>JAEEGL010493384.1_pt1 | contig 16965 bp, 17 predicted proteins | sample 9134231 | NCBI WGS metagenome assembly JAEEGL01 (sample SAMN16246548, study PRJNA631951) | gut metagenome | biome: gut microbiome; feature: rumen; material: fiber-attached | host: Bos | place: Iran: Karaj | collected 2018-10
AAACGCAATTGATAATTTCCAGCACCATTACCCAATGGGATTTCTTGATTTGATTCCAGAGCAATACCATTAAGAGTGGCTCGTATATATCACTTTGTGGTACTTCCTCCGCCTCCAGAGCCAGAACCAACGCCACCGTTTTGGTAAATTCATTTTACGTTAGACTCTAGTTTGTCTATGCGATTATCCGTATCTTCTAAAACAGTCTGTAGACTCTCACCAATATGTTTATTACTGGTGAGAGTTATATCTACATCTGTTATTACATTTGATACACCGTTAAGTTTCATATTAAACCGTGATTAATGTTGTTTCACTTTCTTGTCCTATAACCTTTTTACCGTCGTCATCAACAATTGTTCAATTGATATATCTTGTGGTATCGTCAATATATCCGTATGAGAATAAAACCGGTCCTGCAATATAATCCGTTTGAGTAAATTTATATTTGTACATTATATTCATCATTCTGATTAATTCTATAGTATATGTATTTCCAGATAACTTTGTGATAGTAATCATTGGATATTTTTGATTATTATCTGCAGTATCACCATCAGCGCCTTCTGTTGTTTCTGGAATAATCATTGAAAATTGTTGATAGTTACTAGGTAATTCTTTATTTGAAGTTAACTTATATCCAGACGCTTGACACATCATGTATACCACTGGACTATACCCGATTGGCGTAGTAGTAATTACGGTTGTTGGAGAAAAATGATCAGTATCTCCGGTAAATGAATACCCGGCGTCTCTATACGAACTAGAAATCAACGGTAATTTTGTTAGATTGTTTTGTTCCCCATCAAACCACGTGGTAGATAAATCGTTAGCTAAGGTTTGCTCCATTTCCATAGGACCATCATCTTTACTATTTTTTTCTCCACTATCGTAATAATAATATTCTGCTAATGGGAATGTACATGCGTATGTATGTTTGTGTCCACCTAAACAAAGTTTAACTCCAAAATATTCCATTAATCTACTAAACCAATGTATTGCCACACGATCGTATCCTGTTAATTGGTTTGTATGACTGCCAATCAGTGTTGTCTTAGTACCACTTAACGAACGATAATTACTTTTAGCATTTGGAGCAAGACCGTCTTTGGTAATAACGGTAAATGGCATTTCATGACAAATTGCAATAATATTTTTTTCATCAATGGTGCCTTCGTTAAACATGTGATATATTAGTGTATAGATGCTTGTAAATGCTCCAGTATAGTAATCGGTACTATTAATTGTCAACGTCTCTGTTGGAACAGCCCATCCGGTATATACATTTACTGTATATTTTACACCATTGACAGTTATGTGTTTATCAAATCATTGATCACAATTAACATACGTAATTTCACTATTTATAAAAACTAGTCTATATTCATCCGAATCGATATAATATAAAGATGGAATGTATCTATAAACATTGTCGTCTCCTAAAATTACCGGAAGATGTTCGTCATCAACTTCATAACAATAAAATACATGAAAATAAAAGCTATTTGATTTGCCATTATCATCACCCGTACCAAGTATTTCTGGATCAGTATTACACAAATCGTTGTTTCCAACAACATTCATTTGTTCTAAATGTTTAAATAACGATACGCCTCCGTTATAATAATCAAGTCATTCGTTGATACGTGTACCATTTTGAACCATATCGCCAGTATTTAATAAAATGGGTATAATGTGTTCATTTTGGCAATCATCTTCGATTTTAGAATTTATTTTTTCTGCTGCAGCTGCCCATACTTGATATTCAATTCAGTGAAAACCTTGCTGATCAGTAGTTTGATAAATTCGTGGAACATATGATGTTGGATATAATGTAAATGTATATTCTTCGGAACAATGATCAAAATCAGGATTTCCTAGTTTATCAGCTCTACCGACAATATATGTATAAGTTGTCGGACTTAATACAGGATTTTCAACAAGATTTAAAATACACTTATGAGATGTATATGTGGATCCATCTCCAGGAAAATCACCAACAATTCTTTTATATATAGCGTCTATAGCAACACTTCCCCATTCTTTTCTGCAAGGATATGAACTGGATTGTTCTTTTCCGGCATCAGAAGCTTTATAAGATTCAAATTGAATCCACGTATTTCCAGATTTTAATCATACATATTCATCGAATTGCCCCGCAGAAATTCAGTTAAAAGTTCTTGTTGTATAAATATTTCTACCAAAAGAACAGGTAACCATATTAGGTTTATCATAATTTAACCACGTTTTATCTGTAGAAACATTTTTATGTTGCTTAGAAGATTTTGGCGTATATTTATTTACTGCGTATTTGGCATCTGTTAAAGGAAATTCGATAAATTCTTTATCCAACCGTAAGCGCTGAACATCGGTAGCTTTAAATTCTGTCCTATAACGAGAACTATCGTTTGTTGTTAGTGCTTGATATGCTTGTTTTGCTGGATCCAGTTCAAATGTATTCTTAATAATAGTGTTTGGTGTTAAATTTTTAATTGGAGCCTGAGCCCAATAAGAATATTGTGGCAATCCAGAAGGATTAGAATTTAATACTATCGCATCAATAAAATATCACTTATATGTATAAATTCTTTTTTGATCTTCTGCAATACTCTTATCACCATATACAAATACAGTTGTTGGAGAAATTTTTACATTTCCATCCATGTCTCCGTATGTTAGAGCAAATCCGTATGTATTTGTAGTATCGACACTAATATCTATTAATTCACCATCGAGTCACCATTCTTTATCATAGGTTTTTACATCGATATATACATCTGCATCAATAGATGGATCGGCATACTTTTTACATCTAACTAAATATGTACCACCAGCAGGAACATAGCCGTCTAACTCTATCGAATCAATAACCAATTGTCCTCCAGAAAGCGTATGTAAAAAGTGTAAATATACATTATCTAATGGAATATCCTCATCAGATGTATTTTCTAATTCAATATATCCATGAGAACATCCAAACTTAGTATCGGTTTTTAAAGGAGAATAAAAAGCTCCAATTTTAACCCTATCAGAATTGAGCCCATGATCGGCGGTAGATAGTGGATTAATATTATCTCTACCAGATAGCAGTTTCGCAATAAACCCTCTAAAATCAGAGGTTTCGCTAATAGGATAATTGGAGTTTTTAAGATCCTCAACCATTTGTTTCAATGTTTTTGCAGGAATTTCTGTACTTCTTAAGTCTCCTTCTGCATCAACAGTGAACTTGAATTTTTTACCAGTATCGCTATTAATAATAGATATATCCGCAACATCAGATAACTGAAGTCCAGAATCATCTATATATACGATACCCATATCCTGTAATAATTCTAAAATTTCTTCTTTTGTCATACCAGAATCACCGCCTCCGCCAGAACTACCAATTTGACGAAGCCCTCTTTTTGTATTAATTCATAAAATATCTTTATCTGATTCTCAGATCAGTTCGTTATCTAATAAATAGTCTTCTATAGATTCAAGTTCGTTAAAATCATCAACAGCTCTTATAGCAAGATGTGCCACTTTATATTTATAATCAGAATCGCTAGATTTACTAGGAATAACCTGATGACTAAAATCTTGATATTTAGAATAACCATTAAATTTATATAATTCTCCAGATTCAAAAATTATTTCTGAAATGGTAAATGCGTTTGGAAGTTCGATTCGATTATTAACAACTTTATTTGTATTCGGATCATAATATCCTTCTAAAAGAGTGGCATCCGTTAAATAAGATGTTATGCTAAACCAAATATAATTTTTACCATATTTACCAGGATCGTCTTCGTCTAATTGAACAGCCCTAGAAACTAATAAACATATATTATATTTATTAGTACTTGATACAGGAATTCCCAATGTAGCTAAATCAATATTTAATACATTGTCGGAATCCATTCCGGTTAGTAAACAATTTATGTGTAAATTTGTACAAGTGAGATATAAAAGAATTTTTGTATCGGTTGTACACGACTGAAACCCCATTTCGGGATCTACTCAAGAAACGGTATCTAATATAGTTACTACACCATTTGCGTCATATTCAATATTTTCTACAGGATTTAATGGAGGAACAGTCGCCGCTTTTAAATTAAACGTTGCGTCATCTATACCAGATAAATCATCTTCATCAATAGATCATAGCGGCTCATCGTCATCTATGGATTCATATTCTGAAACCACTGCTGACATCGCAGTATCTTTTCCGGTATAAGACTCTATTCCAAAATTAAAACTATTTCTTAGTTTAGCAACTTCAGCTTGAAGTTTCCTAATAGAAGAAAATAATATATTTAAATACGTTCCTGGATTACTGGGAGTAAGATCTGTTTCATCGGGAATTTGTAATCACGGATCTGGTTTATCAACATCGGGAAGATCATCGTACATCGCCTGTGTTAAAACAGGAACGCCAACTTTATATTGTGTAATGATATCTTCTACCGGTACATATAAATAAGACCCTGATACAAAATAAAATTTTACATATGGTTTTCCTATAATAACGGTTGGATCAGCTTCAACGTCTTCTTCTGTAGCATTTGGAATGAATTCTGCCCTAGCAATAGCGGTTCCATTATCAATAGAAGGTGCTACAACAAACCCTCAATATGGGGAATCAACACCAACAATTCGACCGTCAATTATAATAAGTTTTGGTTCTAGTTCTCTAGAGGATTGGTGATTTTTTCTACAAACCAATATTGCCGTTTGATAAACAATAAAGTCTGTAACATACTCATCATTCATATAATATTTTCCAGACGTTCATTTACCAGCCCAATTAAAAGAGTGACCTCTTTCAAATTGGTTTGAAAATGGAAGTGGATTTTTAGTACTCATAGAACTTTATTAATTTTACAATATCGCTATCGCGAACATCTACATATTTATAATATGCCAGAATATGACATATTTGTCTCATGACGTCGATTCTGTATTTATTGTACGTATGTCCAATGTACAAATCGTCTAATTCGTCTTTTAAAAGTCTAAATAATTTTGCTTTAAGCTCCTCCACAACCGCAACCTTTTAAAGTTTGACCATAATTCTTGCAAAGATTACCGCAGGTATTTAAACCATTTAATATTCTTTTTGCTTCAAATAAATCACCTTTTTCCATTAAATCATTAAGTACATTAATAGCTGCTAATAAAATATCCGATTTATAATCTATTTCTTTATAAGTCTCGCAATTATTTTTACAGTTGTTACTTAAATATGCATTAATTCTATCTTTTTCTGTTAATACATAGCATTCTACAAGAGAATATATAGAAAAAGAGTAATCATCAAAATAAAAACAGTTATCAGGATATTCTTTCCTTACAATTTCATAAATATCATCAAAATCAGATCATAGATTATATGTAGATTCTTCTCCCGAATCTTCATCATAATATTTTACTACGCCATGATCTAAATCATATCATAAAATTTCATTGCTATCTACTGCATGAGAAACAGTTGGTAAAAGAAGTTTTTGATAATAATACAAACCATTGTGTATATTTTGAACTTCTCAAGGATTGCGTAATTCATCCACCGTAGTTGCGATTTCACAAGATGTTGCAAACAATGTGTTATTTTCACCATCAACTACAGCAACTAAACGCTGTAAAATAGCATGAGAATGGCCAGAATCTAACTGGCCATCATTTATTCATCTTTCATAAGGAGAATTATCGATAGCCTCAAAAGTGGTATTTTCCATACCAATTTCCATAAATAGTCTACTATCCATATTATACGTCTCTTACTTGATTATTATAAGGATTTCCATCCCACATCTGTAATATTTCGGCATGTAATTGTTTTTCTTTAACATCGATAAGTTTATCATTATAGTCTTTCTTATCTCTTGCCTCTTTTTCTTCAATAGCAACACGTTTTGCATCAAGTTCAAGTTGTGCTTGATTGTTTGCTTCAATTTGAGATTGCAATCTCTTAATTTCGTTTTGTAAATCACTAATGGTCTTTTTGTCTTCTTTAGCTTGCGTATCGTATTGCTGTACCTGTTGTTGAAGTTGTTCAATCATATTATTTTCAGCCTTCTTACTTCTAATCGCCTTCTTCATTCTATCTTTCATTTGTGTAAAGTTCTTAGAATCAAGAATATCGATTGACATTTCAGCATCAACCAATCCATTACCAACAAACTCAACATTTAACTGTTGTGCTGTTTGTAATTTAGCGTAAGTTTTTGAACTATCCTCTAAATGGATATCAAAATCAGTCATTGTAAAATGTTCTGGAAGGGCTGTAAATGTTTTCACAAGTCTATCTCCCAACACAATCGTACCAGTCAATCCATTCTTAAATGCAACTTTTCCAACATTTAGAAGATCATAAAGAACTTCTCTTTGTAGTAAATCCATTTGATAGAAATACTGTTTTGTAATTAAAGACGATTGATGAATTCCAACTTTAACATTGGATGCTGCCTCTCTTTCCTGAATTTGTCCTAACTTCTGAGGAAATACTCCAGAAATAGCAGCTGCTTGATTTTCAATGGCATCGATTGCTAATTGAATTGCCTGAATTGATTGCGCTTTAACAGTATCATCAAATCCATTAAATGTTGTATTTATAAGTTGCGCTCCTTCCTGAGAAGAATCATAAATTGCAACACCATTTTTCTTATAGGCCAACCATTTTGTTAAACGTTCTGGTAATTCAACGCCTAACACACTAGGAATGCTGGCAATATCGATCCAATCACCTATTGTTCCAGAAGATGCAATTAAATTATCTCTACAGTATACTAAGAGGTCCAATCGGTCCTGTAAGTCCATAGTTGCCTGAATTAAACTAAACGGTTGTCCATTTTTATCATTGAAGAAAATACCATTTATATTTAATGTGCAACTTCTTGGATCACTTTTACTTCTGACATAATAATCAGGTTCGCCATTAGTAATATAAACATCTGTACCAATTTTAATACCTTCGTGAAGTACAGATCTATTTTTCTTTCTATCGAATTCCAACCATTGGCACTCATATACAGGAATAACCCTTCTGTGGAAATTTCGATAGTTATTATAATCATCAAAAGGATATAGTGGATGTACTTCTAAACCACCAAGAATTCCAGGAGATGGCCCTTTTTGTCTGGTACCATCATCAAGAACTGTTGTCATTGCAGAGGGGACCGTTACATAATCAAATGTTATGTCATATCTTTCGTCTCCACTGAAATAATCATCGATCTTTTTAATACTTGGATCGGTTAAATCTTCACCATATTCTTCCAGAATTTCATCTTTGCTTAATCAACGTCTAATTACAGCGCGTCTTGATTTATTAAGAAAATGAGATTCCGGATTTCTTTCGATGAATGTATCTAAACTGTTTAAAGTATCAAATCGTAAATTATCTCCACCAGCAGAGGGTTTTGTTCTATAATAGCAACAACCACCAACAAGAAGATCGATTAACAAATCTTTTAGTTTGTTTCTAAAATCTAATTCACGATTTGTCTTTATATATTCTATAATATTTTGTGCCGCTTTTTCATATTGTGATTCATATGAAGATTCGACATCTTCTTTAATTCTTTGTAACTCTTTTTCAATAAACGGGTCGTTTATTGGTTTCTGAGTTCCCATAAGAATATTAATTAAGGTGTTGTTTAGATACTTTTTTAAATAATTATATAATTCAGAATCAATTTTTAATTGTTTATCTCTCTGAATTTTTGATACAGTTTCGGAATCCTTACAAGTAATTTGCATATCGGGTTCTAATTCCAGATATTCTCCAACCAGAACATCGATATGTTTCTTCATTAAAGGATTGAAGATTACTGATGTTGGGACTCCTACACCGTAGTTTTCTTCTAAGTGTCTAAACTGTTCCGCATCACGCACGCCATGATAATAGTTATACGCTTTGCGAAGGGCCGTTTTTTCATATACCAGTTCAGATATACACTGGTCTATTTTTTCTCGTTCTTTTTCGTTATACATCGTCCCAACCAGTATTTATTTCGTTATCTCTAAGAACATCTTCAGTAATAGGCTGTCGAATTGTTCGTCAGTACTTGATTTTCTCCATCTTTCTTTTTTTAAATTCGTCGCGAATATAATTAAGGAAATATTCCTCATCTCCTTCACAACTGAATACAGTTGGAGTCAGCTCTCGGTCAAAATAAAGATAGAGGTGATACCCAACATCATCTACAAGCACTTTAAATTTACCAATGTACTGACCCTCAATCGTCTCATTAATTATGTCTAATACTTTTTGTTCTAATTCTGTCATATTATCATCGTTTCTTAGGAATTACACCGAATTGTCTATAACCACGTTCATTAGTGTATCATCCGATATCCTTCCATTCTTTAGATGTTTGTATTTGTTTGATTGGAGTAATACCAGTCATTGCTTCATCACCAATAAGTGTCATCTGCAATGCTGCAACCATATCAAACTTTCGTTTATTTTCATATGTGTATTTAAGCAATTCGTCCAGTAGTTCTACATAGTCAATACTATAGTAATAATCGCTTAAAAACATTTGTATTAATTCCAATCCGTGTTTAATCACAGCTTCTGTAGAAGGTACACCGATCAAGCGTTTTGTAACTTTCTTTTTGTTTCTAGTAGATACAGCGTATTCTGGCCTACTCATTAATAGATTCTCTTTTCCACGATCTCTTAAGAACTGTTGAAATGATATCTTTGTAAATTCGAGCATGCATTGACAGTTATATCATACTAAAAGCTTTAATGCAATCATATATGCTATACGAATGTCTCTAGGACGATCTTTATATACAGCTACAATTTTTGGTTCTTGCGCTCCAAATGTCCTTCGTAAAATCATTATACAAAAATCAGATACATCAGAATCCATTGCAGAATTATCAGTACCAACGTCAATAGCATCCAATCCAGCAACATATAAATTCTTTCATACATTTCCTTCGGGGTCTCTTTGTGGTGGTTCTACTACTAATAATTTTGATTCCTTTGATTCATAAGAATTAATCTTAGTATATCTTGGAGAATTTTTATCTCACTCTAATTGCATAGGTGTGATTTTTTCACCCAATCCATGAATTTTCAAATTCATCATTTGTTGAGAGATAATTTCTGAATCAAAAACATTTGCTCCAGTTTTTGCAAGAGCTTCTTCAGGAATGAAACAATGCTCTGCACACTCGTCCAATAAAGCTTGACCAGATAATTTAGATCTAACAGCTTCATAATATTTTTTAAGTTCCGGCCAATTAGTAACACCACGATTATCTAAATATGCTTTAGAAAGTGCGAATTTATGTGCTGGTGCAAAGAAAGCGGTTAATTCTGGTTTACCATCATATGTATCATAATTTTTATATGGCAAAATTGAAAAACCACTGGGATTCGAAAATAATTCCGAAATGCCGTCTATTGCCATATCATCACCACCGGTACCTAAAAATATTTTAGTTCCGAAATGAATACCACCTAATTGTGTTAACGCAGAACCTTGAATTCAAGCTTTTCTTAATTGCTTACTAGATCCAGCTTCTTCATATACTAATCTATCAACACGATGACCACGAATTTTATTTGGGTTGTCTGCAACAATAGAATTTATTTCAGAAAGTCATCCAAATTCCTGACCATCTCGTGTTACTTTAGAAGCTCGTTTTGTTTCATTATTATTTACTTTTTGTCTAACATGTCGCAAACCACCACAAGTGTTCATATTCAATCAGTCTAATTGCAATCAACACTTGTCTCGTAATGGCTGGAGTTTATCCTCAGCTTCGCAAGTTAATAATACATTATAACCACGATTTGTAGTATATGGTCTTACAGACATAGCTGCTGTCATTTCGGACCATCCCAAACCTCTGGCCTTTAACGCACCTGCATCTTGATAAACACGTTCTGCTAATTCTACGTAATGAAATCACTTATATTGTTCTGCTAAAAACGAAGGAAAGTTTTCCAAACGACCTGTACCAGCTGTAGTATTTTCTGGAATCGTCTGCATTCGATAATAATTAATAAAGTAATAATTATCACCAGTTATTCTATATTTTCCTATAGTATATCCGTTTTGCATACGATCGACTTCTCTTTGTCAAAAAGTCTTTCAAGGTTTACTTCCTTCGGGGTATTCTGTATACCGACCATTTTCATCAAAAATCTTAGCCATTTCTCTGAATGGTTCTGGATCAAAATCCAATCCCTTCTCCATGGTTATTGGCCGGTAACCTGTTAATTCATAAGATAATTCTGGATCAAAGTATTTAACTTCTTCATCTATCGGAACATCCCATTCCTCACCAGGTCTCTCATGATGCACCCACATTGTTTCAGGCAGAGCATCTTTTATTTCAAGTTTCTTTTCTTGCTTTTGTATATCTTCTGCAAATAACTGTCTTATTAACTCTTCTTCATAGGTCATATCAAATTTCGGAAGTGCTTTTTGTTTCTTTTCCTCCTGTAACGCTAGAGGACTTTTTACTACCGGAATTCGTTTTCCTGTTACTTTATCAATAGCCATATTAGTCCATATTAATCGAGCATGCCAAGTGAAACACCACCGCGAACAGCAGCTTCAGCTTCTTGGCTTGTCTTGTACTGTTCTTCTAGACTCTTTAATACTGTGTATTGTTTACCAATTTCACTAAAATTCTTAAGTTGTTCCCCCATCTTGTAAATAGGTTTACCATCGATATCTCTTTCCGAATAATCGATAGAGTCTAGTTCAACCTCCATTTTATGTAAATGTCTATAAGCAGCTTTTAATAATCTCAAATAAGGATCTGTTTCAATAATTTCCTTGTATTTCTTAAATGCTGCCAAAAAAGTCTCGTCTTTTAAATCTTCTTCTGTTAAACCGCTATCGACTAACGCCGCTTCGTGTTTATCCATTTCAAGATATTTAAAATAAGGACTTTTAAAATCGAGAACCAGATAGATATAGGTGAGCTCTTTATACGCTCGTAGTCGGAGCTCACCTTTCTTATCTTCTTTGCATTTGTTTCGTTCTGGCTCTCAAAGTTTTGCAAATTCTTTAACTAATAAGATGCTATATTCGTCTATGCGAAGAGTATTTGTTGCATTATCGAATATAAAGATTTGCATAATTATTTATTAGATTTATTTTGTTTAGATTGCCCAGCTTTAACTAATCCAGCCAGGCCCAAACTACCAGCAATTGCACCTCCAGTAAAACCTGCTCCCACTTTATTTCAATCAGCTGTTGTTTTTGGTAATTGACCTTTAACTCATCCTGTAAAACGCTGCATCATTGTTGGAGGATTCTGTATTAATGATTTTGCATCAAATTTGTCAAAATTTAAATTATAAAGTTTATCAATATCAAAATCAAGTGATGGTTTTATTGGTTTTTTTATATTATCAATAAATTGTGCAAGGTGCTCTGGGTTTTGTGTAGGAATTCTAACTTTTGCGGCTTTTACAATTTTTACAGCAGGTATAGCTGCACCAACAAGTCCTGTTTCAGGATTAGGAGATAACACAGTAATAACTTGTCCGGGGGCAGAATTCTTAAAATTATTTACTCCACGAGCAATTTCGGATAAAGTACTACTATTTCCAATGGCTCTATCAATCCATCTACGAATACCAGTTCTGGAATCAGGAGCAATTGTACCATAACGTTCTGCTAGAGTACCACCTTCTTGTTTAGATTCAGTTCTATTTTTAACTCGCTGTACTAAGTTTTCAAAATATCCTTCTGGTGCAGTCTGCCTAAACATTGCTCTAAATGGGTGATTTTTCATTCAAACGTCATTGGCATATCCAGTTCCAACAATATCACCATTTAACCATTCTGTAGCTGTACGTTCCCCATTGGGTTTAAAACGAAACTCTCCGTTTCTTGTAGGATAAGAATATCTACCGATAGTATCTGCCTGTGGTGTGCCAGGATTCTTAATAATAACTTGTTTATCAGCACTAATAAATTTAACACCTCTCTGAGCTTCAACTATACCACCTTGTTGATTACATCCACAATCTGCAACATGTCCACCTTTAGCATGTTTGCATAAGAATTGGTGAATCTTACCACCTTCTTTAAATTGGGCTGGTTGTGCACTTTGCATTTCTTTTTTAAATTGTTGCATTCAACCTTGAACTTGTTTTTGTCCTTCTTCTGTTTTGGACATTCCGTTTAAAGCCTTAACAATTTGTTCTGGTTGCATGTTAGCAAATTCTTTAATTCTCTGGGGAAGCCATTCTACAAATGCGGCTAAAAGTTCTTGCTGCTCTTGTGTAGGAGCTGTACCACCAGCTTGATATTTTCTTAAAGGGTTTTTAAACATTTTATTACTCACATTTAACAATATCCTTGGTATTGAACACAGCTTCTTGCAGGTCACCATTAACATCAAATCAGCGGCACTTTATTCCAAGAAACATATTTTCAAAATTACCATCTGCTGTTCTAATATTTTTAGTCATTTTCTCAACCATCCACATGACTGGTTTATTATCAACAGCATGTCTAACTGTTACTAAATCACCTGGGGAAAAGAAAACATAATTTTCATCATTAACATAATTCATAATTACTTCTTTTTAACAATTCTACAAATAAGTAGGTTTTCGCCTACCATAACATAACCTTTTTTCCTAAATGGCACTGGTGTCATTGAATATGTGGTATAAAACACATCATCACCGTCTTCAACATTTTTGCAATCCGGACCATGTGCAATAACTTTTCCACAATGAATAACATCTACGTTTTGTTCTATTTCACCAGTTTCATTAGATTTATATGTCTTTGAAGATTCGGCACCAACGATAATTCCAGAAGCGGTTGTAATCATTTGTCTATATGGATTCTTTTCATAAGGCATGATTAATACACTAGCGTTACATGGAATAATTTCAACATCATCTGTGCAAATATCTTCTAAATTATTTTCTACAATAGTTTTTGCTGCATTCTGCAGTAATTCATCATAAGCATTTTCCATTATCATTTATCCTTTAAACATTTTTCATCTGGAGATGCTGTCTTTGCTTTTAAAACGCAATAACATACTCCACAAATCTTTCCTTTTCTAAATTCACAATTTTTACAAATTTTTCTTCTTCGTAAAGTTTCTTCATCTGGTTTTACGAATAACCAGTTATATCATCCTTGAATTACACGAATGATTCAGCCTATAAAGCGCATTATCATAGTCCTGCAACACAATGGGAACTTGGATTTTGCGCTTTCATTTCACAATAACAATTACAGCCTTTAATCCATCCTTTCTTTGGTAAATATGAAACCTGTTTTGTTTCAGGATCCATATATTTGCTTCCATCGCATCGATGATTACCTTCTCAAGTTCTTTTAAAAAGCGGACAAGTTTTGCAAATTTCTAGGCGTTCTTGTACTAAAGTATTCATATTAACTTATAAAAGGTTTATCACGATCAAGCAACTCTTTTGTTTTCAATGACTTAGCATAATGATGAATCATTCTTTCCACATCGTCTTTCTTATATTCTAACGGATATATTGTCTGTTTACCATTACGATCGATATGAACTAACTTTAATTCCTTTATATATTTATCTGGATTCAGTTGTTCAATCATATATCCATATGTGCTGAGCTGCATTAAATAATGATAATAGTTCGAATCCATCAAATCGTTTAATGGATATTTCATCATTACATTTTTCTTTCTAGCAGAATTAAAATAACTTCTCTTTTTAATTTCACGATTTGTTTTTCAATCTATGATTGTAACTTCATCATTATTGCAAACACATAAATCTATCTGTCCAGATATACGAAGACCCTCCGGAGATATCCAAGACACTAGATATTCCGGATAAATACCATTTTCTAGTTTTTTAGGATAATAACCTTTTACACAATTATAATCTCCAACTATTGTTGGACAATCAAAACTACTTAGATCAAAATGAGTTTTTCCATAGAAGGAGTTTTCCATAAGACTATGAACTCATGTACCATGATCACAAGCTTCGTCTCTAGTGGAATGTCAAGTATCTAAATATTCCTGCGCTTTTGCTTCAAATTCAGCACGATCGATTTTAAACTTATCAAGTAAATCGTAATTAAAAATTTGTGTAGATAAAAGTCCTGGTTTTACAAGACTGAAATGATCGTAATCTGCTAATTCTTCTAAAGCTTTATATTTAGACATAAAAGATTCATTAAATGGATTTGTATAATTCCCTACTAATGTTGTAACGGAAATATATGGCTCTCCAGTTAATTTATCTAAATATAAATGTTTTTCATCATTAAAAAATACCTCGGAATTTTCTTTATCTACTTGATATCCAAATAGTTGCTTTTCAATACTTCCACTTAATTTAGGCATAAATCATCAACATAATCATAAATCATCTTTTATTCTTCAGCCCTACTTCTTTCTAATGTTAATTCTTCGGGAGTTAATTCTGAATAACCAAGCGGAGGCCGACGAGATTCGCATTGTAAGCGAGTACAACGTAATAAAGTTGCTTTTGCAAGGGCAGTATTTGCTGCATCTAATTGACCTCGTAAAGATGCATTACTATCTTCTAATTCCATAATCCTTGCATCTTTTTTATCCAGTCTTTCGTTTAATTTTTCAACTTGATCCTGAAGTTCATTGACAAGTCTTAATTCCATTTCTTGTTTATGTCCATCATTTTCAAGTTGCTTACCCTGCTTAGTCTCTTTTAAAGTAAATAATGCAACAAGTCCACTAACACCGCCAATCGCTGCTAGAACACCTGTTATTATAGTTAATACATCCATCTATTAATATTTAAAAAGTTAAACTTTCATTAACCTATTAGTCCAATATATTTTTTCCGATGCAAATATAGTAAAAAAATTTGGAATTTCCAAATTTTTTTCTTATTTTTGTATGTTAAAAAATTAAAAATATTATGAAACCTTTAAAAGTTAAGTACAATCGATATATACCATTTAAGGGGTATGTCGCCATTACTCTATTTAATACAATTTTTATTAGAGAAGAGTTTAAATCAGACCATATAAACAAGATAACTTATAATCACGAATCTATTCACCAAGTACAGGCATATGATTTTGGAATTGGTTTTTGTGGATACATTATTTTTTATTTGCTGTATTTATTAGAATGAATATTAAAGCTCCCATTTGCCCTATTTGGTTATAAGGCATATAGAAGTATATCATTTGAACAAGAAGCTTATAATAATCAGTATAATTTAAATTATTTGAAATCTCGTAAGAAGTATGCTTGAGTTAAATACATTTTCAAACTGGTGAAATAAATTTTTATGAGGATCAACCCAACCCATTCAAACAGAAGAAGAACCACAACCACAAATAAAAGAGGAGGAAAAACAAGAAATGAAAAGTTATTTTACAATTCAAGAATTGTGTGCATCACAAGTTGCAACAAATCTTCATATCGATAATACTCCTTCTGCACAAATTGTAGAAAATTTGAAAAGACTTATAGAATTTTTAAATCCGTTACGAGAAGCATGAGGTAGTCCAATTCGAATAAGTTCTGGATATAGATGTGAACAACTTAATAACGCTGTCGGCGGAGTTAATGGTTCTGCACATTTAACTGGTAACGCTGCGGATATGGTTGCGGTTAATGGTAAACAAACAGAATTTGAACAATTTGTAGTTAACTATCTTAAAACTAATAACTTAAAATGAGATCAATGTTTACAAGAAAAATCAAAGACATCACAATGATTGCATTTAGGATTATATAATAATATTGGACAACAAAGATGTCAAATTAAAAATCTATGTGTGTAATGGAAGAATTCAATGGAATGATGTGTGATGTTTCGGAAAATAACATACATATTAAAGATAGCTACACAATGAATGATGAGAATGAGATGTTTATAACCCTATCTGCTATTAAAGAAAAATATCCAGAATGTAAAACATTTAATAGAAGTTGAGATAGTATGTTTCGCGAATGAAGATCTCACAACAGATTATATTATTAAGGTTTATTTAAAAGTCATACAAAGGATGTGGATTTAAACTATCCACAAAAATGTTACGAGAAGATTATATATTTTATTTTGGGATTTTAAAATGACAGTTGAACAAGACATTAATAGAAAGGTTTATGGTATTCTGGATATATTAAAAACAGACGAACTAAAACCAACAACAAAGAAAGGAGATGCGGAACATAGTATAGTTCAGAAAGGAAGTAACGCAGTCGCTTTTGGGGCTAACTCAACAGCTTTTGGTACATCAACCACTAATGCAAAAGAGCGCGGAATTACTGAGGGGTCTACTTCTGAAGAAATAGTTCAGGAATGGGCAGCATCTGATCCGGAAGATCAAAAATTTGCGCTTACTCTTGGAGAAGGCTCCCATATTGAGGGAAATAACTGTCTCGCGCTTGGTAAGAACTCACACGCAGAAGGTAACGGAACAATTGCGGGCAATAACTCTTCTCATGCTGAAGGTACAGGTTCTGTTGCATCTGGAAAATATTCTCATGTTGAAGGACTTGAAACTATTGCGGAGGGTTCGTATGCTCACGCTGAAGGAAAACAATGTGTTGCAGGAAAAGATGCAGCACATGCCGAGAACTATGAAACAAAAGCAAGAGCACAAGGAAGCCACGCTGAGGGTTACAAATCGGAAACATCAAAAACAGGATATGATTCTAACACCCTAACCGCTAAGGCTCAACCTAGTAGTTCTGATAGTGGATGGTACAATGGGGCTTCGCATGCTGAAGGAAATGCTTGTATTGCACAAGGTTTGGGCGCACATGCTGAAGGAGAAAAAACTTTTGCAAATGAAAGGGCAACACATGCGGAGGGATACGAAACCGTTGTTAAATCAGAATATTCTCATGCTGAGGGTAAAAATACAATCGCGGGAACGGGTCACGATTCAGGAACAGCCGCACACGCAGAGGGTGAAATAACAAAGGCAACCGCTTGGGCAACGCACGCAGAGGGTTATCAAACAGAGGCAAA
>JAEEGL016378557.1_pt1 | contig 16965 bp, 10 predicted proteins | sample 9134231 | NCBI WGS metagenome assembly JAEEGL01 (sample SAMN16246548, study PRJNA631951) | gut metagenome | biome: gut microbiome; feature: rumen; material: fiber-attached | host: Bos | place: Iran: Karaj | collected 2018-10
CATGAGATTACTTTCATTGTACAGGAAAAACGGCCTTCCGTCAATGGGGAATTGACTTTGAAAGCCGCTTTTTTCCGCGGGGGAAAAAGGCCGGGATCCCTCCGGCGAAAAGAGCCGGCGCCGGGATTTTCCCGGCGCCGGAAGAGAACGGCGGATTTTCAGCGAATGAAATGCGTCGCCACCGGCGCTTCCTTTTCGGGAAGACCGTAGGCGTCGAGGCCGAGCCGGATGGATTTCATCAGGAAGGACATATTCCGGGCGAGGGTCCGCACGGTCTGCATACCCTCCTCGTCCTTCAGGACTTCTCCCGGCGTGCGTCCGTGGACCGAATTCCAGTACCGGCTGGAGGCCACGGGCATGCCCGAGATGGTGAAATACTTGTTCAGCTCGTCGAAGGTGGAGGAAAGACCGCCGCGGCGCGCCACCACGACCGATGCGCCGACCTTCATGGTCTTGTCAAATCCGGTGCTGTAAAACAGCCGGTCGAGGAAGGCCACCAGCGTGGCGTTGGCGGAGGCGTAATAGACCGGACTGGCTGCCACGAGTCCCGCGGCCTCGGCGAATTTCGGCGCCGCCTCGTTGACAAGATCGTCGAAGACGCACCGCCCGGTCCGCCTGCACCCGTTGCAGGCCATGCAGCCGCGGATCGCCTGCGATCCCACCTGCAGCGTTTCGGTCTCGATCCCTTCGGCGAGGAAGATCTCCTCCATTTCCTTCAGGACCAGAGCGGTGTTGCCGTTTTTGTGAGGACTTCCGTTGAGCATGAGGACCTTCATGGCGTCCCTCACTCGATCTCGCTGCCGTTTGCGTCGAACAGAGGCAGATGCTCCAGGAAGAGGATATCGTCGCGCTTTGCGGCGCTGCCTTCGGCCAGGACGGCCATTTTGGCGACGATATTGCCGCCCACGCGTTCCACGAGTCTTTCGATGGCGGTCAGGGATTCGCCGGTGGAGATCACGTCGTCCACCACGAGGACTCGCTTGCCGCGGATCAGCTCGGCTTCTTTTCTGCCGAGGCAGAGGATCTGGCTCGACGCGGTGGTGATGGAATTGACGTTGACGAACACCACGTCCTCCATATAGACCTTCGGACCCTTGCGCGCCACGACGTATTCGTTGCGTCCGGACTGGCGGGCCATTTCGTAAATCAGAGGAATGCCTTTGGATTCGGCGGTGATCATGATATCGAACGCGGGCGCCTTCTCCAGAAGGCCCGCGGCGCACTTTTCGGTCAGTTCCACGTCGCCGAAGAGGATAAAGGCTGCGATGTACAGCTTTTCATTCACCGGGAAAAGCTTCAGGTCGCGCTTGAGGCCTGCGACGGAAAGAGAATAATAACGATCCAAAGATATCAACTCCCTATTCAGAATACGCTTTTATTGTACTCTGTTTTCCGGGAAAATGCAACGGGGTAAAAGAGAAATTGCCGGACGGGAGCGGTTGCCTTTTCTCTCCGGGCGTTGTATAATGGACGAAAAGGAGGCGGGCTATGGAAAAGAAAAGAAGAGTGCTGATCGTCGGCAGCGGATCGGCGGCCTACGCCGCGGCGCTCCGGCTCGCTGAGGGCGGGGAAAGGAACCTTGTGATCCTGACCGACCGGCGTGACAACGGCACCTCCCGCAACGCAGGCAGCGCCAAGCAGACCTACTATAAGCTCTCCATGACGGGGGATGAGCCCGATTCGGTGCGGGCGATGGCCGAAAACCTCTTTGAAGGCGGATCGACCCACGGGGATCACGCCTACGCCATGGCGGCGGGCTCGGTGCGCGCCTTCCTCAAGCTTTTTGAACTCGGCGTGCCGTTTCCCCGGAACGACATGGGAGAATTCGTGGGATACAAAACCGACCACGACCCCAGAAGCCGCGGCACCAGCGCCGGTCCTCTGACCTCCTTTTTCATGACCGAGGCGCTGGAAAAAGCCTGTCTCCGGGAAAAGATCCGGATCGCCGACGGGAAATGCGCGGTGTCTCTCGCCGTGGAAAAGGGAGAGATACGCGGCGTCGTCACGGTGGACAAACGCGGCGCAGTCGAGGCTTGGCCCGCCGCAAACGTGATCCTTGCCACGGGCGGACCGGCTGCGATCTACCGGAACGTCGTCTATCCCGCGGGACAGACCGGCATGACCGGCATGGCGCTCGAAGCCGGCGCAAGGCTTGAAAACTTTGCCGAATGGCAGTACGGGATCGCTTCGGTAAAATTCCGCTGGAATCTTTCCGGCTCCTATCAGCAGGTGATCCCCCGTTATTTCTCGCTGGGAGAAGACGGAAAAGAGCGGGACTTCCTCCGGGAAAGCGGGCTTTTCCGGGACGAAAGCGATCTTCTGGAAAGCATTTTCCTGAAAGGGTATCAATGGCCGTTCACCGCGGGGCGGCTCGACGGCTCTTCGCGGGTGGATCTGGCGCTTTACCGGGAACTGCGGGCCCAAAGGCGGGTCTTCCTGGATTACAGGACCAATCCCGCCGGCCTGACCGAAAGCCTCGCCGGGCTTCCGGTAACGGCGGAAGAGTATCTCCGGAACTCCGGCGCCCTGCAGGCGACGCCCGTCGAAAGGCTCCTGGCCATGAATCCCGGCGCCGTCGCCCTTTACGAAGCGCACGGGATCGATCTGCGGCGCGAAGCGCTGGAGATCACACTGGCGGCCCAGCACAACAACGGCGGGATCGCGGTGGACGCGCACTGGCAGACCGGGATTCGCGGCCTTTACGCCGTGGGCGAAGCGGCGGGGACCTTTGGCGTCCACCGGCCGGGCGGTTCGGCGCTGAACGCCGGACAGGTCGGCGCCGCGCGCGCGGCGGAGGCGATCCTTTCCGACCGGGAAGCGAGAAGAGCCGGGGGGAAAAGCCTGAAAGACCGGGTGCGGGAAACGGAAGAGACAGCCGAAAGACTGCTTTCCGGCACGGGACGGGGGCATCTCCGGATCCGGGAAGAGGCGGAGGACAGAATGAGCGAAGCGGCCGCCGCCATGCGCGCCGAGGAGGATCTGGCTCCGGCGCGGGAGAAAATCTCCTCGCTCCTCGCAGAATGGGAAAGGGATGCGTCGGCAGAAAACGCGGCGGACCTTCCGGCCGCCTTCGTCACACGGGATGCGCTCGTAGCGTCGCTCGCGCTGCTTTCCGCGGAGGAGCTTTCCGCCGGGACGTCCGGCAGCCGCGGCAGCGCGGTCTACCTGAAAGAGGGAAAAGTCGTTCCGGAGGACGAGCTTTACCGGAAAAGCGCGGCGGTCACGATCCTGGAGGGAAAGGATATCCGCTCCCGCTGGGAACCGGTCAGGCCGCTTCCCGAGCCGGATCAGTGGTTTGAGAGAGTCTGGAACGCGGACAGGGAAAAAAGAGAGAAAACGAACGCGCCGCGCGTTTGGAGGAGGAAACGGTTATGACGGCAGCATGGAAAGAAAAGGCGGAGGCCTGGATGAAGGCGCATGAGGAGGAATACCTCGGCGAGCTTGCGGAGCTGGTCGCGATCCGGAGCGTTTCGGAGCCGGACGCCGAAAAGCCCTTCGGCGAAGGATGCCGGAGGGTGCTTCAGAAGGCGCTGGATCTCGGCGAAAGCCACGGACTCACCCCGGCGAATTTTGACGGAAAGATCGGCCTTCTCCGGGTGCCGAACGGGGAGGTCCGTTCGGTAGGTCTCTGGGGACATCTGGACGTGGTGCCGGAGGGGGACGGATGGGTCCGCGATCCCTTCCGCATGACGCGGGAGGGCAGCGTGCTCTACGGCCGCGGCGTCAGCGACAACAAAGGCCCGGCTCTGGCGGCGGTGTACGCGCTCCGGTGCATCCGGGATCTCGGGATCGCGCTTCCCTTTGAGCCGAGAGTGTATTTCGGAACCGACGAGGAAAAGGGCATGAAAGACGTGATGTGGTTCCGCGACACCCATCAGGTGCCGGACTACAATCTGATCCCCGATTCCTCTTTCCCGGTATGCTACGCCGAAAAAGGGATCCTGGAGGTCACGCTGGTATCCGAGGAAGCGCTTTCCGGCCTCTTCCTCGACGCCGCGGGAGGCCTGGTTACGAATATGGTGCCCGAAAAAGCTTCGGCGCTGATCCGGGAAAACGCGGTGACCCTGGCGAAGACCGGCGCGCTTTCCGCGCCCTTCTCGATCGAGCGGAGCCCGGAGGGGATCCGGATCACGTCTATGGGAAAGGCGATGCACGCCGCACATCCCCAAAGCGGCGTCAACGCGATCAGACTTCTCACCGACATGCTGGTCTCGACCGGCCTTGCCGCGGGACGGGACGGGGAGATCTTCTCCTTCCTTTCCGGCGTGAACCGCGACTGCGACGGAACCTTCTTCGGCATCGCCGCGGAGGACGAGGTCTCCGGAAAGCTCACCTGCGTGGGATCGGTCCTGAGGATGCGGGAGGGGAAGCCTGCCCTGACCCTGAACATCCGGTATCCTGTCACGTCAAAGGGAGAGGAGATCCTGGCCGCAATCTCCGGGAAGTGCCGGGAAGAGGGATTCCGCGCGGAGCTTCTCCGCGACAGCAAGCCCGCCTTCGTTCCGAAGGAGTCTCCCTTTGTGGAGACCCTGACCGGGATCTGCCGGGAGCTTCTCGGCGGCGATCAGGAGCCCTTCGCCATGGCGGGCGGTACCTACGCCCGCAAGCTTCCGAACGCCGTGGCGTTCGGCCCGGGCGCGCTTCCCGCGCCGGAGGATCTTCCTGCGATGGGCGTCGCGCACGAGCACGACGAAGGCGTGTATTATCCCAATCTTCTGAAGGCGGCGGTCGTTTACGTATTGGCCCTGATCGGGCTCGGTGAAAAGATGAAGGAGGGAAAACTGTGATCCGTATCGGTTTCGTCGGCGTCGGCAACATCAGCGGCATTTACCTGCGGGATATCACGAACATATTCCGCGAAATCGGGATAGAAGGCGTCTGTGACCTGATCCCCGAACGGGCGGAAAACGCGGCGAAGGAATTCGGCGTCGGGAAGATCTACAAGGATATGTACGAGCTGTTCGCAGACCCGGCGGTGGACGTGGTCCTCAACCTCACGCGTCCCTACCAGCATTACGAAGTGACCCGCGCGGCGCTGGAGGCCGGGAAGCACGTCTATTCGGAAAAGCCCCTTTCGCCGGATCTCGGCGAGGCGAAGGAGCTGGTGGAACTGGCGAAACGCAAAGGCCTTTGTCTCGGAGGCGCGCCGGACACCTTCATGGGAGCCGGCATCCAGACCTGCCGCGCTCTGATCGACCGGGGCTTCATCGGAAAACCGCTGGCCTTCGAGGCGCATATGCTCGGCCGCGGTCCGGAGAACTGGCATCCGGATCCGGAATTCTTCTACCAGTACGGCGGCGGACCGATGTTCGATATGGGTCCGTATTACATGACGGCCCTCATCAATCTTCTGGGACGTGTCAGCGAGGTGACGGGATTCGTCCGGAAGAGCTTCGACGTCCGCCCGATCCTGAACAAGACGAAATACGGCGTTCCCATGGAGGTGGAGGTCCCCACGCACGAGGCCGGCGCGCTGCGGTTCGAAAGCGGTGTGATCGGCACCTTCACCGCCTCCTTCGACGTGTATGCCGACCGTTCGGACGAGATCGTCATTTACGGCAGCGAGGGCACCCTGCGCGTGCCGGATCCCAACAACTTCGGCGGCGACGTGCTTCTGATGCGCGGACGCACCGGCGTTTATGAAAAGATTCCCCTGCTCTTCCCGTACCAGGGACAGAGCCGGGCCGTAGGGCTTGCCGATATGGCGAAGGCCATCGAGACCGGAAGACCCTGGCGCGCAAACAGCGCGCAGCAGCTCCACGTGGTGGAGATCCTCTCCTCCTTCCGCCGTTCCTCGGCCGAGGGAAGGACGATCACGCTGGAGACGCCTTACGAGAGGAGCGCCCCGATGGTCTACACCGATCTTCCGGGGATCCTCGACTGACGAAAGAAGCCCGCGAAAGCCGGAAAAGCTTTCGCGGGCTTTTATGCGGAACGGGTTTTCTCAGACCGACAGGGAGAGTCCGGCTTCGATCAGATCCTTCTTCAGCGCATCGCGCCGGGCGGGGTCGAAAGGCGCGGCGGGGGCGGCGGCGTATCCTGCGTCGAAGCCCATCAGAAGCAGGGTCTCCTTCACGGTTTTCACCACGTTGCCCTTTCCGTGCCTGATCAGGACGCGGATCACGCGGTTGATGCCGTACTGGATCTCGCGGGCTTTCCGGAGATCGCCCGCCCGGAAGGCGTCGTACAGGGCCGCGAAACGCTCCGGCATGATATTGTAGGTGGACCCGATCCCGCCGTCCGCGCCCATGGAAAGCCCGGCGAGCAGCATTTCGTCCGGCCCGTTGATGACGTTGACGTTGCCGTGATCCAGCATTTTGACCAGAGACATTTCGTAGTAATTGTACCGGGTGAATTTGCATCCGATGACCCCGTCGATCTGAAGAAGCCTCGACATCAGCGCGACAACGTCCCCCGTGATCATCGGGGTGGCGTAGACGAGAAGAGGCTTTTCGGCCGCGGCGGCGATGCGTTTGTAGTAATCGACGATTTCATCCTCGGTGTTGGCGTAATAGAAATTGGGCACCAGAGAGGACACGGCGTCCACGCCGCTGTTCCTGGCGTTTTCGGCCAGAGCCAGCGCGTCTTCGAAATCCGGCGCGCCGACGTGGTCGATCACCACGCCGCGGCCGGCGGCGGCTTCCACCGCGGCGTCGGTCATCGCCATGCGGAGAGAGCGGGAAAGGACCGGCCCTTCGCCGGTGCTGCCGTTGATGTAAAAACCGCGCACGCCGCGGGAAAGCTCAAAATCCATCAGAGCCCTGACCGCTCCCGGGATCAGCTTCCGTTCGGGGGTGAAGGGCGTGACGAGCGCGGGCATGACGCCCTGAAAAAGAACGCGTTCCATCCAAAAACTCCTTTCACGCGCCGGGGGATCTGCGGGTCGGCGCTTTCATGCATATTTTACAGGAAAAGGAAAAGAAAGGCAAGACGAAGGATCATGGACCTTACGAAAAAACGCGCGGTTTTTTACGATCTGGACGGCACTCTGACCGATCCCGGAGAGGGGATCGTCAATTCCTTCCGCTACGCGCTCCGCGCTTACGGGATCCCGGTCGAGGAGGACCGGCGGGCGTATTTCGGCGTGATCGGGCCGCCCCTGGCCGATTCCTTTGCGGAATACGGGGGATTCGACCGGAAGACCGCGCTGGAAGCGATCGGGAAATACCGGGAGTATTTCGCGGAAAAGGGGATCTTCGAAAACGAGGTCTATCCCGGTATCCCGCGCCTTCTCGCGGGGAACCGGGCTGCGGGAAGAAGGAATATCGTCGCCACCTCGAAGCCGGAGGTCTTTACCCGGCGGATCCTGGAGCATTTTGCCCTCGCGTCCTGGTTCGACGGCGTCTCCGGCGCGACCCTGGATGAAAAGCGCACGACGAAAGAAGAAGTGATCGCCTACGGGCTCCGGGTCTTCGGGCTGGAGGCGGAGGAGGTCGTGATGGTGGGGGACAGAAAACACGACGCGCTCGGCGCGGCGGCCTGCGGCGTGGATTTTATCGGCGTGTCCTGGGGCTACGGAAGCGAGGAGGAGCTCAGAGCGTCCGGCGCGCAAAGGATCGCCCGGAGCGTGGAGGAGCTTTCCCGGTTACTCCAGCTCCCGTAGCATTTTTTCCGCACCCGGAAGATCCAGCACGTCGTGGGCGAAATGCTTCCGGAGGAGTTCGACCGGAACGTATTCGTCGTATTTGTCGAAAACCGGGATCTCTTTGGGGTAGATCAGGCTTTCGGGAGCGAATCCGCTTCTCCCGGCGTCCCGCAGAAGCAGGATCAACTCGTCATAGCTCTTTTTGGATTTGAACTGAATGAAGTAGGGCTTGGAGCTTTCGACCGCTTTGCAGTCGGCTCCGAGCTTTATTTTGAGGATCCTTTCGCAGGCCATGAAGGCATAGGTGCCGAGCCAGGGGAAGAGGCACCACGCGTCCCCGCCGAGCGGCACCAGGCGGGTCTCGGAGAGGCGGGCCGCCTTCGCGAAGCGCCGCGCCTCCTCCAGGCGGTTCCTGGCGCTGGGCCTGAGATAGGGATAGTCCTTGCCGGAGACCAGGACCTCCCGCATTTTTTCCAGGACCCGGGTGTGGATATCGCCGGGGCACAGGCCGAAAAAGGCGGGCACCACGCCCTTGACCGGGGTGACGAAGACCTGCTTTTTCCGGATGTCGATCTCCTTGACGTCCCAGACGCGGCCCGCGATGGCAAGCCGTTCGCCCACGGGCGGCGGCGCGACCACCGTGCCGAGTTCCTCGGAACCGGAATGCACGGAGAATTCTTCGCTTTCCTGGAAAGTGGCGAAGAATTTGTAATTGTTGACGATCTTTTCGGCCTTGACGCCGACGATCAGGCCGTTTTCGGCGGTGACTTCTATATGCCCGAGGCCGATCAGATGCCGCAGAAAGATCCGGTAATCCTCCTGACTCACCTCGCGGAAGACCGAGAGGGAGAGAACGCGGCGCGCCAGCTCGGACGGCAGAAGCTCTCCGGAGTAAGAAAGGATCGACAGGGTCTGGTGATAAAGCAGCGAGAAGGGGTAAGCGACGTGACGCGGCGGTTCCACGAACCGGTCCTCGGAAAAGAGAGCCACGATGGCGATCCCCTGCAGAAGCTCCCAGGGGAAAAGCTGCGGGAGAGGCGCGCGGTCCTCGGGCGGTTCCTCCCGGAAGACGAAGCGCATCTCGGGCGGGAGTCCGCGCCGGCCGGTCCGGCCCATCCTCTGCAGGAAGGAGGAAACCGTGGCGGGAGCGTCGATCTGAAAGGCTCTTTCCAGCTTTCCGATATCGATCCCGAGCTCCAGAGTGGCTGTGGTCACGGTATGGCAGGGCGTCGTTTCGTCCTTCAGGCGCGCCTCCGCGTCCTCGCGGATGGCGGTGGACAGATTCCCGTGATGGATCAGAAACCGGTCGGGGATCTTCTTCGCCTCGGAATACTGGCGGAGGGTGGCGCACACCACCTCGGCTTCCTCGCGGCTGCCGGCAAAAATCAGGCTTTTCGCCGCGCCCCGTCCTTCGGTGCAGCGCTCGAAAATGTAGGAATACCCGGCGTCGGCGCCGCGGGGCGCCTCGACCCCGGCCTCGGGAGCGTGCTCCTGAAGGGGCTGGTCGATGGTGAAATGCTCCATCGAAAGGCGCCAGACCGCGCTCTGCGGCGGAAGCTCCGGCGCGATCGTTTCCCGGTCGGAGCCGGAGGAGAGCCAGGCGCACGCCGCGTCCATGTCGCCCACGGTGGCCGAAAGGCCGATCCTGCGGGGACGGGAGCCGGAAAGCCTTTCCAGCTGTTCGATCAGGGCGAGGACCTGAAGCCCGCGGTCGTTGCGCATGAAGGCGTGCATTTCGTCGACGACGACGTATTTCAGATCGGCGAAAAGCGGCACCAGGAGATTGTGCCGCCTTAGGATCAGAGCCTGAAGCGATTCCGGCGTGATCTGCAGGATCCCGGAAGGATTTTTGACCAGCCGGTCTTTTTCGGATTGGGACACGTCGCCGTGCCAGTGGAAGACCGGGATGCCGCTTTCCTCACAAAGCTCTCCCAGCCTTTCGAACTGATCGTTGATCAGAGCCTTCAGCGGGGCGATATAGAGCGCGCCGACCGACGCGGGAGGATTCTCGTAAAGATCCGAAAGGATCGGGAAAAAGGCGGCCTCGGTCTTGCCGGAGGCGGTGCCGGAGGCGAGCAGCAGATGGCAGTCTGTGTCGAAAAGCACCTGACAGGCCGCGGCCTGTACCGGCCGGAGCGACTGCCAGTTGTGATTGTAAATATACTCCCGGATGAAGGGGGACAAGCGGTAAAAAGGGTTCAGCAAGCGATCGTCCGGCATGGGTCGTCTCCTTACACGGTGAATTCGGTGAAATCATCCTCCTCCGGATCCCTGTCGGCCGGAGCGAAGGCCGTGGCTTTGACCAGGGAGGAAAAGCTCGTCCCCGGGTTCTGGCGCAGCACGTTGAGAAGGCCGATGAAATCCCTGAGGACCTCTCTGGGGGTCAGAAGGGTATCGGCGCCGATGCGGGAGGCCATGTCGCGCATAAAGGCGGCGAGCTCCTCCTCGCTGATGGGCGGGGTCCATTCATAATGGGAGGCGTGAATGCTCTGAACGCGGCGGATCAGGGCGTAGATCTCCTCGTTGGTCAGGCGGGAAAGCCGGATCACCGGCGTGGAATAATCCTTGAGATCGCCCTCGGCGAACCGGTTGGCCGCGAGACGCGAGCGAAGCGCTTCGTAGGAGAAAAGGCCCCGGCGGGTGTCCTCCAGGAATTGCGGCGTGCCGCCCACGTAGATCCCCATGCCGGAAAGACGGCCCTGCATGGCGTCGTTGTAGAGATTGAGGAGCTTTTCATAATTCTGCTCCCGGGAGACGGTCTGGGTGATCTTGTAGAGATTGACCGCTTCGTCGATGAAGATCAGAAGCCCCTTGTATCCGGCGGCCCGCGCCAGGGCGCCCACAAGCTTCAGATAATCGGTCCAGCTTTCGTCGTCGGGAATGTCCGAAACGGGGATTTCCCGCCGCGCTTCGGTTTTGGAGGCGTATTCGCCCCGGAACCATTTCAGGGCTGCGTTCTTTTTCCCCTCGTCGGCTTCGACAAAGCCGCGGTAGAAGGTGATCACGGCGGTGGAAAAATCGAATCCGTGCACGTGGGTGTCGAAGGCCTGGCACGCCTCCCGGATCTTTCCCTCCACGATCCGGGAAAAGCCGGGGGAGGCGGGATCGGCGCCGTCCTTCGCCGCCTCCGCCTGGATGGAGGCGATCCAGCGGGAAAGCAGCGGCGGCAGCGCGCCTCCGTCGGGCGAGGAGCGGGAGGAAAGATTGCGGAGAAGCTCCCGGTAGGTGGCGAGCCCCTGTCCCTTTGAGCCCACAAGCCGCCGCTCGGGCGAAAGGTCGGCGTCGCAGGTGAGGAAGCCGCGGTCGAGCCCGTGACTGCGGATCAGGCGGAGCAGGAAACTTTTGCCGCTTCCGTACCGGCCGATCAGGAAACGGAAGGAAGCGCCGCCGTCCTCCAGATCGCGGAAATCCGAAAGGATGGCGTTGATCTCGTCGGTGCGGCCGATGGCGATGTATTCAAGTCCCGTGCGGGGCACCACGCCGCCTGAAAGCGAGTTCAGAAGGAGGGCGGATATCCGGCGCGGAACGGTTCTGGCTTCTGGCATAGATCATATTCCCTTTCTCCGGCTGCCCGGGATCAGATGATTTCCGGAAAGGCCTCCAGAAGAGGCCGGTAATCCGGGATGATTTCGCCGTTTTCGATGAGGACGTCGCCCGTGGCGTTCAGGGCTTTGTCGTTGATGGATTCGATCAGAAGGTCGGGCATGGTAAACCGGGCGGCGGCAAAAGCGCTCTTTTCCCCCTCTCCCGCGCCTTTGAGGAGAAGACGCAGGAATTCCTTTTCGTCTTCGCCGAGGGCGGAGAAGAACGCGTCTCCGTCGTCCTGCGGCGCGCCGGTCCCCACGGCCGCAGGCCCTTCCGCCCCAGGAAACGGCTTTGGGGAAAGGGGAGAGTTCGCGGTCTCCTCTTCCCGCGCAGGGGATTCCGGCAGAGGCTCGTCTTCCGGAGAGACGCCCGCCGCTGCGATCAGCCGGTCTGTATTGATCCAGGAATCCTTTTCCAGGGCGACCGCCTTTTCCAGATCCAGCGAAAGCGGCGCGGGCCGCTTTTTTTCTTCCAGAGCGCCGCGGATTGCCGGGAGAAGCCCTTCCGGCAGCGACGAACGCAGTCTTCCGCGCATCCCCGCTTTTTCCCGCAGGACGTTTTCGGCCGCTTTGAAAAGCTCGGCGGTAAACTCCTTCAGGCCCGCGCTTTCCAGATAAGCCGCATACTTGTACTGCAATTCGGAAGAATGGGCGGTCAGCATCGGCGCGGGGGAGCAGGCCATGACCCGGAAGGAGACGACGGGCGGCTTGAAACGGGCGAAGAACCCGACGCCTTCACGGTCGCGGGACCACCGGTCCGCGGCGACGAGCGCGCGGGAAAAGGCGCCGAGCAGCGCATCGCGCCGCTCCGGCGCTCCGGTGAGAAAGCGGCTCTTGGCAAAATCGTAGCCGGAGATCCGCGCGTATAACGACCGGGGAAGCTCCGATACGGCCTTTTCGCCTTCAAAGGAAAGGTAAAGCTCCGGGTGGGGAAGGAGCGCGGGGTCAAAGGGGACTCTTTCCCGGATCAGGGGAAAGGGAAGCTCCGGATGGTATAATGCGATATAATCCCGCATCAGAGCGGGCATCATGGTATCCAGGCGCCGGAAACGCTCCCGCCCACTCTTCCAGATCAGAAAGAGCATGTCCAGCCGGTCGGGGCGGTTCGCCGCCTCATAGATCAAAAGCAGAAGGTAGGAATAGTCCACCTCCGGCGTCTCGCCGTTCAGAAAGGCGTCCCGGGCGTAAAGATAGGTGGAAAGCTTCGCGCCGGCGAGATCCTGCCAGCCGGGAGCGAAGGCGTTATAGGGAACCGGCACGCAGGGAAATCCCTTTTTGTCGCCGTACAGACGCAGAAAGGTCGCGAGCGCCATGCTTCGCGCGTAGTTGACCGGCCGTACGGGGGAAACACGGATTTCTCCGCCGGGAAAAGCGCGCGCCTCCCCGACGGCCTTTTCCCGCGGCGGGATCGCCGCCGCGAAAGGCGGAGCGCTTTCTGCCGAAAGAGGAGAAGGAGGCGCCGCGGCGAACGCCATGGGCAGCTCGCGGAAGAGATTGTGAAGGATCCGGAGGGTCAGACGATCGGGACGGACGACGCCGTCCCGGCGCAGCGGCTCGGGAAGGGAGGAAAGAAGACGGGAAGAGGGATAAAGCGACCCGCTGAATTCCGAAAAGTTCTGACTGCCCGGCAGGAATGAAAGCTCGTCGAAAGGGATTTCCCAGCGGGATTCCACCTCGCAGATATCTCCGTTCATCCGGGGCGTAAAGAGCACGGGACACTTCTTTTCCAGAGTCAGCGAACAGTAAACCTCGGTTTCCCGCTCCAGACGGGGGAGGATCAGCTTGAAAAAGATCCCGAAATGACCGGAGGGAAGCTTCCTTCGGCCGTTCAGATAGGGATCGACGGCGCTCGATGCGGGAAGCGTGAAGAAATCGCCGCCGGAGGAGAGAAATACGCCGTTCCCGTCGTAGGAAAAAAGCTCGTTATGAGATTCTGCCAGCGGCGTCAGAGCGTCTTCGCCGTCGAAAATGAAATTCAGGACGACGTCCGGCGGAGCGTCGATCTTTGTCAGCAGATAAACCGAGGAGTCGATCTCGACCCGCGCGCCGGAGGAAAGCCCGCCGCTTTCAAACTGCTCCAGAAAGGCGAGCGCCTTTTCCGCAGGGACCGAACCGTCGGGGCGCACGGCTCTTGCCAGAGGCTTCAGGGACGGATGCCGGATCGAGACCGGTTTGATCCGGTCGTCGTCTCCCAGGGTAAAGCGCGCCGCAACCCGCCCGTCCTCCAAAGAGAGACGGACGCCTTCTTCCTCCCGCGGGGGGATCGGGATCTCGTCCCAGAAAGAAAAACCGCGCATGGCCGCTCCGAAAAAACGAATGTTTGTTCGCCTCTATCGTATCACAAAAAGAGACAAAACGCAAGAGGATCTTTCCCGTCCGGGGAAAGAAAGAGACTCGCCCTTTCGGGGATCGAAAGGCGCGGAAAGGAAAGAGAAGAGAGATCCTCGAGGGGGGAAAAGGACTCTTATTCCGGATCGTGCGGGGAAAAGCGATCCCGCCGGCGCGCGGGAAATCGCATGGGAGCGATTCACAGCAGATACTGCTAATTCGGAGCAAGAAAATCTGTACAAAAAGGACGGGATATGATATAATCTAAAAAGTATATGTACGTATGCGCTTCCGCTGGATCCTGCGCGATCCGAGAGGAAGAACCCGCCGCGGCGGGATATGAAAGATATACGGAGAATGCGGGTTCACGCGTTCTCTTTTGACGGGCGATATCCGGGAAGTGGAGGATGGATCATGGAGTGGAAAAAACGCAGCGTTTCGGGGTTCCTGGCCGTTGTTCTCAGCATTTCGCTGATTTTCGGCGGCCCCGCCGTTTACGCGGAGGAAGAGGAGCCTGCTTCCCTGTCGGAGACGGAAGGAGAACTTCCGGTTTCCGGGAATGAAGATCCATCTTCTGACAGGGAAGAAGAGACGCCGGCTCCGAAGAATGATCCGGCGGCGGACGGAGAAGAGACGCCGGCTCCGAAGAATGATCCGGCGGCGGACGGAGAAGAGGAAGAGCTTCCCGTCCCGGAAGAGGATGCCGGGGCCGATGCTCCCCTGAAAGAGGCGGAAGGCGAAAACGGGACGCCGGACGAAAAGGACGAAAGCGGACTGAAAGGCCCCGCCGGCGCGGCCGACTCTCCCAAAGCCGTTACCTCCATGCCGACCGGGCTGTGGGTGGAGCCGACAGATGCGAACGGCATCCCTGCCCGGATCGACGTATTCGTATCTGCCACTCAGACAACGAATAACAGCCGTACGTATACATGCCAGCTGTATCTGCCGGGCAATGCGAACCCGGAAAACTGCCTTCTCCTTTGGGACGGGGGTATGCAGGCCACCGTCGGCGGAACGGCATACGAGAGCGGATCCTATGCCGTCCCGGCCCTTGAAACCGAAAAGTCTCTCTCCTTCAAGAGCGGGAGACAGACCGTGACATACAAGCTGACGGTGTATCAGGGCTCTTCGAGCGTTCCGGCCGTTTTCATCGAAATCGACGAGAGCGAAGGACACAATACCATCGCACAGATGGACGGCGACCAGGATCACAACGTCACCTGCACGGGAACGATCAACATTGCCGGACAGTGGTACGTCCTGGACAAAATGAAGGGCCGCGGGAACGCCACGTGGAAAGAATCAAAGGACAAGAAGCCTTATAACATAACGCTGGGCAGCAAGATCAATTTCCCGGGGATCGACTCGGCGAAGACCAAAAAGTGGTCGCTCCTCGCGGAATGTCTGGACAGAAGCCTTCTTGGCAACCGTTCCGGCTATCACCTGGCCCATGAGCTGGGGATCGGGCAGGATACCGCCTCCGCGGACGTCTGGATGAACGGAGAGTATCAGGGATGCTATACCGTCACGCCAAAGACCGATTCATTCGTCTCCAAAGACGGCTTCCAGATCGAACAGGATAACTACCAGGAAGATCCCGTTGAGGACGGGGGAGATCCGCAGTTCTCCCTTGTGGGTCTTGAAACGAATGTCTCCGGATGGGATTCCGCCTATAATCTGATAACCGTCAAAAAGATGGGCGATAACCTGCTCCTGAAGGACGGAGTCGTTGACGAGAGCCCCGAGAACATGACGGCGGCAGCCGGAAGGATCCAGTCCTGGCTCCAGGAAGCCTGGGACGCGATCCGTTCCGACGACGGCTACAACTCCAAGGGCAATTACTACACGGACTACATCGATATCGAGAGCTTTGCCAAGATGTACCTCATGCATGAGTACGTCAAGAGCTACGACGTCTGCGCGGGAAGCATCCTGTTTCATCGCGATGGCCAGACAGAGAACGATAAACTGATTGCAGGCCCGCTGTGGGATCTGGATAACGCGATGGGTTCCGTGTATCAAAACTCCATGCTCGGCTGGGCGGACGACCGGAGTCATGGAGATCGCAGAAGCGCCGAAGGCGATTTTATCGGCAACATCACGAATTACAGCACTTACAATTCTGAATACAAGACGTCCATTTACAAGACCCTCCGCAAACACGAGGACTTCATGGAGGAAGTCCAGAGACAGTACAACAAACACAAAGACGCGTTCAACAGTCTTGCGGATGATTATCAGAGCCTGGCCGACACCATCGAGGCGTCAGCCAGAATGAACCATAAAAAAGTCACCGATCTGGGGAACACGCAAGGGAAGAATAATCATTATTACAGAACGCAGAACACGTTCGGATCGGGTCAGTATCGGCAGGTATATGTCGCCACGACGGACTGGGCGCACTATACGCAAAACATGAAGACTTACATAACCATACGGTCTTTATGGTTTTACAACAACTATTACGATCCTGACTACGTGGATCCGGCCACCTGCGATCATGCCTATCAGGAGACCGTGACGCCGGCGACCTGCACCGGCAACGGCCTTATAGTCTATACCTGTCCGATCTGTAAGGACAGTTATCAGGAGATCATTCCCAAGATCCCTCACGATTATGTGGACGACGTTTGCAGCGTATGCGGCGAACATCTTCTGTATGTGACCGTCTCCTGCGGCGCCGGCGCTTCCGTTACGGTATATGAAACCAAAGACTTCAGCGCGGAGCACTGCATAGAAAACGCGTCAAGCGCGCATCCCCGCGACGGGGATACCGGCATGATCGACTGCGGCGGGGAGGGACAGGTCAATTTCGCGGTAAACCTGGACCCGGGATACATACTGGAAAGCGTCAGCGTCGGGCCGAGCGGCACATACAACAAGCTGAAGGAGCTGACCGATACAGGCGTCGCCAACAGCTATCGCATCACGAAAGTTACGGGCAATCTCACGATCACGGTAACGACCGTACACGTACACGAATATGAAGACGTCGTGACGCCGCCGACCTGTACGGAGCGGGGCTATACGACCCATACCTGTATCTACAGTTTTTGCCAGCATAGCTATGTTGACAGTTATGTCGACCCCCTCGGACACGACTGGGGACCCGCTTCGTATACGTGGTCGGACGACAACGGCAGCGTGACCGCGACGCGGATATGCAAGCGCGATCCGAGCCACGTCGAGACGGAGATCGCGAACACGACGTCGGAAACCACGAAGCCCGCGACGTGCGAATCGATGGGTGAAACGACGTACAGGGCGGTCTTCCGGACCCCTGCGTTTGCCACACAGGAAAAGACGGTTACAGACCTTGACGCGCTCGGGCACGACTGGGGAGCCGTTTCGTATACGTGGTCGGACGACAATAGCACCGTGACCGCGACGCGGATATGCAAGCGCGATCCGAGCCACGTCGAGACGGAGATCGCGAACACGACGTCGGAAACCACGAAGCCCGCGACG
>JAEEGL010625435.1_pt1 | contig 16964 bp, 15 predicted proteins | sample 9134231 | NCBI WGS metagenome assembly JAEEGL01 (sample SAMN16246548, study PRJNA631951) | gut metagenome | biome: gut microbiome; feature: rumen; material: fiber-attached | host: Bos | place: Iran: Karaj | collected 2018-10
CCAAGTAGATTTGAAAAAACAATGAATCATTGGATGGAAATTACATATGACTGGTGTATATCAAGACAATTATGGTGGGGACATAGAATACCAGCTTGGTATAAAGGTGATGAAGTATATGTTGGTATGGAAGCTCCTAAAGGAAAAGGCTGGGTACAAGATGAAGATGTGTTAGATACATGGTTTAGTAGTGCACTATGGCCTTTCGCAACACTAGGTTGGCCAGATAAGACAAAATTACTTGAAAAATATTATCCAAATCAATGTCTAGTAACAGGTTATGATATTATACCTTTCTGGGTAAATAGAATGACCTTCCAAGGAGAAAAATTATTAGGTCAAAGACCATTTGAAGATTGCTTAATTCATGGATTAATTCGTGATAAACTAGGAAGAAAATTTAGTAAAAGCCTAGGCAATGGTATTGACCCATTTGATATGGTAGACTTATATGGATCAGATGCCCTAAGATATTATCTAGCTACTGACGTTGCTCCAGGTACTGATATGAGATTTGATGAAGATAAAATTAAATCAACATGGAATTTCATAAATAAAATATGGAATGCTTCAAGATTTGTATTAAGCAATATTGAAGATTTAAAAGAAATAAAATTAGAAGATCTAAAACCTGAAGACAAATGGATATTAACTAAATATAATAAGTGTATCCATGAAACTAAGAAGTATATGGATAAGTATCAATTTAACAATGCTGGATCAGTTATATATGATTTCGCTTGGAATTATTTCTGTGATTATTATATTGAAATTGCTAAATATTCTTTAGATAAAGAGACAACAAAAGCAACATTATGTTTCGTATTAACAGGAATATTAAAAATGTTACACCCATTTATTCCATTTGTAACTGAAGAAATATATTCTATGTTACCAGTAAAAGAATCTGAATCCATAATGATTACTGAATATCCTAAATATGACAAAAAACTAATCTTTGAAACAGAAGAACAAATAGTTGATGACCAAATAGAATTCATTAAAAACTTTAGAAATACAAGAGTAGAAAATAATATTACTAAAGACATGAAAGTAATGTTTGATACTGAAGATGATAATGATTTAATAGTAAAAATGCTAAAACTAGAAAATAATCTAATATCTAAACCTTTAGGTATTAAATCTTATAGAGTATTTTCAAGTAGGGTGAAAGCTCAAATCTTCTTTGAAAAAGTAGAGACAGAAGCCGAGAAGATTGCAAAAGAAGCCCAAATTAGAATACTAACTGATTCAATAAGTAGAAGAGAAAAACTATTAGCTAATGAAAATTATGTTAATAAAGCGCCAGCTAAGATAGTTGAATTAGATAGGCAAAAACTAGCTGAAGAAAAGAGAAGATTAGAAGAATTATTAAAATAGAGATACTAAGTATCTCTTTTTAATCATATATATTACTATGAATAAATACAAAATAATTATGTTGGCACTATTAATTATAATAATTACAAGCATATCAAAAACCTATGCCATTATTAATAATTACACATTGCTAGGAAAAACAATTTATATAGATCCGGGGCATGGCGGCATGGATAGCGGCACAACATATAAAAAAATATATGAAAAAGATATAAATTTAATACTATCAAAAAAACTAGAAAAAGAATTAACAGCCCTAGGAGCCACCGTTTATTTAACAAGAGAAACAGATAAAGACTTATCACTATCAAGAAGGCATAGAAAAAGAAGTGATTTAATCAGCAGGGCATATTTAATCAATAAAACGAAACCAGATATGTATATATCAATACATCTAAATTATCTATCGAATACCAAGTATAAAGGATTACAAATATTTTATAACAATAAAAACAAGCAAAATAAAATAATTGCTGAAAGGTTAACCCAATATATAAAAGAGAAAACATACAATGTAAGAGAGCCTAAATATAACAGTTCATATTATATGTATAATAATATAAAAGAACCGGGGATACTAATGGAAGTAGGCTTCTTATCCAATCCAGATGATAGATATAGACTAACACATGAAATTTATCAAGATATATTAATTTCTAATTTGACCTATAGCATAGAAAAGTATTTCAAAGAAAAAGACTAAAAAGTCTTTTTTTTTATTTCACTTTATGATATACTCATAATAGTGGAAAAGTATGTAAAGGAGGTATCATGAAAAAATATAAATATATATTAATAACAATACTAATACCCCTTTTAATTCCAATAACTGCATATGCAGATTGTAGTGAAGAAGACATTAAAGAATTTAGAGAAATACAAGATGAATACAAGGTTGCATATGAGTTTGATAAAGAAACAAAAACCTATATCCTCACATTTAATTCGACAAGTTCTGAAAATTTTGAATATACAATAACAGAAAATGTAGAAGCATTTGCAGATTGCGAAGCCACAGAAGACAAAAAAATGATATGTAAGAATATACCAAGTGGCAAATACGTAATTGAAGTGACTGGAAGTGATGAAAACTGCCAAGATACACTTAAAAAAATAGAAATGGAACTACCACGATATAACGAGTATTCTGAAGATCCATTATGCAATGACATTGAAGAATTCGTATTATGCCAACCAACATATGATAAAGAGATAGATTATGATACATTTGTATCAAGGGTAAACACATATAAAAAAAATCATAAAGAAACCAGTGAAGAACCACAAAAAACACAAGAGGAAACCATTGAAAGTAAAATATTCAAATATATTAAAGACAACATAGTTCAAATAATTATAATAACAGTGTTTGTAATTATGATTATAATTACAATCGTTCTAACCGTTAAATCTGAAAAGCAAAGCAGGCGATTAGAATGAAAAAGATTAATAAGATTATTTTTGCAATTTTATGCATGCTCACATATATGAGCATAGCATATGCTGCAAGTCCGTCATTTTCAGGATTTGCACAAGCAAGTGGTCAAGGTTCATCTTCAAGACCAGGAAGTTCAAGCAGCAACTATAATCCTGGGGGTATTGATGGATTAGGATCGACCGCTTATACTCCATACAGTGAAAACGGTAAAAGCTATAGATGTTACTACAAGCATAGCATCACTAATAATACCGATCTAAATTTAAATGCATATGATATGAATGGTAAATCATTAATACCAAATAGCATAAGCGCAAGTGATACTCTTACAGCAGGTACATGGATAGGAATAAACATAAATGAAACAAAAAGCGTAAGTTGGAGTATAAATAGTTTTCACTATTATGAAATGAAAAAAACATTTAAGTGTTATTACAAAGTAGGGTGTACAAATACACTTCACACAAGAACGTCAAAAACAGCCTGTAAAAGTGGTGAAACGGCGCACATCAACGGTGGTGTAAGAACTTGCACCTATTGGTCTTGCGATGGTGGCTATGAAGGCTGGAAAGACCAAGAAAAAAAAGTATCTATGAGTCATACGTTAAGGACACAAGATTGCCCATTATATTTGGGAACAGAAGCTAAACAGGTAGCAGTCCTTGAAGAAAATATAAAAGATGAAGTTTCTTATGTTCCCGGATGTAAAAGCAAAGCGGTTTCTGAAGTAAAAAGCGAAGCTAGAAGCCGCGTTGGCTCAGCCTCAAACAAATTAAAATTCAACAAATCTGATACATCAGAAAGTGAAACTTCACTATACATAACAGGAACTAGTGTAAAAGGACTACAAGAAAAAGATTCCGGAGACTCTGGAACATATTGGCAAGAATTTGAATATATACCGAAAACAGTATGTATGAACATGCTAACATCAAAAGTAGCTTATAATGAAGACTGTAATGTTGATAATTCAATAGTAAAAAAAATATCAAACGGCACGGTATATGATGAGTATTTAAAGAAAACAGTTACATACTGGCGTTATTTTGTACCACTAGATTCTAAAACAAATTCAATAACACAGATTAGCCTTATTAAAAATCCAGATTCATTGCCATTAACAGAAGCACAATGTAGAAACGGAATGCAGGCAAATAAAAACAATTATTTTGATTTAGTTCAGCCGAAAAAAGGCAGTTTCACAGGTGACTATGATACCGACATAAAAATGGATTTAAAAGAAGGATGCTATATTTCAATTACGTTACGATTTAGTAATAAACAAAGATTTTATGGTGAAACATCTAATTATGAGTTGTTGAAAGGATATGGAATGTATTTTAGACAAATAGATCCTAGTAATCCATTTCCAACTGTACAAAATAACACAAAAAAACTTGATAGAACATCATATTGGTATGGATACGACACCTCAAAATTTAAAACATTTGAAAATATAACATACATAGCAAATATGTCAAAAGCAAATATAGATGCGGTAAGGAAGTTTAATGATAATAATCCATACACTAAATGGACAAATGAAAAAGATCATAATAATTATAAAATGAATGGAATGAATTCAGATGGCTCAAGTGTATTTATTAATAAGTATGCAAGTGATATTTTTGCTGGAGCTAGAGCAAAAAATTCAAAGTATGAAAAAATAGGATGCTATAAAGGCAAGGGGGTGTGTTAGTGTGAAGTGGTCGTTTGCATCTGTAGGTCTTATCATTATTGGATTAAGTGGATTATTAATAATACTTTTCTTTAATGAGATAACCGTCAGTAATGAACAAGATTACTATACACTAAAAGATGCTACCGAAGCTGCGATGATTGATGCAGTGGATTTAGCATATTATCGGCTTACAGGTGAAATAAAAATAAGTCAAGAAAAATTTGTTGAAAATTTTACCAGAAGGTTTACTAATGTATCTACTTTTGGTGAAGGAAATTATACAATTGAATTTGGTCAAATAATTGAATATCCAGCAAAAGTTAGCGTAAGAATAATAGACAAGACCAATTCATACAATATATATACTGAAGAAGCAACACAAGCAAATATAATAAACGAAATAACTGGAATATTAGATGGAAAGAAATAAAAGAAAGGAAGGAATAAAGAAATGAAAGGATTAAACAAATTTCTAAAGAACAAAAATACAGTAACAATATTAGGTATCCTTGTCTGCGTATTAATCTTATATATTGGATATAATATGAGAATAAATCAAAAGACAACCTTAGTTACTGTATACTATGCGAAAGAAACAATACAACCTAAAACAAAAATACTTGAAGAAATGGTTGGCTCAACCCAAGTGCCAGCATCATTTATAAAAGGAGCATATTATAAAAACTACAATGATATTGTAGGAAAATATAGTAATTATAACACTATGATAGCTGAAGGTAGTTTATTCTATAATGACCTCCTAGTTGAAGAAGCAAGTCTCCCAGATGCTGTATTCTATGACGTAAATGAGGGAGAAAGAGTGGTTAGCTTCCCTGTAGATACTGTAACCACTTATGGTAATTCAATGATGCCAGGAAATATCGTTGATATTTATGTAAAACTAGTACAGGATGATGGAAAAATAGTATATGGAGAGTTTTTTGAAAATATTGAAGTATTAGCAGTTAAAGATGACAGTGGTAAAAATGTTTTTGAAGCTACTGATGAAGAAAGAACACCAGCATATCTATACTTCTCACTTGAAGAAGCTAAATATCTATTATTCTCATCATTAAATTATATTGAGGATAATGAAATCGAGGTTGTTTTAGTTCCAAATACAATGGAATTCGATGTTGAAGATCCTACAGCTACAGAAGTAACTAGTGAATATCTATATGATTTCGTATTGAAAAAAATTGAACAAATCGATGATCAAAAAGAATTATATAATGAACTAGTAAACGAAATGGAACAGCAGGCATTAGAAAAAAAACAAAAAGAAAAAGATAACGATTAACAAATAAAAAGAATAAAAATGGAGGGATATTATGGATGCACAATTCCAACAAGTTGATTTTGGACCATTACAACAATTCTTAGACAATGATGATGTTACCGATATATCATACAGTAATGGTGGACAAGTATGGGTAAAAACATTATCTAGAGGTGTATTTAGGGTAGAGAACACAGGTATCGATAATACCCTTGTAGAAAAAATAGCCTTTCAGTGTGCTAACACAATGGGTAAAGCCTTCAATATGGCTAATCCATTTCTAGATGCTGAAAGTGCCGAATTAAGACTTAACTTTGTTCACGATTCTATTGCTAGAAATGGAGTGGCCTTATTGGTTCGTAAAACTCCAGCCAAAATAAGATTAAAAAAGGATCAAATTATTGCAGACGATTATATCAGATTAGATATACATGATTTCTTACTAAAGTGTGTTGAAGGACACTGTAATATCTTAGTAAGTGGAGAAACTGGTTCAGGTAAAACAGAGTTTATCAAATACCTAGCCGCTCATACTCAAGAAAATGAAAAAATAATAACTATCGAAGATACCCTAGAGTTACACCTTGATAGAATCTTTCCTACAAGAGATATCGTAGCAATGAAAACAAATAACATAGCTAGTTATTCTGATGTGTTAGTTACCTGTATGAGACAGAACCCAAGATGGATATTACTATCCGAAGTAAGAAGTGCTGAAGCAGTTATGGCTGTTAGAAACTCAATATCTTCAGGACATAACATCCTATCAACAATTCATGCTGACAAAGCAGCATCTATTCCTAACAGATTATATAGTTTGCTAGAAAGCAATATCGATCTAGAACAATTTTTAAGAAGTATTCATAGATATGTTCAGATAGGTGTTCATATCAAAGGTTACTATAGTAAAGAAAGACAAAAATTCCATCGTGAAATAGCCGAAGTAGTTGAATTTTATGTAACTGAAGATAATGTTCCTAAATCTAATACTATCTATAAGAAAACACCAGATGGCAGAGTAACAATCCATAATCCAACAAAATATTTGTTGGGATACCTAGAAAGCCAAGGACTAATAATGCAACCAGATATTCTAGTAAAAGAGCAATTCAAAGATCCAAATGAAGAAGAGAAAAAAGATTCTGCAACTGAAGAGACTACCGTAGAAAAGACTAGCGAACCTGTTACTCCAAAAGTTGAGGAAATTAAAACCCCAGAGCCAGTAACAGAAACGCCAGTGGATAATAATCAAGTAAATAATAATGTTGCTCCTGAACAAAATAAAGAGGTTGCTCAAGTTCAACCAGTTCATGTTCAACCACAAGAAGCAACACCGGTCCAACCACAACCAGCGCCAAGCATGCCGACAATACCGCAAACTGTCCAACAATCGCAAGTACAGCAACAATTTTCAAACATGGCTGTAAGCCCACAAGCAGTGCAACAGCCACAGGTACAAGTTCAACCAGTTCAGCCTCAAGTAATGCCAAATATCCCAAGACCGGTAAATGTACAACCACAAGTTATACCAAATCAAAATATAGGAACAAATATTGTAAATAATAATCAAATGAGGCCAATGGCTAATCAAGTAATGCCTCAGTTTAATAATCAATAGAGAAAGTAGGTGATATCGTGGAATTTATATTAATAGCTGTAATACTAATCTTTATAATGACATACAGAAACTCATCTGGTGAAGGTATATACAAATTTGTAAAAGAACAAGCTAGTATTGTATACGACCAATATGCCCCATATTCTTATAAAGTTATGAGGGAAAAAATTAAAGAATTAGGATTGGAATATAGCACAAGACAATATACTATTCAAGTGGCACTATTTGCAGGTGTTGCAGGAGCAGTTGGATATTTCTATTTCTATAGTATTGTTGTAGTAATAGTATATGCAGTCATCGCCGTAGCAACAATCCCATATATAACATATTTGAGATGTAAAAGACAATATAGTGAATTTATATTTGAACAAATACAGGTATATACAACCAATACAATCATGGAGTTTAATACAACACAATCATTTGTAAAAGCGCTTGAAGGTGTTGTAGAATCAGGAGTCTTAGAAGAACCAGTATTATCAGATGTTAAAACGATGATAGCATTATCATATGAAAAAGGTGATGTTACCGATTCTATTAATTATATGAATTCCAAGTATCCATATTATATGGTAAAAAATATGCATCAGTTATTCCTTCAAGTAACAAAAGAAGGTGCTAAAAATACTGAAGAAACATTCGACAACATGTTAGGCGATATTGATATCTTAATTGAAGGAGTATATAGAGACAGATCAGACAGAAAACAATTCCATGGACAATTTTTAATGTTTGGTATATCGTTATACTCATTAATTATGTTAATTCAGTTAATACTAGGTGTAGAAAGTTACATTGAAATGTTAGATGATTTCTTTATGCGCGTATTAGTACACGGAGTAGTAATAATAAATAGCTATTTCTTAATTAAAGGTGAGAAATACTATAATGAGAATGTGGGGGCTGAATAATGTATATAGAGATATTAATAGTAGGTGCTATCGCATTTGCACTATTCATGTATAATGGAGTAATATCTACATCAAAATTTTTCGGTGAAAATAAAAATATATTTGAATTACTCCAAGAAAAAGATTATGAGTTCTTATTAAGAGCTAAGTATGGTGATAGAGTATACGATGTTAGTCAAGTATTCAGAAAAAGAGTATTTAAAGGTTTAATTACAACGATAATAGTCATATTTCTATTTATTGCAAACTTTAAATTGCTATATGTAGTCGTAGCACTAGTGGCTGGATACGTTGTATTCAAATTACAATATTTTGACTTAAAAAAGTTCTATAAGGCTCATCTAAATACAATTGATACCTTGCTTCCATATTACTTAAAGAGTTTGGAAGTATTGGTACAGCACTATACAGTGCCAGTAGCCTTAGCAAGATCAATCGAAGATGCACCTGAAGTATTTAGACCAGGTTTAAAAGAATTAGTAGCCAAAATTGAAGCTGGAGATTCAACCGTAGATCCATACATGGCATTTGCCAATACATACCCAGTAAGAGACTCAATGAGAATGATGAGATTATTGTATAGACTAAGTTTAGGAGAACAAGATAAAAAGCATGAGCAAATGTTATCATTCTCAAAAACAGTATCTGCTCTTCAATTAAAAGCAAGAGAGCAAAAATATAAAGCAAGACTTGATAAAATGGAAAAGCAAACAATGACTATGCTTATGTGCACAGGAGGAGCTGCCCTAGTCATCATGCTAATTGCATCATTCCAAATGATAGGCGGATAAAACTGTAAACAAGCGACAAATATCTAGATTTAAGATAAAAATATATGATATAATTAATTCAACATAGGGAGGTGATAAAATGAAAGAAGCAACAGGTGAAGTTTCAATGACAGTAGTAACACTAGTAGCTATCGCTGTTATTGGCGCAATAGTAGCAGCAATGTGGCCACAAATTAATAATAGAATAAGTAGATTATGGGGAAGTGACAATTGCTCAAAATATAATGCAGATGGTACATGTGCAAAGAAATAATAATTAAGTAGGTGAAAAAAATATGAGAGATGCCTTTGGCGGATCATTTATGATTAAATTGTTAATTGTATTTATAGTATTGTATATTAGCTTTACCGCAATAGCATTAAACTATGCCAAGGCATTTAAGGTAAAAAATAAAGTTATTCAGTATATTGAGGATAATGAAATTACAGACATTAACAATATGAACGCAAAAGCCAGACAAAATATGAAAGAATATATTCAAAAAGATGTCGTAGAAAACATGCAATATAGTGTCAAAATGGAATGCCCTAAAAGTTATACATACTGTCAAGATGGAGTAATAATTATTGAACATGACGCAAGCGATGGAAAAAAAATTGGGACTTATTACACAATAATTACCGGCTTTGGTTGGAATATTCCATTTCTTAATGCCTTACTTAAATTCAATGATGAAGATGGGAAAAGCAATTCTGGTTTGTGGACAATATCTGGTGAAACTAGAACTATAGTAAAAAGTGAATAAAAGAAGGTGATATAGTATGAGAGATGCCTTTGGCGGAGTATTTATGATGAGGCTTATGCTAGTATTTATAACAGTATTCGTAGCATTTTCAGCTGTATCACTAAATTATGCTAAAGCTTTCAGAATAAAGAATAAAGTCATTGATGTCATAGAACAATTAGAAATACAACAAGTCAAGGATATTTCCAATTATTATGACAGATTGGATAACATTAAAGAAAATGCCAAGTACAATATTGAATGTAATAAGGAAGGTACCTTATTAGATGAAAATGGCAAACAATATGGTGTATGTCGTAGTGGAATTGTTATAAAAATTAATAAAGAACGTACTAATTCCAAATACATTTATTATGATGTTATTACATATGGTGGCTGGGATTTGAGCATACTAAATGCATTATTAGCATTAGGCGGAAAATCACAGAATTCTGAAGATCCAATGATGGGATCTTGGGCTATAACAGGTGAGGCTAAAGTAAGAAATAATACTAAAGATGTTACCCCAATACAACCAGGAGTAGCGTTTAGCAATGAAATTAATGGTGACAGATGTTATATGGGTGCATGGATAAGAGTAGAAAAATGTCAGCCACGAAAAAAGTCAAATGGGGAAAATGATCCTAATGCACAATGCTGGATAAACGACAATGGAGAAAGAACACTAGTATTAAGAAATAATTTAACCCTTGGTTCAGGATGTGATTGGGTGAAATCCGAATATTATGACAAAATCAATGGGTATAGATGTAACAAAGAGACTGGTGAAAAGTATTATATTGAATCGTGTCAACTAAGAACCATTAAAGGAGCACGTTGTAAAGTACGTGGGGGAGAACCTATAATTAGAACATTTTTAAAAATGTGTGGTTAGTGACTAAAATATATAAGGAGGAAAGAGAATGAACGTAATAGTATCTAACAAAAATGAAGGATTATTAAGTTCTTTAGATGTCGATGTTATTAAATCAATAAATGGTGAATTTAGTGCTGACGAAATAATAAGCACATTCTCAAACTTCTTCTTCAATCGTATGTTCCTAGACATAACAGCGGTTAAAGATTATATGAATGTATCAAACATTCAAAAATTATCTATGAGTCTAGAAATAGAAAAAGTTATCTTTCTTATAGATAATGAATTAATGAATGATAATGCATATTTATCTAAACTAATAAGTATGGGAATATATAATTTTGCTACAAATAAAGAATCTTTAATGTACTTATATAATCATCCTAATACATATAAAGATGTTGCTCATATTCATCAACTTGGTATAAGTAGTTCCAGTGATGACAAAAAAGAAAAGAAAACTGGAAATACCAAAGAAGAATCAGAAGCATCAAAACCAATAAATGCAAAAGTAATTGGTTTCAAGAATATAACTACTAATGCTGGAGCAACAACACTTATCTATTTGCTAAAAAAAATATTAGCAGAGAAAGATTATGTCGTAGCCATTGAAGTTAATAAAAGTGATTTTGGTTTTTTTGGAGAAAAAGATATGTATTCAGTAAACTCAAGTAATCTTGGTGCTGCAATACGTAAATTTGGAAGTGCATCAACAATACTCATAGATCTAAATAATACAGAGAGTGAGTTGTGTGATGAAGTTATTTATCTAATTGAACCAAGTATCATTAAATTAAATAAAATGATGGCTAATAATAAAAATATTTTTGATGACTTATATGGTAAAAAAATTGTCTTAAATAAAAGTTTATTAAAAGATAAAGATATTAAAGATTTTGAATTTGAATCACATTCTTCAATAGCAGTCAATATTCCCCCATTAGATGATAGAAATACTAATGAGGATGAATTAAAAAAATTAATTGAAATAATAAAAGAATAAAGTAACAGATTGTTACTTTTTTTCATATATGATAAAATAAATATATGGGGGATATATAAATGACAAAAAAAATAAATAAATATCAATTATTAGAATTAATATGCATCTTTATTATAACCTTAATTTTTAATCTTGTTTGCAGTGAAATGCTTCATGACGAAGTATGGAATTATGGTTTCGCTTACAATATTGCCAATGGATTAATACCATATAAAGATTTTAATATGGTAGTAACACCTCTTTTTCCAATATTAGGAGCTATGTTCATGATGATATTTGGTAAAAACATTATCATATATCATATATTCAATACCATAATATGCACACTATTATTTCTAAACATAAAGAAACAAACACCAGAGGCATATTATATTATATATGCCATAATATTGTTCTATTCGTTATCAATGCCACATTATAATTTGTTATGTATTTTATTAACTTATATATTAATAAATCTTGAAAAAAGAGAAGACAAAGATTATCTAATAGGCATACTTCTGGGATTAATATTTATCTCAAAGCAAAGTATAGGCATATGCCTCTGCATACCATCATTATTAATAAAAGATAAAAAAAGAATATGGAAAAGAATTATTGGATTTTTAACTATTGTTAGTATAATGATAGCATATTTAACATATAAAAGGGCATTATACCAATTTATTGATTATTGCTTTCTAGGACTCATAGATTTTGGCAAAGAGAACAAATATAATCATCCGTTATTCTTTATTATACCAATAATAAGTATTATTTACTTGATAAGTGAATATATTAAGCATAAAGATTTTACAATTCTATATATGATTTTAATATTTAGTATGGCATATCCAATATTTGATTTATATCACACAGGACTTCCCGCAATAATAACATTAGGATATTTTCTTAATAAACTGAAATTAAATAAAATGATTATAAGTTGTTCCTTTATTATTTTCATTATATCAGTGTTTACCTATAATATATTTCAATATAATAGTAATAATTTTTCATATCCAAATAATACAAGAACATATAAATACCGTAAGATAAATAATGATATTGTAAACAACACAAATACAATTACCAATTATATTGAAAACAGCCCAAATAAGGTATTTATAATAGATACATATGCATATTTAATAAAATTAAATACAAATATTCCAATTACCAAATATGATTTATTAAATAATGGTAATTTAGGGAAAGCAGGGCAAGCCAAGATTGTTTCTGAAATTAATACAATTTGTAAGAAAGAAAAATGTGATTTTCTTCTCGACAAATATGCTGCAACACACCCCAAATATACACAATATAATCAAGAAATATATAAATATATTATAGATAATTACAAGGAAGATGGAAAAATACTGGGATTGTCAATATATAAAAACTATTGATAAGTGAAAGGAAGAAAAAATGAAAGAATTATTTAAAAAATATAAAGAATATCTAATTGCACCATTATTAACAATATTAATTGTATTAATCGTTTATGCCACTAAAGGAATATATCCTTTTGGTAAACTAACTATTGCTAATGGCGATATGGGACAATCATATATGACATTTTACTACTTATTATATGACTTTTTTCATGGCAGCAAGAGTTTATTATATGATTATTATTTAGGAATGGGATCTAACGTATATGGAGGAGTTATCGTAGATGGATTTCTAAATCCAAGTGCATGGTTAATTCTCTTAAATAAAAGAGCTAATATTCCATATATGTTCTCATATGTAATAATGGTAAAATTTGCCTTTATTGCATTAACTTCATACATACTATTTAAAAGAATAAACAAGAATAAAAAGAAATCATTTTATAATTATTTATTTAGTATTATGTATGCACTATCAGCATATTCCCTTATGTATAATACCAATTTAATGTGGTTAGATGTCGTAGGACTATTTCCATTATTCATTATAGCTACTAAATACATGTTTGATACTAATAAAGTAACGTGGTATGCCATTATCTTAGCACTGATACTAATATTTAATTATAATTTAGCATATATGGTCTTAATGTTTATTATATTTATTATTCCAATATATATTCATTATGCCATTGATAAAGATAAAAGAAAAAAAGCAGTCTTTAACCTAATAATAGGAACTATTTTATCCATAGGATTAAGTGCCTTTGCATTTATTCCATCATTAATTCAAGTAATGACATCGTACCGCTTTTCAGGAACAGTCACTAATACTACTACAAATATCAATATCTTATTTAAAGCTGGTGTCTTTTACTTCTACTATCTTCCAATATATTTATATCTTATGTATGTAATAAACCACAAAGATGATAAAAATAATTTTAAAATGATAACTATTGCATTAATATTTAGTGCTATAATTCCAATTATATTTGAAAGAGTAAATCTATGGTGGCATATGGGAAGTTATCAAATGTTTCCATTTAGATATGGTTTTATTCCAATAATGATATTATATATGGGAGCCCTAAAATATGTTGATAATCTTAAAGATAATAAAAAATTAAAACCATTAAGCCTTAAAGCAATTATTTGTATAGCAATTATATATATTCCAATCTTACTTTGCACTATCAATAATGCAATTTACATAAATAGACACACACCAGCCTTTAATTATGATTCAAAAGCATTCTTAATGTCAACAATTATATGTATGATAGCAATAGTTATACAAGCAATTACTGAATATTACAAAAACAATAAATTAAAATACTCCATCATGACAATTATAACTATGACCTTAGTAATTGGTTATACATATGCTTACCTTGGTGTAAATCCAGAATATCGTGAAGGTAATGAATGGTCAGATGAAGGAGTCTTCTATGCTAATGAAATATATGGAAAAATAGACGATAATTTATATCGCCTAAAAGACTTATCATTAAAAAACTATGAAAATTACCCAATTGTAACCAATACACCATCTATCAGCACCTTCCTACACATTATCAGTAAAGAACAAGTGTTGAATACTAACCAATTAGGATATAGTGCTAATAAAACTAAATTAAATGATTTTGGTGGAACACTATTAACTGATGCCATATATGGTATTAAAAACATTATATCAACTAAAGAATTACCAGACAGATTATATACATATAAAGGAAAAATAAAAGATAATTTCATATATGAATATAAAAACATTATGCCATATGGTATCCTATATGATGAAGAAATAACAGATATACCAAAAGAGTATTATGCCTTTAGTGCCAATAATTACCTATATCAAAAATTATTTAATAAAGAAGATAATCTTATTGAAATAGAAAAATATAAAGCGCAAAAAGGATCATATCTATTAAAATATGAAATAGATATACAAGGAGAAAAAGAATTATACTTATATATTAATGCTGAATCATATAAACATATTATGTCTAGCATTAATATTAATGGATTAACGCTAAGAATTCCAATAGAAAATGATCAAAATAATACTGCTTACCCCACATCATATGCTAATGGTATCCTAGATTTAGGGTATTTCAAAAATGAAAAAGTAACAATCATTATGCTTCCATACAATGCTGATCAAATTAAAGAAGATTATGACATAGAATTTGGTATATTTGATATTAATAAATATGAAGAATTGTTTAACAATAATAATCATAATATAAATATAGAAATCAATAAAAACAAAATAAAATTAACAGGTAATACTTCAAAAGATACCAATATACTTTTACCAATTAATTATGATGCTGGATTTAAAGGAAATACTGAAATAAAAAGAGTATATAATACATTTATTGGTATACCATTAAAGAAAGGTAATAATGATATTGAATTAACATTCAAACCAAAAACATTTTCAATCTGTGTATATGTAACACTATTAACTATTTTACTAATGATAGCATGTCACTTTATTAAAAAGAAATTTGATATTAGAAATATTAAATTTATTATGTACACATTTTGGATACTAGGAATACTAATTTATGGTTTCTTCATAGTTAAATTCTATATTATTAGTATTATACAAACAATTATTGATATTTTTAAATAAGTAATCATTTGATTACTTATTTTCTTTATGATAAAATACTAAAAGAGGGATAACTATGATTAAAATAATATGTATAGGTAAATTAAAAGAATATTATTTAAAAGAAGGAATAAACGATTACTTAAAAAGAATTAATAAATATCACAAAATAAATATTATTGAATTACCAGATAGTAATATTGATAACGAAGCAAATGAAATAATAAAACATATAGATAATAAAGATTACCTAATAGCCATGTGCATTGAAGGAGAGTCAATTTCTTCATTAGAATTATCAAAAAAAATAGATAAAACATTTATTACCAATTCAAATATTACTTTTATAATTGGTGGCTCTGATGGCATAAGAGAAGATATTAAGAATATGTGTAATTATAAATTATCATTTTCTAAACTAACATATCCCCATGGATTATTTAGATTAATACTATTAGAACAAATATATCGTAGTTTTAAAATATTAAATAATGAATCATATCATAAATAAAAGAGGTGACATATGAAAATAGGCAATGTAATATTAAATGGACAAGTAATATTAGCTCCGATGGCAGGAGTATGCAATAGTGCATATAGAAAAATATGTAAAGAAATGGGAGCTGCTTTAGTATGCGCCGAAATGGTTTCAGATAAAGGTATGATATACAATAGTAAAAAAACAAAAGACATGCTATATTTTGAAGAATCAGAAAGACCAATATCACAACAAATATTTGGTAGTGATAAAGAAACCTTTGTTAAAGCAGCTAAAATGGTTTATGAAATAATGAAACCAGACATTATAGATATTAATATGGGTTGCCCAGTACCTAAAGTAGCAGTAAGAAGTCAAGCGGGAGCAGCTCTACTTAAAAACCCAGAATTAATTTATGATATAGTATCTTCAGTCGTAAAAGAAGTACCAGTTCCAGTAACTGTTAAAATAAGAAGCGGTTGGGATTCAAAAAGCATTAACGCTGTTGAAGTGGCCCAAATATGTGAAAAAGCTGGAGCAAGTGCTATTACCATTCACCCAAGAACTAGAAGTGAATTATATAGTGGTAAAGCTGATTTAGACATCATTAAAAAAGTAAAAGAAAATGTATCAATACCAGTAATAGGAAATGGCGATATCACAGATATTAAATCAGCAAAACATATGTTAGATTATACAAAATGTGATGCCATTATGATAGGAAGAGGAGTATTAGGTAATCCATGGCTAATAAAAGAAATAGACACTTACCTAAAAACCAATA
>JAEEGL012827111.1_pt1 | contig 16964 bp, 7 predicted proteins | sample 9134231 | NCBI WGS metagenome assembly JAEEGL01 (sample SAMN16246548, study PRJNA631951) | gut metagenome | biome: gut microbiome; feature: rumen; material: fiber-attached | host: Bos | place: Iran: Karaj | collected 2018-10
GCTGATATCCGTTCCGTTTATAAGGATGTCCTTGATCTTCTGAGGATAATCCTCAAATGGAGTATCAAGACTGAACTTGAATCTCTTGGAAAGCGCCTGAAGAAGCGCATTTGCAAAGCTTCCCTCCTGATTGCACGACTGCCAGCCCATCGCGATGATCGCGCCTTCGTTTATGGAAAGCGAGGGATCGGGGATCATAAGCTCCGCATCAAATTCCATCTTGAATCCGAGACCCGCACATACGGGGCATGCACCGAAGGGATTATTGAAAGAAAAGCTCCTCGGCTCAACCTCCGCGATGCTCACTCCGCAGTAAGGACAAGCATAGGAAGTGCTGAAAGAGATCGTCTCACCTCCGACAACATCGACATTAAGCTGTCCTTCCGCAATCTTGAGAACGTTCTCGGCAGAGTCCGTGAGTCTTCTTTCGATGCCGGGCTTTATCACCAGTCTGTCGACTACAATGTCAATGTTGTGTTTGTCATTCTTTTCAAGAGAGATGTCCTCGGAAAGATCGTACATGATCCCATCGACACGCACTCTTCCGTAACCGGCCTTTCTTGCGGAATCAAAGGTTTTCTCGTGTCTTCCCTTGCGGCCCCTGACAACGGGAGCCATGAGCATGATCTTCGTTCCTTCCGGAAGCTCCATGATACGGTCGACAATCTGGTCAACCGTCTGGCGCTCGATCACCCTTCCGCATTCGGGACAATGGGGTATTCCGATCCTCGCATATAAAAGCCTGAAATAGTCATAGATCTCCGTGACGGTTCCTACAGTCGAGCGGGGATTCTTATTGGTGGACTTCTGGTCTATCGAGATCGCAGGCGAGAGTCCGTCTATCGATTCGACATTGGGCTTTTCCATCTGTCCGAGGAACTGACGTGCATAGGAAGAAAGAGACTCCATGTATCGTCTCTGCCCCTCCGCGTATATCGTATCGAATGCAAGAGATGATTTTCCGGAACCGGAAACACCCGTCATAACAACAAGAGAATCCCTCGGTATTTCCACCGAGAGATCCTTGAGATTATTTTCCTTAGCTCCCCTTACTACGATCCTGTTTCTGGGGAGTATCTTAGTTTCATTCTTCATATCCGCAATCTCACGGGCTGCCCTTACAGCCCTTATATCACACTGTTTACAACGCTAAGAGTGTAACATTTTCACGGATGAATGTCCATAGATTTTCGAACATTTGTTCCTATATGCTGTTTTCGACGATATATTGGTAATAAGACAAAGATTCTTCCTTCAGCGATGCCGGGATATGCAGACAGTAGAGGATCCCAAGAATAATAAGGAACAGTACAAAGCAAGCGATAAGATCCTTTCTTACCCTTCCGGATCTCTTCATTTCTTTTTTTTCAAAGAGAGTCAGACAGCACTTTCTGAACGCACCGATGCCGTTTATACATATCGGAATCAGCAACACAAAATAAAACAGCGCATACTGGGACTTTGCCTCCCAAAGTATATGAAATAATACTCCTCCCGTAAATGTTGTAAGTAGAAGCAGAGATTTATCATCGAGCTTTTTCTCAAAGCAGATAAATAGAAATGACGCAAGATAAATCATAACCTCGAAGAATTTAAAATACGGAAGCACTCTGTATGAGCCGTATATCGAAATCATATAATCTATACAGTCCGGAAGGTCCCTGCCGGGCCCCCTGAGATACCAGATGGTTTGAAACGTCGGCTCATTCCATTGTGAGGCCAGCTTTTTGGTGTAAAAGGAAATCATATAGGAAGGGTGCTCAAAAAATGCTGATAAACTCTTCCTTATCTCTTCTTTTGCAAATTCTGACTGAACTGAAGTATCGCATCCGGCCAAATCATAGGAATTTGTATTGTATCCGTTGAACCATCCGGCAGCACGATCTCCCTCCTGCATTGCCATGGCGATATAAGACCATTTGGAGACACCACCCTCCATTTTGAATCCCGTTATATGCTCCGTAATACCTGTGGCGGTCCACGTAAACAGAACGCTCAATAAAACGGCGGATAGCGCCATAACAGCGTATACCGATTTCTTTCTCTTTAAGGAGTTTACGATACATATAAGAATATATGCGATAAGAAAAATGATATAGTTCTGCTTTATAAGGCAGGCAAAAGCCATAAGGAATGCAGACAGAATTCCCTGACGAAGCCTTCCGGAATTAAAATGATCAAAAAGATAACAAAAAGCTAAGAGCGACAGCATCAGTCCCGGAACATTTCCATAGACATGTGATACTGAAAAAAGAAGAGGGAACCATAAAAGCCCCATCAAAAGGACTGATAGTTTTCCGAACTTCGATTCAGTAAACCTTGTAAGGGATGAGGCGATAACCGGAATGCAACAAGCATTGATCAGCTGAAAGAAGACGTGAGAATGATCACCGAAGATCCGGATCAGCACAGCTTCTATCAAAGTCAGCCCTATCTGATTCTGCCATCTTCCGATGTATCCGGATGCAATAAATGAGGAATAATCTCCGCTGAGCAGCCCGGCAGCTGCTTTCTGAATATCCGCAGAATCCGCCCAGGACATAAAATCTGTAAGAAATACCCATGATACGCTCATCAGAAGGATCAGGAACAGGATGGAAAAATAAAGAGTTCTAAAGAGAATAATATTCGTATCAAGCTTTTTGCCAAATGATAATAATAGTCTGTTTACGAAAGGGATCACGGAAAGGAATAGGACTATAACAAAGATGATCAGACAGTAAATGCCCGAAATGTCAGTGAGATAAATCTTTTCCATCATCGACACAGTCGAAGTGGAAACGAGAGAAAACCACACAAACAACAGCAGGATGAAAAATGAAAACACCCATATAACCTTTCCGTATGCTTTTTCAACCATTTTGCCCATAGATTCTCTCAGAAATTTTATAAGTATGAGCACATGCTCCGTACACCGTTTATTTTCTTACCAGTTTCATTATCCGTCCGTTAACATACCATAGTACAAGCCCGCCTGCCACGCAGCTTATAAAAATGAGAAGCAGAGTCGCTGCGGGAGAAATACCGGGCAAAAGCTTAACCATAAACAGAACGATCATATTCTCCTGCATGCAGTAGAATTCAAGCGACATGAGCCCAAAGAATGAGATTATCTTCCGCAGGATCTTCATTGCTCTTGCGGATTTGAACTTTTCCATTATTCCCGCCAGAACATAAGGAAGCGAGATAGCAACAAGAAAGGTGGGGATTCCGCAGTCGGAAACCGGAAGTATGAAGGTCACAGTATCAAACTCTGCGAGATAAAGACTGTACATTCCGGCCACAGTGCCAAGAATGGCAAGAAGCCATCTTTCAAGATTCAGCTCATCTTCCCTGACCGTCGAGTAAAGACATCCCATAAGAAAGATCGGAATACGGTTGAAAAAACCGAACAGATCCGTATCCACATTTCTGAAGAACAACTCCAGAATGTACCACAAAGCAATCGATGTAAGGATAAAGACCGGCTTGCTTTCCGCCCTGCTCATAAGCTTATGATAGAAAGGAAAAACAAGGTAGATTGTAAGTATAGCCGGTACAAACCACAGGAGAGAATACATATACTCCGCATAAAAAGAGTAACATGTAACTCTCTTTACAAATTCAAGCGGCTCCAGACCATATATGATCATCTGCATCAGTCCACCGACAAAAAAGGGGAAATACACCCTTGAAATCCTGTGCAGATAGTAATCCTTGAGATTATTATGCTCAAGAGAATGCATAAGCCCTGTGCCGGAAAGGAAAAAGAAAATATCAACTCCGAGAAATCCAATCCTGCAAAAATAGGCTAACAGAGGGTGGGCATCGAAGGCATAATAATACGTAACGGTCACCGCGTGATAGACAAAGATAAACAGAGCGGCAGCCCCCATCAGTTCGATCCTGTATTTTTCAAGCAGTTTCTTTTCCATATATATTGTTCTGTTCCCGTTATTTCAATACCTATTTCATACTCTTAAGCTCAAAGAGTTCGTCACGCAGAATTGCGGCCTTCTCGAAGTCCAGATCCGCAGCGGCTTTTCGCATCGCACTTTCTGTCCGGGCGATCAGCTCGCGAAGCTCCTTCGCAGACATTGATTCGGGATCCTTCTTCCACTTAACCTCGTCAGGATCGACCTTCTTCGTAATGCTGATGAGATCACGAACAGCCTTTTCGATAGTTTTCGGTGTGATCCCGTGCTCTTTGTTGTATGCTTCCTGGATCTCGCGGCGTCTTGCCGTCTCATCCATTGCCGCCTGCATGGAGCGGGTTATCGTATCGGCATACATTATAACATGCCCCTCGGAATTTCTCGCAGCCCTTCCGATGGTCTGTATAAGCGATGTCTCGGAGCGGAGGAAGCCTTCCTTATCCGCATCGATTATCGCGACGAGACTTATCTCAGGAATATCCAGTCCTTCTCTTAACAGATTGAATCCCACGAGGACATCGAACACATCCGTTCTCATGTCTCGAATGATCTTGGTCCTTTCGAGAGCCTTGATATCAGAGTGCATATATCTGACACGGATGTCGGCATCCTTAAGGTAATCCGTAAGATCCTCAGCCATCTTCTTGGTAAGAGTCGTGACAAGAACCTTATGATGCTTCTCTGTTTCCTTTCTTATCTCCGAAATAAGATCATCAATCTGGCCTTCTACGGGGCGGACCTCAACCTCAGGATCAAGCAGACCCGTGGGTCTGATGACCTGCTGAGCCCTTAAGAGCTCGTGTTCCGCTTCATAATCGGATGGTGTTGCGGAAACAAAAAGCATCTGGTCTATATGAGATTCGAATTCTTCGAAATTAAGAGGCCTGTTATCAAGTGCGGAAGGAAGCCTGAAGCCGTAATCGACCAGTGTGGTCTTGCGTGATCTGTCGCCGGCATACATCGCCCTTATCTGGGGTATGGTCATATGCGACTCATCAATAATGATAAGGAAATCATCGGGGAAGAAATCCATAAGAGTAAGAGGCGGTGCACCTGCGGGAAGCGCATTTAAATGTCTGGAATAATTCTCGATGCCTGAACAGATGCCTGTTTCCCTGAGCATCTCGACATCAAAATTCGTCCTTTCCGAGATACGCTGTGCTTCGATCAGACGGTCCTCACCCTTGAAATACTTTATCCTCTCTTCAAGCTCTTCCTCAATAGCATCGCAGCCCTTCATAAGAGCATCACGGCTTACTACATAGTGCGAAGCGGGAAATACCGCGATATGTTCAAGAGAAGCGATAGGTCTGGAATTGAGAGGATCGACTTCAAGGATCCTTTCGATCTCGTCACCGAACCACTCTATTCGGACAAGATAATCCCCTCCCTGTGCGGGATAGTATTCGAGGATGTCACCGTTCATCCTGAAAAGTCCGGGCTTTTTTTCCAGATCATTTCTTTCATACTGCATCGCGATCAGGGACTTGGCCACCTCATCACGATCGATAGATTGCCCCGGGCGAAGCGAAAGGATCATGCCCTTATATTCGTCGGGCGAGCCGAGACCGTATATGCAGGAAACGGATGCGACAACAATAACATCCTTGCGCTCTGCGAGGGATGCGGTTGCGGAAAGACGGAGCTTATCTATCTCATCATTGATCGATGAATCCTTGGCGATATATGTATCCGACTGCGGAACATATGCCTCGGGCTGATAATAATCATAGTATGAGACAAAATACTCGACGGCATTTTCGGGGAAGAATTCCTTCATCTCCCCGTAAAGCTGTCCCGCGAGAGTTTTGTTATGCGAGATGATCAGCGTGGGTTTATTCAGCGCTGCAATGACATTTGCCATTGTGAAGGTCTTGCCGGAGCCGGTCGCACCAAGCAGGGTCTCAAACTGATTTCCCGCTTTGAAGCCGTCGACAAGTTCCTTTATTGCCTGAGGCTGATCACCTGTGGGTTTGTATTCCGAGTGAAGTTTAAATTCCATTATTTCCTCATCAACCTGAAACAGTCCCGATAACTACCGGAAAAATGCCATGCCTAAAAGTCTTATGATAAACGCAACGATCCAGGCGATGACGCACTGGAATATAACCATCTTGAGAGCCGCACGTCTGCCGGCTTCACGTCTTACCGTTGCAACAGCTGCAACGCAGGGAGTATAGAGCAGGCAGTATATCAGGAATACAAATGCCGTAAGTGAATCCATCGATGCACGGAGCCCGTCCATTCCTCCGTAAAGGATCGTGAGCATCGAGACTACGCTTTCCTTGGCAAGGAATCCTGAGATCAGCGAAGTGACCATTTTCCAGTTTCCGAATCCGAGCGGGGCAAAAACCGGTGATATCAGTCCCGCAAGAAGCGCAAGAATGCTGTCTTCCGAATCGGTCACCATATTAAAGGACAGATCAAAGGTCTGGAGAAACCAGACAACTATCGTTCCCACGAAGATAACGGTAAACGCCCTCTGGAGGAAGTCCCTGGCCTTATCCCACATCAGCATCAGTACGTTCTTAAGACCGGGCATACGGTAATTGGGCAGCTCCATTACAAAGGGAACCGCCTCTCCCTTAAACACGGTATGCTTTGCTATAAGTGCAACCAGTATCGCAACCACTATCCCGGTAAAGTAAAGAGCCGCCATGACAAGCGCTCCATACTTAGGGAAGAATGCTGCGACAAAGAATGCATAGATCGGCATCTTCGCACTGCAGCTCATAAACGGAATAAGGAGCTGGGTAAGCTTTCTGTCCCTGTCGGAAGGAAGTGTTCTTGTGGACATAAGTGCGGGAACGGAACAGCCGAAGCCTATCAGCATAGGCACTATGCTTCTGCCCGAAAGCCCCAGTCTTCTCAAGAGCTTATCCATGAAAAATGCAACTCTGGCCATATATCCGCTGTCTTCAAGCATCGACAGGAAAAAGTACAGCACTACGATTATAGGAAGAAAACTCAGGACCGAACCGACCCCGGTAAATATCGCATCTATCACGAGAGAGTGTATCGAGGGAGCAATGTTAAGCGCAGTCAGCAGAGCATCGACTCTTCCGGTCAGGAATTCAATTCCCATTTCAAGAAGTCCCTGAAGGAATGCTCCCACCACTCCGAACGTCAGCCAGAAGACCAGCGTCATGATCACAATGAATGCAGGGATAGCGGTCCACTTTCCGGTAAAGAAGGCATCCATCTTCCTGCTTCGCGCGTGTTCCCTGCTCTCCTTCGGTTTTATGACAGCTCTGTCACAAAGTTTTCTGATAAAAGAAAACCTCATATCGGCCATCGCAGCAGCCGCATCAAGTCCGCGCTCTTCCTCCATGCGGGAAACAATACTCTCAAGTGCTTCCCTGTCCTTGCTGTGAAGTCCAAGTGCCTTGCCGATCAGAGGATCGCCTTCTATGATCTTGCTTGCCGCAAATCTTACGGGAACACCCGCACTCTCGGCGTGATCCTCGATCATGCTCATAACCGCATGGACCGCACGGTGCACGGCTCCACCGTGATCATCCTTATCGCAGAAATCCCTTCTGCCGGGTTTCTCACCATACTTGGCAATATGTACCGCATGTCTGATCAGCTCATCAATACCCTGATTCTTGGCAGCGGAGATCGGAACCACGGGAACCTCTATCAATTGCTCGAAGAGATTGATCTTAACCGAGCCACCGTTTCCCGCCATCTCATCCATCATGTTCAGTGCGATCACCATCGGGATGTCAAGCTCGAGAAGCTGCATCGTAAGGTACAGGTTTCTTTCTATATTCGTCGCATCTACAATATTTATGATCGCGGTCGGCTTTTCATCGAGAATGAACTGTCTCGATACGATCTCCTCGCTTGAATACGGGGACATCGAATAGATACCGGGAAGGTCCACAACCTCGGTATCGGGATATCCCTTTATGGATCCGCTTTTTCTGTCTACAGTAACGCCGGGAAAATTACCGACATGCTGGTTGGAGCCTGTCAGCTGATTAAAGAGTGTGGTCTTGCCACAGTTCTGATTTCCTACAAGTGCGAAGGTAAGCTTACCTGTATTTACCTTCTTTCCCTTATGCTCAATCTGGAAGTCATGTGTATCGGCTTCCTCACCGATGCTGGGGTGCGGTATATCCTTCACATGGGATTTTACTGCATTCCCGTCATGATAACCTGCTTCCTTCCGGACATTTTCTATCTCTATCTGCCCGGCATCCGCAAGCCTTATCGTAAGCTCATAGCCCGATATCATAAGTTCTATCGGATCGCCCATCGGAGCGTATTTTATTACGGTAACATCACTTCCGGGGATCAGCCCCATATCAAGGAAATGCTGCCTCAGCGCACCGCTTCCTCCGACTTTGGTCACGGTCGCCGTCTTACCTATTTCCAGTTCTTTAAGATTCATGACTATTTCCTTGCAAATATCAGACCGAAAGTTCCGTTACCGCTGTTCGAAGCGATAGCGGGTGATGCCTTCTGGAGATATACCTTCTTGAACGGAACTCTCTCAAGAGCCTTATCGCGGATCTTCTCCGCCTCTTCAAGCCTGAGTCCGACATAGGTAATGAAAAGGATGCTCGTATCGATGGTCTCGGGATGTCTGAGTATGCGTTTTATATATGTATCCGCAACTCTTTCATAGCTTCCGACCATGATCGCGCCGACATCCATTGAACTCTTTTTGAGCCTGAGCATGGGATGTACCATGAACGCATTGCAGAGTCTGTATGCCCTGTCAGACATCCTGCCGTTACGGTGGAGATATTCCGTGCTGTCGACTATGAAGGTCGTAACAACCTTCTTTCTGAGTTCATCGACCATTGCGGAAAGCTGCTCAGGATCGGTAATACCCGAATCAACAGCCTCCTTAAGTTTCATAACGATAAGACCGGAGCCGCTCGATAAATGTCCGGCTTCGATAACATTGACATTGTAGAAGGATCTGGCCGCTTCACTTGCGTTCTTGTATCCTTCGCTGGCATTCTTGGCGATAGCGATATGGAGTATATGTTGTGCTTCATACAGCCTGTCCGCAAAGAAAGCCTCATACTCATCTACACTGGGAGATTCACTCTTTGCCAGGGCATTGATGTCATTATCCATATATCTGGTGATGGCATCGCCGTCCGTTTCAATCCCGTCATAGAACACACCATGATCGGTATGCACCTTGTAAGGAAGAATAGGGATCTCCATCTGGTCAACCACTTCCTCGGGAAGATCGGAAACGGAATCCGTGGTGATGAGAAGAGGAACTCTCCTTCTTCCCCTCTTGACGATTCCTTCCGCGTCACCTCCGGAGTATGCGGAGCTGTCGGCGGAGACCATGCTCTTGGGGAGTACGGACAAAAGAGTACGCTCAAGCATAGCACCATCGACGGGTTTTACCAGGTATGAATCAAATCCGGCATTCTTGTAAAGTACCTGGTTCTCACTTCCTACATTTGCGGTAAGAACAACCACCGGTGTTGCAACACATCTTCCGCCGGACTGTTCCCTGATTAGCTTGAGACATTCGATACCGTCCATCTCAGGCATCATATGATCCATGAAGATCGCATCATAGTGATTGATGAGAGTAAGCTCAAGTGCTTCTTTTCCGCTTTCCGCGGTATCTACCAGTACCCTGGTGGAACGGAGAAGCTTCTTCTCGACCATGAGATTAGCAGTGTTGTCATCCACTATGAGGACATGTGCGTCGGGAGCTTCAAACTGGGGCTTGTATGAATCCTTGTGACTCCTGATCTGCTGTCTCGAAATCTTGAAATCACCCAGTGCGTTTTCATCAGCAATCTCCTGCTCGATCGAGACGATAAAGGTCGAACCCTTTGTATAGATACTGTTTACGGTAATGCTTCCCTGCATCAGGTCAACAAGCTGCTTGACTATTGAAAGGCCGAGTCCCGTACCTTCAATGTAACGGTTACGGCTTTCATCCTCGCGTCTGAAAGCATCGAAAAGATAAGGTATGCTCTCCTTTTTGATACCCATACCCGTATCTTCGACGGTGTAGATCACCAGCACCTTACCGGAATCAAGACGTCTCGACTGGATCGCGAGCGAAACCCTTCCCTGCTGGGTGTACTTGACCGCATTGTTCAGAAGGTTTATAAGTATCTGCTTGATCCTTACTTCGTCAGCGAAAAGCTGTGCGGGAATATCGGGATCGACATCGATCGTAAACTTAAGTCCCTTCGCATTTGCTCTTCCCCAGATCATTCCTACGATTTCCGAGAGCATATCGCCGGTATTGTATGTGACCGGAACCAGCTTCATATTACCGGATTCGATCTTGGACATATCGAGGACGTCATTGATCAGGGAAAGAAGCATTCCGGATGCGGACCTTATATTTCTCGCATCATCCTCAACCTCGGGTGAAATATCCTCCCTGAGTATCATCTCGTTAAGACCGATGATCGTGTTGATGGGAGTACGGATCTCATGGCTCATATTAGAGAAGAACCTGGATTTGGATCTGCTCATCGCCTCGATCTCGCGGGTCTTTTCATGTGCCTTTTCATTCTCGCTCTTGAAAAGCCTGGCAAGAAATCTCACCATGAAAAAGATGACCACCTCAACACAGAGTGCCATGCTCTTTATGACTATTTCCCAAAGTGATTTGGAATGATAGATATCTATTATCAGGACAATTCCGACGAGACTGAGCGAAACAATGGTGAGCACCAGGAACAGCTTTCCCAGGTACTCTCCCCTTGAACCACCGTATCTGTCAGAAAATCTTCTGTTCTTTTCTTCCATCATAAGTCACCACCCTTCGGACCAAATTCCAGCACATCGCCATCACCGGCTTCTCCGCTGTCAGGCTCGGGCTCAGGTGACTTATTCTTTCCTTCGCCGTACGTGTTATAGATGGTTCTTATGAGTTTGCCATAATCCTCCATAAGTCCGGAGTGCTTGCTTACTACCTTTTCTTCATCGGACTCCTTGGAAGCTTCTTCAAGGAATTTTGCAAGAGAAGAAATATCCATCGCACCGATCATCTTAGAAGTACTCTTGATCGCATGAACCTTGATGGAATAATCCTTCCAGTTTTTGGTCTCGAAATATTTGGTAAGTTCCGCGCGCTTTGCTTCGGGATCTCCGGCATATTCCACAAGAAGTTCCTTGTAGAACTGCTCATCTCCTCCGCAATATGCAAGGCCTGCTGCGGTATCAACGCCGAGCGCATCAAGGGGGGTAAATGCCGATCCTTCGGATGCTGCGGAAGCCGCTTTCTTCCCCGCAGGAGCCGAAGCTTTTTCGGGGGCAGATCCGCCGGCTGCTTTTTTATCAGCCTTTTTATTCGCAAATTCTGTCTTTTCCTGCTTGCCGTTCTCACCGATCTTCGCGATGGGTTCCTTCTTTCCGCCTATGCTTCTTCCTGCGCCGTCATCCACTACAAACTGTACGGCCGCCTTGGGCAATACATGCCTGAGAACTCTTTCAAGTTCAGGAAGTTCGATGGGCTTGGGTACAAATCCGTCGAAGCCCTCCGACATAAACATCTCTCTTGCAGAGCTGATCGCATTTGCGGTAAGGGCAACAATGCAGATATCCTTTTTCATATGCGATGCCTGAACACGGAGTCTCTTCATCGCTTCCACACCGTCCATCTCGGGCATCATATGATCCATGAAGACAATATCGTAATCTTCGCCGGCACACTTCGCTATCGAAGCTTCTCCGCTTTTAACCGTATCAACTATCATTCCGTAGGATTCGAATATGCCTCTCGCTACGAGAAGATTCATGGGTTCATCGTCCACAACCAGAACCTTGACGCCGGGGCACATCATCTTCTCGTGTCCTTCCACAAGTCCATCATCAATAGTCTGGTTCAGGAAGTTGGCTATCTGCACGCCATAGAAGGGCTTGGGGATCTGCGTGATCATGCTTCCGGAATTGACGACCTTGTTACGGTCAAGTATTATCGCAACCTTAATGGTCTTGGAGAGTTCTTCGATATACTCCCTGTTTTCAAGATACTCACCGGTTCCGATAAACAGGTGACTGATATGCGATGAGACAAGGAGCTTTTCAAGTTCGGACTTGGACTGGATACGATGGAAAGAAACATATAGACCCGCAACTATATTGGAGATCATATCCATGTAGAATTCCCTGACACCGATATTTCCGGTGGTCATGAATCCGAGGAAACCGCCTACAGAGACTGCATCCCTGTTGCGGACCGACATACATTTCGAATTATCCTCAACAGCCTGGGGAATGCTGACCTTGACGGTAGTGCCGACACCGCGTTTTGACTGTATGTCCATGAATCCGTTCATCGCAGTCACGAAACCGTAGACAATGGGAATACCTATGCCCAGACCGCCCACACTTCTGGTCTTGCTCGAATCAGACTGGTAGAACTTGTCATAGATGTGCTCCACCTCGGACTCGCTCATTCCGATACCGGTATCCTTGACTTCGAGAAGAAGGTTGATACCGTATTCACGGGGCACCGAGTAGATCCTTACATACACGCCGCCTTCCCTGGTGTATTTGAAACCGTTGCTGATAAGGTGAAGAAGTATTTTCCTGATCTTCTCGCCGTCGCCGCGAAGCTCCGCGGGAACCGATGCATCCAGATCTATGACGAGATCAAGATCATTCTTGTCCATATGGGAAAGCTGAGAAAGGAGATCGTTAACGACCGAGTCGATCATATAAGGCTCGTTATTGACGGAAAGCCTGTTCATATCTATCTCGGTAAAATCAAGAATATCGCCTATCTGCTCTGCGACTCTGTGACCCGCATTCGAAATAGCCCTGATGTTGTCTTCGATATTTTCGGGAAGTACTTCTTTTTCGAGGACGGAAGAAAGACCCATGACTGCATTGACGGGTGTACGGATCTCGTGAGAAACGTTGGCAAGGAAATTGTTCAGACGGTCTGTCTGTTCTTTGAGAGTTTCTATCTCCTGACTGGAGGAACCTATTATCTTGGTCCACTTATCTATTATCGTGCAGGCCACCCATCCGGAAAGGATGATCATGCCTATGTGGAGAAGGGATCTGGTAACAAGAAGAGATGTGACCTCTTCACCCTTTGAGATCATGGTAACAAGGTCAAAACCCAGAGTTACCATATAGAAAACCTGGCACAGACGGACCAGGGGTTTTTCGCCGGTCATCGTGTAGATGGCTATGACAACGCACATGACAAGGGCCATATCAAAGGTGCTTGTCAGATGAACGCCGTAGTAGAAGTAAGTGACCATCATCAGACAAGAGTATATCCACAGTCTGTCACGGTCTCTGAGGATGCTCCTGATATGCATGAACCAGGCTGTAATGAGAACTGCCGCGATCAGTATGACGGCCCATTTTTCCCAGTCCATTATGAACGATTCGGCAATAAGGACAACGCTCAGAACCGTATATACGATCAGAATTATCAGATGGGACTGTTTATATGTCTCATCCTGTACGCTTTTTCGGTCCACCTTGTTATCCCTCCCTCATCAGGTAGTCTGTATCTTCATCGATCTTATCGATCATTATCCGGGCAAATCTCGGATCGAACTGGGTTCCTATTCCCTTTTCCAGCTCACTTCTCACCGCTTCCTGCGGCAGCGCATCACGGTAGCTTCTCCTGCTCGTCATTGCATCATAGGAATCGGCCACCGCAATGATACGTGCTTCCTCGGGAATATCCTTGCCGGAAAGGCCGTCGGGATAACCGGTGCCGTCGTATCTTTCGTGATGCCACTTGGCTCCTGTCCTGAGTCCCGGCATCTCGGGAATCGAATCGAGAATGTTAGCACCCTTTGAAGTGTGGGTCTTGATGACCTCATATTCTTCGTCCGTGAGCGATCCCTTTTTATTGATGATCTCATCGGATATTCCTATCTTGCCGACATCGTGGAGAAGACCCATGATGTAGATATTATTGGCGGCGTTTTCGTCGTATCCGATCTCTTCGGCTATCATTCTCGAATACTTCGCTACCCTTTCGGAATGACCGCTGGTATATATATCCTTCGCATCTACTGCAGCGGCAAGCGCCTGGATGATATGTATCGAGAGTTCTTCATTCTTTCTGACTTCTTCGTTAACCTCGCTTCTGAGGCGGTTCTGAAGACGTATGAGACGGATGGCGTGTTTGACTCTCATTATCAGGATCTCGGGGATGAAGGGCTTTCTGATGAAGTCCATTGCCCCGAGTGAGAAGCCCTTGGCTTCCGTTTCGTTGTCATCGCTGGCAGTAAGGAAGATGACGGGGATCTTGGAAGCACGTCCGCCCTTCTGGGTAAGCTTCTGCATGGTCTCGAAGCCATCCATTTCAGGCATCTTGATATCGAGAAGCACAAGATCCGCATAATTGTCCGAAAGGTAATCCAGGAGTTCCTTGCCGGACTTGAGGCACTTGACCTCCATTCCTTCTTTTCTGATGATACGCTCCGCAACCATAAGGTTTGTTCCGTCATCATCCACTATGACGATCCTCTCGGCATCAATATCCGTAGCAGACTTGACCTTGTCTCCGGAAGGAGAGATGGATTCATATTCGCAGATGATCTCGGCGATATCCGCAAACTTCATCTTAGACCACGCACCCTTGATCCTGGCGGTTACCCTTTCAACATGCTCAGGAGTAAGCTCGGGAAGCAAAAGGAAAAACCTGTCCATACCCACGCGGACCATGATGTCCGAATTACGGAGATTGGACTGTATGACCTCTCTGAGTGCATCCGCCATCTTGTCCCTCTGGTCATCCGGAATATCCTCTGTCTTCCTGCGGATGGTAAAGAGCGCCTTATGGGCATAGATCCCGTAACGCTCCAGAATTCTCATCATGTATCTGTAAACACTTCCGAACTCGTCCTGACCGAGCCACATAACGTTGGTAGCGGCCCCGCGCTCTTCAAGGAGCTTGGACATAGTCTTAAGATCGATATCGGAGCCGGTATCCGTCTCGTTGGATGTTCTTCCGCCGCGGTTTACGAAATAGCCGTGCTTTCCGTTATCCTTGACGATGTACAGTGCCTGGTCGGCCATATTGACGCGATTCTCGAAGTCCGTTCCCTGCTCGGGAACGAATACGGCACCGATCGATGCGCCGAGAGGAATATGCATATCCTCGCCCATCAGTTCATATGCCGATTCCAGAAGTCTTGAATTAAGCTTTGATGAAAAGTCCGCTACTCCGCTCTCATCCTGGAGCCCCGCATAGAACATCATGAATTCGTCACCGCCGATACGGCCGCATGTACCGCTTGGTTCGGAGAGTTCCTTCATGATATTTGCAAAAGAGATCAGAACCTTGTCGCCCATGTCGTGACCGTAGATGTCGTTGACCAGCTTGAACGAGTCAAGGTCGATCATAAGAAGTGCCCCGGACTTTCTGGAACACATAATGGAGAGCTTGTCCCTTGTAGCCTCTTTGTTGTAGAAGCCGGTAAGAAGATCGTGAGCTGCCTTCTGCTCCACGCTCTGAAGCTTCTTGCTTGACGCGATTATATTGACGATCCTCTGAATAAGGATATCGGGGTCGAAGGGTTTATGGATGAAGTCCGATACTCCCATCCTGAATCCGCGCATCTCGCTGTCCTTATCCTCATCGGCGGTAAGAAATACAACCGGAGTTTCAATGAATCCGAGCTCTGTTTCGAGCATCCTGAACTGTGTCAGGGTCTCGAAGCCGTCCATCTCGGGCATGCGGATATCGAGAAGTACAATATCGGGAGTTCCGTTCTCGCGGACATATTTCAGGAATGCGGAGCCCGACTTAAGAGCGGTAACTCTCATACCGTATTCACTGAGGATACGACCCGCCATTTTCAGGTTCACAGAGTCGTCATCAACTATGATTATCCAATCTGCCATTACTATTTCCTCTAAAGATATATAAAAATGGGCATACCTTTGATTATTATAGCATTTGAAGGCTTTTTCCTCAATGAAATAAGCATAAAAAAACTGCCCCGGACGAGGGATTTCGTCCGGAGCAGAAACGGCTTGAATACGGGCTTTACTGAGCCTTTACGATGTTGTCGTAGAGAGGCTTGCACTGGGGATAAAGCGACTTATATACCTGATACTTCTTTTCATACTTGGCAACAAGCTCGCTATCCGGTTCAACGGTATCAACCACCTTGACAACCTTGGATGCGATCTCTTCGACGTTCTTGTACTCTCCGGCTGCTACGCAGGCAAGCATAGCTCCGCCGAGTGAAGGGCCTTCCTCAACCTCGAGGATATCGATCTTGACGTTCAGAACGTTAGCCATGATCTTTCTCCAGAGAGGGCTCTTGGCTCCGCCGCCGCAGATCTTGGATCTTTCGGGATTGATGCCGATGCTTCTCGCAGCTTCCATCATGTCACGGAACGCGAAAGCAACGCCCTCGAGAACGGCCTGGGTCATATCCGCACGGGAAGTATCCATGGTCATTCCGATGAAGGTTCCTCTGGCATCGGGGTTATTGTGAGGTGATCTCTCACCCATGAGGTAAGGCAGGAAGTACGTATTGTTCTCACCAAGCTTTGTGATCGCAGCCTGCTCAGCAGCATAATCCCCCGTTCCGATAATGCCGTCCTCCCACCACTTGTTACAGGAAGCCGCACTGAGCATGCATCCCATGATGTGATAGGTTCCGTCAGCATGGTCGAAGGAGTGAAGAGCATTGTTGGCATCAACACCGTAGTTCTTGGATGAAATGAACAGGGTTCCGGAGGTTCCGAGGGAAATGTTACATGCATTATCACCTACGGTTCCGGTTCCTACAGCTGCTGCGGCATTATCGCCTGCACCTGCAGCAACGATTGTGGTTGCGGGGATTCCCAGCTCTGCAGCTATATCAGCCTTAACGGTTCCGATCGACTCATAGGACTCGAATACCTTGGCAAGCTGCTCTTCCTTTACGCCGCAGATATCGCACATTTCCTTGGACCAGGTGCGGTTCTTAACGTCAAAGAGAAGCATTCCGGATGCGTCGGAAACGTCGGTAGCATGAACGCCGGTAAGCTTGTAAGCAAGGTAATCCTTGGGAAGCATTATCTTAGCGATCTTGGCAAAATTGTCGGGCTCGTTCTTCTTAACCCAGA
>JAEEGL012950498.1_pt1 | contig 16964 bp, 8 predicted proteins | sample 9134231 | NCBI WGS metagenome assembly JAEEGL01 (sample SAMN16246548, study PRJNA631951) | gut metagenome | biome: gut microbiome; feature: rumen; material: fiber-attached | host: Bos | place: Iran: Karaj | collected 2018-10
GGGGGATACATCATGAGAATGATTACAGTTGCGACAATTATACTGGTGGTATTTGCTGTGTGGTTTATGGTAGTGCGCATCAAGGGATTTTCCAAAAAAGATGTGGTACTAAAGATGGCGGCAGCAGTCTCCTTCGTGGCCATAAGCGGGACGGCATTGGTGTTGAAGCCTTCCGTGATGGGAGGATATCTCTTGGCGGGAGCTGTGTTTGGCGCCCTGGGGGATTTGTATTTGGGACTTTCTCATATTTTAAAAGAAAAGAAAAAGCACATGATGTTTGCCGGGATTTTTAATTTTGGCATGGGACACATTTGTTTTTGTCAGGGCTTGCTCCATCAGTATTCCACAGGGGACAGTCTAAAGTATGTGCTGGCGGCTTTTGCCGTAGGCGCAGCCTTTGCAGCAGTGTTGGGCTTTGGTGGAAGAAAGATGGGACTTCATTTCGGAAGATATTTTCCGGTGGTGTTAATCTATGGTTTCCTTTTGACCTTTTCTGTGGCCTTAGCTCTTGGCTTAAATGTTTATCATGGCTGGGGAAATACCCAGTTAAAACTGTTTATGGTGGGCATTACCTGTTTTATTATTTCCGATGGTATTTTATCCCGTATGTATTTTGGAAAGCTGGGAAATGCGCTGGGGGCAGTGATTTGGAACCATGTGACATATTATGTTGCTCAGTGGTTCATTGCCATTTCCATTTTATATATCTAAAGAGGAATGGGCGTACCTATTCTTTTTGTGCAAAATCTGTTAAAATGTAACGTGATGGTTTCGTGGGAAACGAGGTCATTACGTTATTTTTTTATGTAGGTGGAACTATGTTATTGGTACAGATACTTTCAGATAAAATTACAAATAATCTTACGGAGGGAACGCTGCGAAGCTGGCTGGAAAACGCCCTTCCAAAGATGTTGGCCTTCTTTTGGTCGGTGGCGCTTGCCCTCATTGTTTACTTCGTAGGAATGAAAATTATTTCTCTTATTAGAAAGGGATTCAAAAAAGGGTTGCAGCGCCATGGAGCAGAAGTGGGCGTGCAGCAGTTTTTGGATGCGGTAATCAAAATCATTTGCTACATTGTGTTGGCGTTAGCGATTTTGCATTTATTTGGAATCGAGACCACTTCCTTTGCGGCAGCCATTGCTTCTTTAGGAGTGACGGTGGGACTTGCCCTGCAGGGGTCTTTGTCCAACTTCGCCGGTGGTGTTTTGATTTTGATTTTAAAACCTTTTGTGGTGGGGGATTATATTATCGAGGATACCCACAAAAACGAAGGAAAAGTAGTAGAAATTTCGATTTTCTACACCAAGCTTTTATCCTTGGATAATAAGACCATTGTAATTCCAAACGGAATCTTGGCCAATGCCTCTTTGACCAATGTTACCAATGCGGACAAGCGTATGGTAAATCTGGTTTTTAGTATTGCATACGAAGACGATATTAAAAAGGCAAAAGAAGTGATTCGTCAGACGGTTGAAAAAATCGAGGGAAGACAGGACGAGGAAATCACCGTCTTTGTAAACGAACTGGCGGCTTCTTCTGTGGATATCGGCGTTCGTTTTTGGGTGCCTATGGATGACTATTGGACCATTCGTTGGCGGACCTTGGAAGATGTAAAATATGCTTTGGAGGAAAATGGTATGACCATTCCATTCCAACAGTTGGATATTCATACTTTATAGAAATGTTAGGAGCAGGGAAAAATGAGAGAGATACATCAAAGTTATGATTTGATCGGAAAAACCGGACTTGGGGATATACATTCCGTGGGGTATGTGCTTAGACACAGAAAAAGCGGAGCAAAAATTTGTTTAATTGAAAACGATGATGAAAATAAAGTATTTTATGTGGGATTTCGTACACCGCCTCTGGACTCTACGGGAGCGGCTCATATCTGTGAGCATTCCGTGCTTTGCGGTTCCAGAAAATACCCGGTAAAGGATCCCTTCGTGGAATTGGTAAAGGGTTCTTTGAATACCTTTTTAAATGCCATGACCTATCCCGACAAGACGGTATATCCGGTGGCAAGTTGTAATGATACAGACTTCCAAAATCTTATGGATGTGTATATGGATGCAGTGTTCTATCCAAACATCTACAAGTATGAGGAAATCTTCCGTCAGGAAGGTTGGCATTACGAAATGGAAGATGCCGATGCACCTTTGACCTTAAATGGTGTGGTTTACAACGAAATGAAGGGTGCCTTTTCTTCTCCTGATGATGTGTTGTCCAGAGAGATTTTAAACTCCCTTTATCCGGACAATGCCTATCAGTTTGAATCCGGCGGAGATCCAAAGGTAATTCCCGAGCTTACCTATGAGGAATTCCAAAAGTTCCATCAAAGATATTATCATCCGGTGAACTCCTATATTTACCTATACGGAAATATGGATATGAACGAAAAGCTGGATTACTTGGACAGAGAGTATTTGTCAAAGTTCGAAGCCATTGATTTGGACTCTCATATTGAGCCCCAAAAGGCCTTTGATGAGCCGGTGGAATACATCAAACAGTATTCCATTTCTCAGGACGACGAGGAAGAAAATCAGACCTATTTGTCATTGAACTATTCTTTGGCTACGGTTTTGAATCCCGAGTTGTATCAGGCCTTTGACCTTTTGGATTATGCCCTTTTAAATGCTCCCGGAGCACCCCTTCGAAAGGCATTGATTGATGCGGGCATCGGCGTGGATATTCAGGGTGGTTACGACAGCTCTATTTACCAGCCTATGTTTTCCATTATTGCGAAGGGTGCAAACACAGAAGACAAAGGACGCTTTTTAAGTATTGTTCGCGGTACTTTGGAAGAACAGGTGAAAAATGGCATCGACAAAAAAGCCCTTTTGGCAGCCATCAATTCCGCACAGTTTCGATTTAGAGAAGCGGATTTCGGAATGTATCCAAAGGGATTGATTTACGGATTGAATCTTTTGGACAGTTGGCTTTACGACGATGGACAGCCTTTTATGCATTTGCAGGCCATTGAAGTGTTGGATGACTTAAAGAAAAAAATCAACACCTCTTATTTCGAGGATTTGGTAAAAACCTATTTCTTGGAAAACAATCATTCCAGTGTGTTGGTGTTGGAGCCAAAAAAGGGAATGACCGGCATAGAGGAAAAAGAGCTGGAAGAAGAGCTTGCCGCTTACAAAGCTACTTTGTCAAAGGATGAGATTCAGCAGATTGTGGACTTTACCAAGCACCTAAAGGAATATCAGGATGAGCCTTCTCCTCAGGAGGATTTGGAAAAAATCCCTATGCTAAAGAGAAGTGATTTGAAGCGTGAGGTTCGCCCCTTATTTAACAACGAATACATCTTCCATGATGTTCACATGGTACATCATGATATTTATACCAACGGCATTCATTATCTGACGCTGGCCTTTGACGCTACAAAGGTGGAAGAAAAAGACCTTTGTGATTTGGCTTTGATGTCAAAGATGCTGGGTATGGTGGATAACGAAGCTTATGACTATGCTACCTTTGCCAACGAAGTAAATTTGGTAACCGGTGGATTGTCCAACAACTTAAAAATTTATCCCAAGGAAGACGGAAACTATGCCTTTGTCAGCGAAGTGCATTTGCGTTATATCTATGAAAATGCTGCGGAAGCGGTGGATTTAATGAAGCAGATGATGTTCCACTCCAAGTTTGATGACAAAAAGCGTATGTTTGAAATTCTCCAGCAGGAAAGAGCACAGCAGCTTGTGCGCATTAACAATGCCGGAAATGCTGCGGCATCACTTCGAGCTACATCCTACTTCTCAGAAGTAGCAAAGATTACCGACGATATCAGTGGTATTACCTTCTACTATTATTTAAAGGACTTCGAAGAACACTACGATGAGCGAATTGATGACTTTGTGGCAAATTGCCGTCGCTTGCAGAATCAAGTCTTCCGTCAGGAAAACCTAATCGTGTCTACGACAGGAGACAACAACGCTCTTGCCTTGGCAAAACTTGAAATTCCCGGAATCGTGGAAGAACTTTCCACTAAGGAAGCAGAGGATGTTTCTTTGAAAGTGAACTGCACAAAGAAAAATGAAGGCTTCAAGACTGCTGCCATGATTCAGTATGTGGGCCGTGCAGGAAACTTCAAAAACGCCGGTTTTGCATACAGCGGTGCCATGAAGATTTTAAAGGTGATTTTGTCCTACGATTATTTTTGGATCAATATTCGAGTAAAGGGCGGTGCCTATGGTTGCAGCAGCAACTTCGCCAGAAGCGGAAATCTTACGTTCTCTTCTTACCGTGATCCAAACCTTTCTGCCACCAACGATGTTTTTGAAGGTACGGATGAGTACTTAAAGAACTTCGACGTGGATGAAAGAGATATGACAAAGTACATTATCGGAACCATTAGTGGTATGGATACACCTTTGACTCCTTACCAAAACGGTATGCGTTCCTTTACCGCTTATATGACGGGAATGAACATCAACCGTTTGCAGCAGGAAAGAAATGAAGTAATTGATGCAACAGCAGAAGATATCCGGGCTTTGGCCGCACCTGTCCGTGCCGCTTTAAACCAAGGTTACATCTGTGTAGTGGGAAATGAAAATGCCATTGAAGAGGATGGAGATCTTTTCCTAAATAAAGAACAGTTAGTGTAAAAGAAACAGGAGATTCTATGACAGATAATTTTAAATCAGGGTTTGCTACCTTTATCGGACGTCCAAACGTTGGAAAGTCCACATTGATGAATCAGTTGATCGGACAAAAGATTGCCATTACATCCAACAAACCTCAGACCACCAGAAATCGCATTCAGACGGTGTACACGGATAGTGAAAAAGGTCAGATTGTATTTTTGGATACGCCGGGTATTCATCAGGCAAAAAATAAGCTGGGAGAATACATGGTAAATGTGGCCAGCTCCGCTATGAAGGATGTGGATGTGATTCTTTGGCTTATTGAGCCGGATACCTTTATCGGTGGTGGCGACCGTCACATTGCTGAGCAGTTGGAAAAGGCAAATGTTCCGGTGATTTTGGTAATCAACAAAGTGGACACCGTTCCTCACGAAAAGATTTTGGAAGTCATCGCTGCTTACAAGGATCTTTTGGAGTTTGCGGAAGTAGTACCGGTTTCTGCATTGACCGGTGACAACTGTGATGTTTTGGTAGAACAGATTTTTAAATATCTGCCCTATGGTCCCATGTTTTATGACGAGGATACCATCACGGATCAGCCGGAGCGCCAGATCGTAGCTGAGATGATTCGTGAAAAAGCGCTTCATGCCCTAAAGGATGAGGTGCCTCACGGAATTGCCGTATCCATTGACCGCATGAAGTATCGCAAAGGAAAATCTTCTATTTGTGATATTGAAGCGACCATTATTTGTGAAAGAGATTCCCACAAAGGAATCATCATTGGAAAACAGGGTGCGATGCTGAAAAAAATCGGCACCAACGCCCGCTATGAAATCGAAAAAATGTTGGACTCAAAGGTGAATTTGAAGCTTTGGGTAAAGGTGAAAAAGGACTGGAGAGATTCTGACTTTTTAATTCAAAACTTCGGATATCGTAAGGACGAGGAATAAGTGGATAATCGCGTATTTTTAACCGGCATTGTGTTGACATCTATGCCGGTGGGAGAATATGACAAAAGAATAACGTTGCTTTCCAAAGAGCAGGGCAGGATCTCTGCCTTTGTTCGCGGTGCCCGTCGTCCCAAAAGTCCACTTCTTGCAGCGGGAAATCCTTTGAGCTTCGGAACCTTCGAAGCTTTTCGGGGACGGGATTCTTACACCATTTCCAAAAGTGATATTGATAATTATTTTGATACCCTTCGAACGGATATTGATGGGGTCTGGTACGCCAGTTATTTTCTGGAAATAGCAGATTACTACGGCCAGGAAGGGGTGGATGAAACAGAGCGATTAAAGCTTTTGTATGCGGCGCTTCGGGCATTGGAAAAAAAGCAAATGGCTCCCGGATTGGTAAAGTTGGTTTACGAATTGAAAACCATGACCATCAACGGTGATGAGCCCAATGTTTTCCAATGTATGGATTGTGGAAAACAGGAGGATATTTTGTATTTTTCCATGAATAAGAGGGGCTGTGTTTGTGGGGATTGTTACGCAAAAGAAGGGGGAGAGGCTTTGAAGCAATCGGTGCTTTACACCCTTCAGTATGTCATCACCACTCCGCCGGAAAAACTGTTTTCATTTACTTTGGGTGAAGAGGCCTATGTACAGCTTCGGGAAATCATCACCCGCTATCGAAGACGTTATATGGATCATCTTTTTAAATCCGAGCGTTTTCTTGAAAATTGACTTTGAGAATAGTATAATAACGAGCGGTGTTTCGCCAAAAGGAGTAATTATGTCTGATAATAATAATCAAAGAAGAAAAAAAGCAATGCAGCAAAAACAAAAACAGCGCAGAAAGATGATTCGAAGAAGAAGAGCAATGTTCTTCGGCGGATTGGCTGTGGCAGTTGTGGCTGTGGTATTGTTGGTTGCCTTCCTGGTAAAGAGTTTGCTTGGAAGTATTGTTACAGAAAATACCCTTACCCTTACAGAAAATAGCGTAGTCTTCGAGGAGATTTCTACCGAAAAGGATTTGTCTAAGAGCGATATCAAATCTTACGCAAAAGAAGTAATCAAAGAGTTTAACGCCCAGGCAAAAGAAACCCTGGTGAAGTTGGATAAGGTAAAGGAAAAGAAAGGAATTGTATATGTAAAAACCACTTATGATTCCGTTGACGCATACAGCGACTTTTCCGGATATGAAGCCTATAGTGGAACCATCGCTTCCGCAAAAGAGGCAGGCTATGATTTTTCAACCACCTTTGTTTCCGTGAAAGATGGAAAGAAGGGGGATGTAGTGGATGAGGAAACTTTGATGTCTGACGACAGCTTAAAAGTTTTAATCATTCGTGAGAATGCAACCTTCGTGGTAAACGGTAGCATTCAGTATGTTTCAGATGAAAACACAACCGTAAAGGACAGCGCTACGGTAAGCACAGCTTCCGAAGATGTGTCCAACGATTCTGCGGTTTTAACTTATATCATTTACAAATAAGGAGACTTTTGAAATGGAAAAGACAATGGAGAAAATTGTTGCATTGGCAAAGGCAAGAGGATTCGTTTATCCCGGTTCTGAGATTTACGGTGGACTTGCCAACACATGGGATTACGGAAATCTCGGTGTAGAATTGAAAAACAACGTAAAAAGAGCTTGGTGGCAGAAATTTATTCAGGAGAATCCTTATAACGTAGGTGTGGATTGTGCCATTTTGATGAATCCCCAGACTTGGGTTGCTTCCGGTCACTTGGGCGGATTCTCAGATCCTTTGATGGATTGTAAGGAATGTCACGAAAGATTCCGTGCAGATCAGTTGATTGAAAACTTTGCAAAGGAAAATGATATGACTTTGGAAAGTTCTGTTGATGCTTGGACTCAGGAAGAAATGAAGGCATTCATCGATGACAACAACGTTTGCTGTCCTTCTTGTGGAAAGCACAACTTTACTGATATTCGTCAGTTTAACTTGATGTTTAAGACCTTCCAGGGTGTTACAGAAGATGCAAAAAATACCGTTTACCTTCGTCCTGAAACTGCTCAGGGTATTTTCGTAAACTTCAAAAACGTTGCACGTACTTCACGTAAAAAGATTCCTTTCGGAATTGGACAGATTGGTAAGTCTTTCCGAAACGAAATCACTCCCGGAAACTTTACCTTCCGTACTCGTGAGTTTGAGCAGATGGAATTGGAATTCTTCTGCGAGCCCGGAACTGACCTTGAATGGTTCCAGTATTGGAGAGGCTTCTGCCGTGACTGGTTAATCTCTTTGGGAATCAAAGAAGAAGAGATGCGTCTCCGTGACCATGATCCCGCTGAGTTGGCATTCTACTCAAAGGGAACTACCGATATCGAGTTCTTATTCCCCTTCGGATGGGGCGAACTTTGGGGTATCGCTGACAGAACCGATTATGACCTTGGTCGTCATCAGGAAACATCCGGACAGGATTTGACCTACTTTGACGATACAAAGAATGAAAAATATCTTCCTTACGTTATCGAGCCTTCATTGGGAGCTGACCGTGTGGTTCTTGCTTTCCTTTGCGCAGCTTATGACGAAGAAAACATCGGAACAGAAGAAAAGCCGGATATGAGAACCGTACTTCATTTCCATCCCGCTTTGGCTCCTGTAAAGATTGGTGTTCTTCCTCTTTCTAAGAAGTTGAATGAAGGCGCTGAAAAGGTATTTGCAGAACTTTCCAAAAAGTACAACTGCGAATTCGACGACAGAGGAAACATCGGAAAGCGTTACCGTCGTCAGGACGAAATCGGTACACCTTTCTGTGTAACCTACGATTTCGATTCCGAAGAAGACAACTGCGTAACTGTTCGTGACAGAGATACCATGGAACAGGAGCGTGTAGCTATTTCTGAATTGGATGCTTACTTCGCAAAGAAATTTGAGTGGTAGAATTATAGTTTATTGAGTGCAAAAAGTCTCCTCGAGTGCTGTAGTGATGCGTCACTATGGCAAAAAGGAGACTTTTTTAAGCTTTATGATTGTAAAAATGAAAAAGTCTTACGATTTTGGTTGAAATATATAAATTTCTGTGTTATCTTTAACGAGCAATTTCAATTTTTCGTAGTAGTTTTTTGGAATTGTATTTAGATTGAGGAAATATAGTAAGGGAAATTTGGATCTTCACTTTTCAATGACGAAAAAGGTGGAGATTTTTTGCGGCCTTTTTAGAAATACACATGTGAGGATAAATGAAAATCGCAAAGAAATATATCATTTTATTTTTGATTGTGTTGGTAGGAACGATTCTGTTATTTCTACATCATCGCACTTATGAACGCAATTATTATGATTTGTTAAAAGATAAAATGAATTATCAGTTAGTGGGGGCAGAATCGACTGATGATGTAAATCTATCCGTGGATTTCAGTTTTTTGGAATCCGTCAATTCAGATATCTATTCATGGATATACATCCCAAATACTGACATAAGTTATCCCGTGCTTCAAAGCAGCGAGGATAAGGACGACAATTATTATTTAAAGCATAATCTGGATGGTTCTTATGGTTATCCCGGAGTAATTTTTTCGCAAAAGAGAAATGCAACGGATTATACGGATCCTGTTACCGTACTTTACGGTCATAACATGAAAAACGGATCCATGTTTGCCGGACTGCATCAATACAAGGACAGCGAATATTTTGATGGCCATAAAGATATTTATATTTGTACGCCAACCGGAAAGATGCACTACAAGGTTTTTGCAAGCCTTACCTATGATGATCGATTGATATTGTCGTATTACAACGACTTTAAAAATAAAGCGGACTTGTTGAACTTCTACGAAGAGAGCTTGGAAGCAGCTGACAACAAAGACTACAGCGTCAGCATAGATGAAGAATCAAAACTTCTCGTTTTGTCCACCTGTGAGAGGGAAGCAGACGAGCGATACTTAATAGAAGCTGTGTTGGTGAACGACTAACAGCCTGGTGTGATTTAAGGAGACTAATAATGAAATTATCCGTAAGATTGAAAAATGTAAAGAGAAGAGTATATGCCCTTTTGCTATCCGGAGTGATTTTGGGAACAGCCATTCCTACCGGAATGATACAGGGAAGTATTGCAAAAGCAGATGAAATCGACGTTACGACTTCATCCGAACTTTCTTTTGATTATTCCAATATGGGATTTCAAATTACTACGGAAGAAGGGACAACCAACCTTGCCTACGACAGCGCTACAAGCACCTATGTATGGCCTTCCGGTGTAGGTATCAGTCAGGTGACAGAGATTAGTGGAGCTATTGTTTTTAATCTTGCCAATAACCGTACAGAGATTAAAAACGGAACCTACTTTACATATTCATTCCCTGAGGTGTTCCAAATTGCAGATGTTGCAAACCGTAATTATGATGTAAATATGGACGGCGAAACCCTTACTTTGGGAAATTATGAGATTACCAATAATGTTTTGAAGTTTCATTTTACAGCATCTGAACTTACTTCTAATGGTGTTACTTTTGATGCACAAACCATTGGATTTTCAGGAACCATTGATAAGTCAGTGATTGGAACAGAGAATATCAACAGTTATGAAATATCCATCCCCGGTTCTGCCAGTGTCAGCTATATTCAGATTCCAAAGGTTCCTACGGAATTATCTACCATTACCAAAACATCAGAGTTAACAAATGATGATTCCAATACGGTAAAGTGGAGCATTGCCCTTGGAACAGCTACAGATGCGGGAGTATCTCTTGCAGGCGGTACTGTTGTAGAGACTTTAGATGGAAAGCAGAACTTTGTTCGAGCTTATTTAGGAGACGATACATCCAACACCCTGGAATTTGTACAGGATGAAAATGACGGAAATGTCTATACCTACACCTTCCCTGAGGATTCGACTTTAGAAGCTCCTCAAACCATTACGGTAGAGACAACTCCCACAGATGCAGCTTTAACTCCCTCCAGTGCAGAGGAAGCAAAGACAGCAGTGGAGCTGGTAAACAATGCATCTTATATTGCAAAGAACAAAGATGCTGCGGATGCTTTAAATACAAATTCCACAGCTTCCATTGCCCGTACCAGTCTTGGAAAAGACTATACCATTATTGACGGTAGTACAGCAGAGTGGACAATCGATTTAAACAGCAACCTGGCCAATGTTTGGGCAGCTACAGTAAAGGATCCCCTTTCAAAGGGATTGACCATAGATGAGTCTTCTTTCGGTATTCAGATTGTGGAAATGGCCACAGATGAAAACGGAGAGAAAACAGAAAACGGAAGTGTAACCCTTACTTCTTCTGCAAAGAGCAATACCTTAAACGGTGTAGCAGTTTCTTATGACGTGACTACAGGAGATACAGGAGCCCAGACTCTTTCTGTTACCATGAATCGATTCCAGAAGGAATATAAGATTATTTTCCGTACAGATATTTCCAATGAAGAGTTTGTGAATGATGTAAATATTTCCAATACAGCCTATGTGGATGTTTCATATCCTGTTGGAGGCGGCAGTGGCGGATCTTCCGTAGAGTACGGCTCACCGGAAGTAAACATGGAGTTTAAAAATGCCTTTGTTGCTATAGAGGCAGTTTCCGCAGATGCTACCACAGGTCTTTTGAACTGGAAGGCGAATCCTTCTACAAAGATGAACGCATCTGATTACAGCGGTTCTGAGTTAAAAATTACACTGAAAAATATTGTTTCTGCTGATGATGTATCAAAGAACGGTTTGGGTGACGGTCACAGTTTTAACGACGAAAAAGTAGAAGCTGTAAAAGTCTATAATGTTTCCGATGACTCAGAAGTAACAAGCGGCTTTACCACATCGGTATCTTCCGACAAAACAGAATTGACAGTTTCATTTGATAACAGCATTAACCTGAATGATATTTATGTTACTTTCCAGTCTTATGCAGATACATATTTTGCAGATGATGCCACACATAAATACATTGCAACAGCTGATTTATCCATTACCAGTGTATCTTCCACAGCTTCTGTAGCAGCCAAGAAGAATGCAATCCAGTCACTGAAGAATAAAATGGTGACAAAGACGGAAACCTCTTCTTATGACGAAGATACCAACAATACTTTGTTTACATTTAAGATTGCAGTAAACGGAAACGGACTGTCTCTTACCAATGCAGTGTTAACAGACAACCTGTCCGGTATTTTATATTCTACAGACCTTTCCAATGTAACATCAGAAGGAAAAGTAACTCCGACTGCTTCAGATGTGCCTCTGGCAGATGAGGATTATGAAATCGAAAGTCTGACAGTTGATGGAGCCAATCAGACTCCTTCCGATAAGAGTGAGAAAAATGTTTCTGTGAATCTTGGAAATATCAGTGCTGCTTCAAACATTATTTTGACAGTTGGACTGACAGATGCAGGAAAAGCAAAGCTTCGTGTGGGAGGCGCCCTTTCACAGAAAGTAATCTATGCGAAAAACTCTGCTACAGTTACTGCAGATGAACTGGATTCAGACGGAATCACCGGAAGCGTAACCGGTGTATCCGCAAACCAGATTGCTATTAACAAAGCAGTAGTGAAAAAGGGAAGTCAGGATAAAGAAGGTACAAACTATACTTCTGATTTGACCTGGTATCTGGACATTAACAACATGGGGGCATCCATGAAAAACAGTGATGATTCCAACACAGTGATCGTAGATACCATTCCTAAGGGACTGACTTTGGATAAGAGCAGCGTGGTTTTATATAAAGCTACTCATGCTGCAAACGGAACACTGATTAACGGTGCAGGGGATGCACTTACTTTAAATACGGATTATGTGTGGTCCTCTAAAAAGAATAAGGACGGTACAACCACATTAACCATTCAGCTGATTACAACAGGTGGAAAAGACACTTCTTCTTACCGACTGAAATATGTAACGGCAATGTCCGGTGGTGTGGCAGCTTATACAAATACTGCGGAAATTACAGTAGACAGCACTCCCATAACAGAGACTGCAACTGTAACAGCGAAAACCTACAATTCAGGCTCCGGTTCTTACCGTGCCTTTTTAACCATGACAAAAACAGATGCACTGGCTACTTCCGTAGCAGTTAAGGGTGCAAAGTACGGTGTGTTTGAAAATGAGGCAGATGCCGCATTAGACGCCGGTGATTCCACAAAGGAAAACAAAGCCGTTGATGTGGGATATACCGATGAAAACGGTAAGATCACCTTTACAGTTCCGGGTTCCAAGACCAACCCTAAGACCTATTATGTGTGTGAGTTGGAAGTGCCGGAAGACAGTGACGGAAACGGTGGAAAGTATGCTTTGGATGAAGCGGTTTATACTATTTCCGGTGTAACCTTTGGTTCCATAAAGATTGGACCTGCAGGTGTGGGAGATACCAATACCTTTAAGGATTCCCGTGATACTACAGTAAGTTCCATAGGTACAGCTACCATTACCAATACATTTATTGACGATTCAGAAGGTAGAAAGACATCTTCCTTCCAGCTGTTTATTTATCCTACCAGTAGTGCATCTGATAAAAAACAGGTAAAAATGACAAAGGATTCCGATGGAGTTTATACCTTTGATTCATTTGCCAGCGGTGTAACGGTTTCAGGATCGGAAAGTGTGATTGATGGTTCTAACAGCGTAGGCTCATTGCAGTTAAAAGATTTGCCCTGGGGAACCTATCATCTGGTACAGACTTCCACAGCAAAGGGATTTTTAACTGCTTCTGAATATGTATTCACTATTACCGGTGGTGATAGTGTGACAGGAAATGTGGACAATAGAAAGACCGTTCTTACCATTAAGGATAATGTAGCAGCGGATTACGAAATCACAGGTGAGTTTGCAGACGGTTCTACGAAGAAAACTTTATCCGGTGCAGACCTTACTGCAGCCGGTGGTGTGGTTTATACCGGCCTGGTAATTCAGGGCAAAAACTATACCATTAAGGAAACTTCAGTTCCTGCAGGATACAAAGCTCATGCGGATGTACCTGTTAACTACGCTACTTATAAGTACAATGGCACTGCTTCATCTGTGGTAAATATTACAGAAGACCCTATTGTTTTAAATGTAGTGGTAAAAGATCAGGATGGAAATACAGTTTCTGATGCAGCATTGAGTACAGAAGCAAACAGTGGCACGGTTACAGGAGCAACTTTGAATTTAAATCAAAATGTCTCTTGTGGCGGAAGTTATGATATCACAGGTGTATTAACCAATCAGTATCTTCCTATCGACAGTGAAAAAGTTACGGTTACTGTTTCTGCAAATGGAGCAAGCTTTACTGCAACTCCCACAAATCCTTCCGTTATGAACGCATCTGTTAGTGGAACTACAGTTACCATTAAGGTTCAAAAGATTAAGGCTAATGTGGTCATTAAAGAAGTAAGCTCTGATGACGAAACAAAGATTTTGACCGGTGGAGAATTCCAGCTTTACAACGCAGATAATGATTCACCCATTGGAACAGTAGTTGTGGATGAGAAGGGTGGTCTTACCATTGCAGATGCGGAAATTACTGATTTGCCGGTAGGAAACTACTATTTGAAGCAAACCAAAGCACCCAATGCATACGGAATTATTGATCCATCAAAGAAATATGAATTTAGCGTAGATGCGGATACGGATAACGACGGTAACGAAGGAAACAACGAACTGGTTACCATTGTGGTGAAAAACCATCCTATGCCGGGAACCATCAACGTGACAAAGACAACTTCTACAGGAACAAAATCTTTGGCAGGGGCAGAGTACACACTCTATACCAAGGACGCCAACGGTGATTATGTAAAAGTGAAATCTATGACCACAGATGCTGAAGGAAAGATGACCTTTGACAATCTTTTGTGGGATACCTATTATTTGAAAGAAACCAAGGCTCCTTCCGGATATCAGTTGGATACTACCGTTTACGGTGGATGGACCATTGATGAGACGGTTACAAACCAGACCTTAAACAAGACAGTTTCTGATGATCCGACTCAGGTAAAAATCAATACCTACGGAATCAATATTTCCGGAGGAGATGATGAAGAGCAGGTAACACCGGCATTGATCGGTGAAGGAACCTATCAGGTAACCGGTATTTTTGGTGGAGAAACGGAAGAAACCACCAAGACCTTTAGTGATGATGACAATGATGGTGTGATTACTGTTTCCAACGAATTTGTTCTTGGAAATGTGTACACCATTTTGCAGACCGATGTGGAATCTCCTTACAACGTGGTAGTTCCTTTTGATGTGGAAATCACCACAGAGATTGCTTCCGGTGCTGAGTCTATTGATATTACAAATCGAATGAATCGTTTTGCCTTTACTTTGACAAACGAGTACGGAGTAGCTATTGGTGGTGCGAAGTTTACCATCTATGACGAAAACGATAATGTGGTTCGCGATGATATTACATCTTTGAGCGATACCAATGGTAGAACCGTGGATATCACCAATTTGACACCCGGCGTTTATACCTTGAAAGAAAAGGAAGCCGTGGAAGCAAACAATTTGTTTTATGCATTGGATGACAGCGGTGTGAAGTTTAGATTAAACGCTGACAATACCGTGGATATTTTAACTATTAACCAGGTGGCTACCAATTTGAAGGCAAATGGTTTGGCTGACAACGATACTGTGGTAGGTGCAAAACTTGGTTACGCATACTCTACCAAGATTACAGACGAAGCTGTTATTGAGTATGTAAATACACCTACCATTATCAGCTTTGAGACCTCTGTTCGTTATAACGAAAACTGTAGTAGTTCTTCCGGCGATACCAGCGGATTGATTGGTATAACCTATGGTATTTATACCGATGAAGAATGTACAGAACCCAACCATGTGGCAAACGGTACTACAGACAAAAACGGATTGGTTGTTGTAGCAGGTCTTCCGGAAGGAACTTACTACACAAAGATGTTGGGATCAGATGCTGACAATATCGTAGTGGATGATACAGTTTATGTGGCAGAAGTTACCGGATTTACCTTTGCAGGTTTGAAATATGCAAACGGTACTTTCGTGGATGAAAGCATTACCTTAGAAGTAAACCGTTCCGATTTGGTTCTTACCAAAACAGATAAAGAAGACAATACAAACTTCCTTGCAGGCTCTACCTATGCGATTTATCGAAAGAGTTCTGTAGGAGTAAATGAAACCACAAGCTACAAAGCTTCCAAGAATTCTTACACCTTGTTTGAACTCTTTGGTACCAGAGCAGTCAGTGTATTGCAGCAGATTACAGGAAGCTCTGCTTCACAGTCTGCTTCCGCTGATGACGAATGGGTATTGGTTTCAACTGCAGTAACCGATGAAAACGGAAAGATTACCTTTAGCGGTGTTGACGTTGGTGTGGAATATTTGATTCAGGAAACATCCGAACCCAACGGTTATCAGGTTTCCAAGGATCCCATCCTTGTGAAATTTGAAAAGCAGGCAGACGGTAGTGTAAAACTTACTACTGTTGACAATGGATCCGGAACAGCTTCCGTTGATGAAAACGGAAACATTACCTGGTACGAACCCAGATTGAAGGTAGCTGTTCGTTTGGTAGACGAAGATGGTAATGTATTGACCGGCGGAAACTTCCAGTTGGTTCAAAACACAGATGCATCTTCCGTAAGAACATGGACTTCTGCAAAAGATGATGAGTTGTTCTCCGGTGTGTTAACCGGTGGTACTGCTTATACCGTAGTTCAGACAGGAGCTCCTGATGGATATATTGCTTCTGAAAACGTAGTATTTACTGCAGAAGCAAAGGCACTTTCCGCTACGGATGATTACGTTCAGTTGATTACTGTGGTAAATAAAAAAGACACTGCAAAGTCAGATAGTAGCGATAGCAGTGATTCGGATAGCTCTTCCGATAGCAGTGATTCGGATAGCTCTTCCGATAACAGCGATTCTGCATCTGAAAATGTAGCAGAGAGCACTATGGATACCAACGAAAGTGCAAAAGACAAATCTCCTAAAACAGGAGAGTGGAGATTCCCCTGGGAATAAAGAAAATTGTATACAAAAACAGGTTTCCAAAATGTTTGCAAAAAGAAACAAAGATATTGCGAAACTTAAGAAAAAACATTATAATAGTTAGGCTGACTGCCTAACTATTATTTTTTTGTTGGGAAGTCAATGTCTAGTAAGTGTGTTAACGGGAAAACCCGTCACATAATTTTTTCAATTATATTTAGGAGGAAAAGACAAATGGCAAACAAGTGGGTATATACCTTCAAAGAAGGTAACATGACCATGCGTAATCTCCTTGGTGGTAAGGGTGCAAACCTTGCTGAGATGACTGAAATCGGTCTTCCGGTTCCCCAGGGATTCACCATCACTACAGAGGCTTGTACTCAGTATTATGAAGATGGACGCAAAATCAATGATGAAATTATGGCTCAGGCTATGGAAGGTGTAGCTTGGATGGAGAAAGAGAACGGTAAGAAGTTCGGCGATAAGAAGAATCCTCTTCTTGTTTCGGTTCGTTCAGGTGCCCGCGCATCAA
>JAEEGL014377305.1_pt1 | contig 16964 bp, 18 predicted proteins | sample 9134231 | NCBI WGS metagenome assembly JAEEGL01 (sample SAMN16246548, study PRJNA631951) | gut metagenome | biome: gut microbiome; feature: rumen; material: fiber-attached | host: Bos | place: Iran: Karaj | collected 2018-10
CTATTATTACCTGCTAGCCACGAATAATAGTAAAATGATATCTTATCAATATCTATATCATTATTATATAATCTTACAAAATCTGGTTTTCTTTTTCCATCAAATAAATTGGTATTATATGCACCATCCTCAAGTCCTATTACTATATGATTTTTTATAGTTTCATTTAATGAACCAATATCCATTCCCTCCGGTATATCATTAATAAATTTATTATTACCAATATAATTATTTTTTAAATCGATTATACCATCTGTATTTCTTAATGATAGTTTTCCCATAATTGTATTATTATCAAAAATGACATCCTTTATTGTATTAAGTAAATTAACAGTTTTAAAATTATTGAATATATTATTAGAAAACACCACATTATCTGCATAATTTTGAGTAGCAGAGAAAAGATCACCATAATCAGTTGCTGAATCACTATATAATGAACTTGGTTCAACATCTACACAAGCGCCTGTACTTGTACCTATTATATTATAGACAACATTATTATCTATATTTATACTATCTACTGAACTAATACTGATTCCCTGTCTAGAAAGTGCATAAATATAATTATTTCTAATATTTATATTACTAACAGATAAATTTCCATTTGTTCTTGGGGCCCTAGTAATACTTATTGCATCCCCACTAAAATACTTTATTACCATATTATCTATTACTAAATTATTAACATTATCTGTAGCATATATACGTATACCATGACCTACTTCTGAAGCAAGCGAATAACTTCTCTCTGATCGGTCCCCTACTAATATTCCGTTTGTAATGGTGATATTATCACCTGAAAAAATTCTTATTATGAGATATCTGTTTTCATAATTTGAATTACTCCTATTAAGTGTATAATCAGATATTTGTTTTATTGTTGAACCATTTAAATCCAATTTAACGCCACCTGGAACTACAATTCCAAATCCCCCTTTACTTGCTCCATACTCAGAAAAACTATATCTATCGTAATCAGCATTTACTAAATATTGACCATTTTTATATAAAGTCACTGTTACATTTTTTCCATCATCATAGGCATCTTGAACCTTTTTATCTAAAAGGAAAACTGTTTTCATTCCAATATCAAAAACAATATCTATAAAATTACTATTATATTCATCTATCCTTTTTTTACTATATGTTGTTTTATCAACACCCATATAATTTTCGCTTATTGCATATTCTAAATACTTATAATCCTCACTATTAAAGTCTTCATTAGCATATTGTGCATATTTTCTTTCCTTACTTCTAGCATATGCCCTTAAATCTTCCTCAGAATGTGTCGCATTACTAACATTTTTACCCCTTCGTTTAAACAATTCTACTGCTGCCTTTGTATAGTTAGTATTATTATAATAGTCCGTTGAACTAACTAGAGCTTCCTTAGACTTAGCTACTAAAGAATTATTGTTATCATAAATTAATAAAACCCCATCTTCAGCGATAGATAATAAATAATCTACACCATTAATTGTTAATAAACCATCCTTAATATGATAAACATAGCTTTTATCACTAACTACTCCGTGAATAGTAGGATCAGTTACATTATTAAAATACTCCATATCCGATAAACTAATAAAAGTATTATACATTTTTATGGACGTATCATCATTAACAACTTCTGGAAGAGTTAAGCCATTTCCATTTTTATTAAAAATAACTTTATTGGCAAAAATAAATAAAATTAATATTAATACGGATATACTAATTATTAATACATTTCTTTTTTTCATTGTTATTCTCCTATTATCTATTACATAAAAATAGTATCATATTTTTAAAACAAAGTAAATCACTAATAATTATTTTATACTTTGCAACAAATAGAAAAAGGCATTATGTAATAATGTCTTTTTTAATAACATCGTTAATTATTTCATTTATTATTTAATTTTTTTATTAATTTCTTATGTATTGGTCTAATAAAGTCACACATTGTTTCATTATCTGCTTCTTCGAATGAAATCCATTTAACTCCTTTAGATTCATCTTTTTTATATACTAATGGCATAGAATCATCGGCTTCCATAATATATAATATATCCAGATGTAAATGTGCTGAAACATATTTACCGTGCTTAAAATGACCTTTTACTGGAAGAGATTGAATTGAATATATACTATTATCTATTACCTTTGCTTTTAAACCAGTTTCTTCTTCTACTTCACGAACTGCAACTGACAATAAATCTTCTTCACCATCCGCATGTCCTCCAGGATATATCCATCCATCATTAATAATATGATAAACAACAACCATTTTCGTTTTTTCTTTATTAACAACAAATGCTGATGCTGTAAAATGACCAAAAATATTATTTCTTGTTAAAACATCATCAAAGTTATCAATAAACTTTAACATTTGTTCTTTATCTCTTTCTTCTTGTTCATCATAAGGAATATATTTTTCAAGAATTTCTTTTAATATCATATGTTTCACCACCTTAAATCTAATTATTGATAATGAAATATATTTTGCTTTTATTTAGTTGCGGATTCATTAATAACAATTTTTTTATTATCAAAATCAACTTTTATATCTATTCCTAAAGGCATTATTCCTATTGGATAAGCATGTCCTATATTAATATTGTATAAAATAGGTAAATCTTCATGATTAAACTCTTTCATAACTTTTCTATATACATCTTTGTATTCTTCATAATTACTTTCATTTTTTGGTTTTCCAACTATTATTCCTTTAATAACATCAAAAATACCTTGAACGCCTAAATTTCTAAGATAATACTTTACTAAATCTAAGCCTATCTGTTCTTCACTTGTTTCTAATAATAATATTTTATCACGCCATTCTTCTAAAGTTGGCCATATTTCTGTACCTATCATCATTGGAAAAACATCAATACATCCTCCCAATACTTTCCCTATTACTACTCCATTTCCTTGAAGCAACTCATATCCATGTTCTTCACGTATTGTTTTCTTGGCAATATGCATATTTTCTTCTTTCCATAATACAAAATCATTAGACCATATTTCACTAGGTTTTATTTCATAGTTTTTAGAATCATTAAATAAAATATTTTCTACAGCTTCTTTAGTATAATCAAACATCTTAACATATTCACCAAATTCACACATAATTGTTGGACCATAATAAGAAACTAATCCTGCTTTATTCATCATAAAATGATTAACCGTAGTATCAGAATATCCCATAAATATCTTAGGATTATTTTTTATAATATCATAATCAATATATGGTAATAATCTTATAGTATCATCCCCACCAATTGCAGTAAAAATAGCTTTAATTGATTTATCTTTAAATGCATTCATCAAATCATCTGCACGTGCTTCGGGATGTTCATAAATAAACTTACTGCCTTTTAATGCATTAGGCATTGCTACAACCTCAAGGCCAAATTCTTTTTCAAGTCTCTCTTTAGCAATATAGTATTTATGAATTAAATCCTTATCTCCTAATCCTCCCCAAGAAAGACTTACTACCGCTACCTTATCACCTTTATTTAATTTTTCGGGTTTGTTCATATTATCACCTCTTCTATCTTAAAATCATTTCAGCACAATCCCATTGTTCGTCATAAAATTGATAGGCATTATTCTCTATTTCAGTTATTTTAAAGCCTACTGATTCATAACAATGTAATGCACCATCATTATTTACAAATACTCCTAAATTAATTTCTTTTGCCCCTAAATTTTCTTTAGCGTAATTTATTGCTAAATTAATAAGCGTTTTACCATAACCTTTTCCTCGAATACTATTATCTACTATAATAAATCCCATTCTAATAACTTCTTTATTTTCACCTGGATTTCTCAGTATTAAATGGCCTATTATTTTACCATTATCTTCTAAAGTTAAAGGATAAAATTCACTAATTTTGCTACTTCTCAAATAATTATTATTAATATCTTCTGGACTTGCAGGATATTTTTCATACCTATCAGCACTCCATAATCTAAATTCTCTCTCATTTTTTATCCAATTTAATATTTCTTTTGCATCATCTTCTTTATATGTTCTAAGTATCATTATATCACCTCTAATGCTCATAAATGTTGCCAATATCTTTTCGATAATCTAATTCTTTATCAATATTTCCTTTTATCGCATTATACACTTTACTTCTTGCTACTTCTAGTGATCTAGCACTAGTTGTAAGTCCAAATAATCTTGAATTACTAACTGAAGAATATGTGTTTTCACTAATCTTTTTAGTATTTGCAAAATATACTTTTACCCCATGATTTTCTATTTCTTTTTTATTTACTTTAAATACTAATGGTGTATTACGTGTTTTTACAGCATATTCCTTAGTAACTATATATAAAGTAAAAGTTGAAGTTTTTTTAAAAATACAGTTCTCTTTATTTAATGTTTTGTTAAAAATATTTTTCATTACATCAGTAAACTTTGTTTTTAAAGAATTTAAGACATTTAAGGCTTCAGGATCACCAAATCTACTATTAAATTCAATAAATTTTATTCCATCTTTAGTTTTAAAAAAACCACCATAGATTACACCATTAAATTCAAGAGAATCTTTATTAATATAATGTATAGTTTTCTTTATAAGAGTAGCACATTCATCAATATCAGACTTATTTAAAAAAGGTAATAATCCATTACTAAAACTTAATGTTCCCATTCCACCGGTTCCAGGTCCAGTATCTTTATCATATCTATATGGATAATCAAATGTTGTTGGGGTAATTACAATATTTTCTCCATCAGTTAGTGCCATAACTGTAAATTCTCTTCCCTCTATTTTATCTTGAATAATGACGTTCCCAGCTTCCTGCATACATTTTTTTGCATATGCTAATCCTTCTTCTTTACCTTTAAAATGGATTCCTCCAACTTTAACACCTTTACCTCCAGTTAATCCTTCAGGTTTTATAACAAAATTATCACTTGTGTAACTATTAATTATTTCTTCTAATTCAGTTTCTGTTTTAACATTATAGTTTCTGATAATCATTTCTGGTGCTAGTTTAGAAACAATTTCTAATGCATATGTTTTACTCCACTCAATTTTTGCACCTTTTGATGTTGGTCCAAAAGTTTTTAATCCTAAACTCCTTGCAACGTCAATAAGTCCATCACGCAACAAATTATCACTACTAATTACACAAGCATCTATCTTATTATCCAAAATAAACTTTTTAACAACTTCTTTATCAAAAGGATCATCTACAATATATTTTCCATGTGATTTTTTTACATAATCAATAATTGTCGGATTTTCATATGGGCATACTGTATATAGTTCATAACCCTTACTAATGTATTCTGCTAAAGCCGCTTCTCTTCCACCATTACCCAATAATAAACATTTTTCCATTTTCATTCTCCTCTTAATTCCAGACAATGTTTTTTTCCATATCACTAATTGTTTCTCTTTTTCTAATTAATTTAATTTTATTATCATAAATAATAACTTCTGCTGGTCTTTCTCTTCCCGTATAATTTGAAGACATTGAGTAACCATAAGCACCAGCATTATGAATTAAAATTATATCACCTATTAAAGGAAAATTTAATAATCTATTCATTCCCATAATATCACCGCTTTCGCAGACATTACCACAGATATTAGTTTCAATCTCTTTTGTATCTCTTTTTTCTAATAGGGATATTTCATGATAGGAATTATACATCGAAGGTCGTACTAACTCATTCATACCTAAATCTGTACCAATCCAGTAAGTATCATTTTCATGTTTAACAGCATTAACAGTTCCCATTAATATTCCTGCTTCACATGGGATATATCTACCAATTTCAAATTTGAATTCTTTAACGGTTGGATAATCATTCACAAAAGTTATTAATTCATTTTTAAGTTTACTCGCAAGAAGTTTTAATGTTAATGGTTTCTCTTCTTTTTTATAAGGAACACCAAAACCACCTCCTAAATCAACCATTTCAATATTTTTAAAATACTTTTTTATTATCCGTAATCCTGATTTTACCCCATCAAGATATTCATTAATTTTATCATCTAAAAATAAACTACCTAAATGTTGGTGAATACCTATAATCTTTAAACAATATTTTTGAGCAATCTTGATTAATTCAGGAATATTTTCTTCACTTATGCCAAACTTGGTTTCTTTACCAGAAGTAATAACCTTTTTATTATGTCCTACACCTTCAACACCTGGGTTAATACGAACCATAATATTAGTATTAGGAAATAATTTCCCCCATGTTTCTACTTGCAAAATAGAATCAAGGCAAATTAATATATTAGAATCATGCACTAATTTCATTTCGGTTTGATCAATATTATTACAAACATAAAGAATTTCTTCACTTTTAAAGCCACTTTTTTTATTAAGAAACAATTCAAAAGGTGACATAGCGTCTACATAGAAATTATTGTTTTTTACTATTTTTAATATCGCTGGATTATTATTGGCTTTTGGTGAATAATATATATTAACTTTAAAAGGCATATCTTTTTCAAGAATTTCTTTAAACAATTTCAGTTTTTTACAGCGATCATTTAATATATCATAATCATATACATATAGCGGTGTACCAAACTTTTTTAAATCGTTTAAATGCTTTTTTATTTTTTCTTTGGTATCCATTATCATTTCCTTTCTAGCTATAATTTTTCTATAACTTTAATAGTTGTATCTGATAAATTATCTTTTAATCTTTTACCATCATTTATATCTCCAACAATAGATCCATAATGCGTTGGAATTACTACCTTAGGATTAATTATTTTTATTAATTCTGTTGCTTCATTTACATCCATAGTAAAATGTCCCCCAATAGGGATTAATGCAATATCACATCTTACATTTTCTGCTTCTTTAGTTTTATCAGTATCACCTGCAATATAATATAAAATATTATTAACATTAATAATATAACCTAGCCATCCATTTGATTTTGGATGAAATGGTTTATCAATATTATAAGCAGGTATAGTTTGAATATTAATATTACCAATAGTTATTTCTTCATTAGGATTTAGAAGAATATAATCCTTAAATTCTATTTTTTTGATCTCTTCTTCCATCGTTTTAGGGGCAACAATAATAGTATTTTGTTTTTTAACTTTATTAATTGACTCAACATCCAAATGATCATAATGATCATGCGTAATAAATATAATATCTGCATCATTTATATTTTCTTCTATTTTAAATGGATCAAAATAAATTACTTTATCAAGTGCTAACTTAATGCTACTTTGGGTATTAATCATAATATTATCGGTATTCATATTAATCATCTCTTTTCATAACTAAGTTAATTATAACATAAAAAGTAGGATTTTATTCCTACTTTATTAGACAACCTCTATATAAATATCTATTTTAAAATTTTACAGTGTTTCTCAGTTTCTTCTCTTCCAATATTTACGATATAATGATCCATTAAAATATCACCTAATATTTCCTCATCAATTATGCTATTGCCTGGATATATAATTATATTAAAAGGAACCTTGCCAAACAAAAACAAATAATTTGTTTTCCTAAAACCTAATCTTTCATAAAATTGCCATCTACGTACTGTAATAGGATCACTTTCATTGACTTCTTCTACTTCTCCTAATAATCCTTCATCCTTTATAATATCACTTAATAATTTCTGAATCGATTTTACCCCATATCCTTTATTTTGATATTCCTCATATATAGCGAAATAATCAAGATAATAAGGATAATGATTAATTTTTTCTAACATAAAAAAGCCAATTACTGTTTTTTCATCAAGTATAACATAAAACTTTTCAATTTGATTATTATATGCTTCTTTTATTGTATGCCAATCACGTTGCTCACCTTGAGGAAACAAATTAATATACTTATCATATATTTTTTCTTCAAACTCTTCAATTGTTATTTCTCTTATATTTAACACATTTTTCACCCCACTTAAATAATTTATTTAATATCTAAACTATTTATATATTCATTAAATTCTTTAAAAGACAAGTTTGGTTTTACATCATAAAATTCTGTTACTGGTCTTATTTTTCCGCCAGACATTTCAATATAATAATCATTTATTTTTTTTATTGCTTCTTCAGTATTTTTATATTCATATATTCCTATTTTCTCCCAATTGGGATGTTCAATATGAAATACTTTATTATCCATATAATATAAAACAAAACAATGCATATGTTCTTCAGCATCTAAATTATTAAATTTTTTTCCTTCATATATTCTAGTACAAAACATCCTATTTGGTATGTTAATTCTATTTAATAATTCACTCATCAACTTTACTTGTTCTATACAAGTACCAAGTCCATTTCTTAATGTATCAGAAACTCCCGAAGTACGGTATAATTTTCGAAAATTTTGCATGTTTCGAATATGTTTTTCGTTATTTATATCAATCCAGCCATATTCAATATATTCTTTCATAAACTCTAAAATATCTTCCGGAGTTTTTATCTTGTCAATTGTCATATACATATCTCCTCGCATTATTTAATTATTTTTTTGCAATTATAATCATAAAATAAGGCATATTAAGTTGGTTTTTATATTTTAAATTCTTTTTAACATTTTCCTCAGTTGCAATTGGTTCTACTATTTTACATAATGTAAAATCATTATCGATAAGACCATTAATCAATGTACTAAAGTTACGATGGTATTTAGTAAACTTTCCATTAAGCCAATGAACATTTCTTGCCCCATTAACATTATAATCTGAAATTAATTTATATTCCTTACCACCTAATTTTATTTTACTAGAAGAATTACATGCTTCATTTAATATAGTGCCCGTTGATAAAGGATGCTCTTGCGAAAAGATTAATATGCCATTAGGATTTAATAAATTATAAATATCTTTTAACAGTTTATTATAATCTTCAACATAGTGAAAAGCTAGAGAACTAATAACAACATCAAATTTTTCATTTAAAGAATCTATATTTTCCATCGCTAAAACATCGTATTTTATCTTTTCATTACTATTAGTTTTTTTAGCTAAATCAATCATATTTTGGGAAACATCAATACCTAAAACAAATGATGATCCAAGTTCAATAGCCTTCATACAATTATTACCACTACCACAACCTAAATCTAGTACTTTCTTCCCTTTTAAATCTGGAAGTACACTATATATTGCAGGCATTTCCACCACTTCATTAGCCGAAATATTATTTCGATCATTTCGCATACTAATATAATTATCAAAAAATTCTTTATTGTCATATATATTTTCAATCATTTTATTCTCCTTTCAATTTTTTCTAACTCTATTCTAAAAATATTTTCCGAGTTATAAAATTAAATATCATAACAATTATCGTTGAAATAATTTTAGATAACATAATATTTATTCCTAATATATTAATAAAAATCCATAATAATAATTCTGTTATTAATAAACCAATTATACTTAATACTATAAATCCAATAAAAACATTTCTCTTATTTTTCTCATTATTAACATTAAATACCCACTTAATTGAAATATAATAATTATAAACCACTGATATAGAAAAAGATAATATGTTAGCGATTAAAGGTGATAAGTTAATATAATTATATAATAGATAATAGATTATCCAATCAATTATTGTTGCTGTTCCACCAACAATTAAAAATTTAAATATTTGAATTAGCAATTCTTTCTTTTGAAGAGAAAGTTCTATGTGAAAAAATTTTAATACTTTATTCATAATTATTTCTAATCGATCATTCTTATTCATCTTTTTCCTCATTTAAATTCCTCTTTATAATATATCTTGGTCTTTTTTTTGTTTCTATATATGCTTTTCCCACATATTCACCAACCAAACCAATACACGTTATTTGAAGACCTGATAAGAAGCAAATAATACTTATTAGACTTCCTATTGATAACGATTTTAATTCAATTAAATTAAGTACAATAAATACTATCATACAAATAAAACTTATAATAGTTATTGTTATTCCTAAAAACAAAACAAAACAAATTGGTTTAATACTGAAAGATGTAATTCCTTCCCAAGCGAAAGAAAACATTTTAGTTATCGGATATTTACTATCTCCAGCGAACCTTTCACCACGTTCATAGTATACAATATCAGATTTATACCCAATAAGAGGGAAAATACCTCTTAAAAATAAATTTACTTCATCAAATTCTTCTAATTTATCTAAAACTTTTTTACTTGTTAATCGATAATCAGCATGATTATAAATAATATCTACACCCATAAATTTCATAAATTTATAAAATAAATCTGCAGTTTTTCGTTTAAAAAGCGAATCTTTTTCTCTTTTATTTCGCACTCCATATACTATTTCAGAACCAGCATAATATTTTTTTAACATCGCATTAACAGCCGTTACATCATCTTGTAAATCAGCATCCATGCTTATGATGATATCAGCATATTTTTTAGCTGTTAAAAGTCCTGCCAACAAAGCATTCTGATGACCTCTATTTCTTGATAAAGAGATTCCTGTAAAAATATGTTCATTCCTAGAAATATCTGTTATCATTTCCCAGGTTTTATCACTTGATCCATCATCAATGAACATTATTTTACTATCATTACTAATGTTTTTCTCTTCAAAAAGATTAAACATAATCCTTTTTAATCTCTTTATTGTTTCCGGTAATACCTCTTCTTCGTTGTAACAAGGTATAACAATATAAAGCGTTTGTTTTTTTTTCATAAAATCACCATTTTTTTATACTTTTAATTTATATAGTAGAAAATAATAATTATCATTTTCATACTCTTGTATTTCCTGTGTTACTAATTCATAATTTTTCATTATATATTCAGGACCATTTTCATTATTATAATTCATAACAACAATGTAATCAAATTTTTTTTCACTAATTTCCCTTTTTATTAGTTTATCATAGTCAACCATATTTCCATTCTGTCGTTCAAAATATCTAGTATTTGGCAGAATATCAGCTGCCATATAAAAACCGCCATCTAAAAAGCCATAATTAAGCATTGTAGCATTTTCTTTTTCATTTATTATTTTAGCGAATTTATATTGCACTAAGTCTTCTTTTTTTACTTTCATAAATGATATATTATTTGATAAAAGCAGAAAAAATATACTCAATAATGATGTAATTATTAATACAATTAAATAATTTTTTTTAACAGTTTTCTCTTCAAATATTTCACTTAGTCTAATTAAACCAAAAATTATATATGGCACCATAATTAGAAAATAATATTTATATCCAATACCACCATAATATACGCCAATAAATGATATTATAAATGTTAAAAAAAACAATAACTTATCAATTTTTAGAGATAGAATTTTATTACTATAAATAAATCTTACTAACCCTACAATTATTAAAATCAACACAATTTTATTAGATGCTACATTAATACAAAATAATTCAAAAGAAATGAATATTTTTAAATAAAATGCATATTGAAGACCATAACTATAAGTATTATAGAAAATATATATATCAATAAAATCACCTAAGGCATTGTTGAAATTCAAATATAATCCAAAAATAGTAATTGGAAAAAGCATCCCCAATATAAAGGATAAAGCTAATTTAAAAAGATTCATTAATTCTTTTTTTGTTAATAAGGATATACCTATAGATATACAAAACCCAATATAAAATCCTAGCAAATTAAATTTAGTCATTGCTATAATACCAGCACATAAGCCAGATATAAACATTTCTTTTTTAGTTATTTCATTATATTTAAAGAACTTTAATAATCTATAAAGTCCATACACAAAATATGGAAGACAAAATTCTTCTGCACTTCCCCCATGTGAAAAAAAGATAGATGAAGTCATTATAGAACAAAATAAAGGTAAAATTATATAAACACTTTTTTCTTCTAAAAACAATCTAATTATTTTTGATATAATAAATAAAGTAATCGACATAGAGATAATCTCTAAAATATAAACACCTATAAAACTTGTCTTGTCTATTAAATTAGCTATAACGAAAATCATGTACAAAAATGGTCCTTTTTGCTCAAATAAATCACGATAAGGTACTAAACCATTAATCCAACCTTTTGCCACGGTCATAAAGGCATTTTCATCTTCCCAATCATTGAAACAATATAAAAAAGAATTTTTACTACATATAGTAATGCAAATAATCGAAATAAAAAATATATAAATTATTAATTTTATATTTGGTTTTTTTATTTTTCCTTTTATATCATTACATAACTTTTCCATATAACCTCTGAACTAATTATAACATAAAAACAGGATTTCTCCTGTTTTTTAAACACCATCTTTTAATTTTGCATGTAAAATCACTCATTTTTTACCATCAAGAGTACAACTTTAAAGAGTTAAGACCTTATCTTTCTAAATTACTTCTTTCTTAAAATCATATATTGATTTTGAACGAATAGTTTTAATATAATCTACCAAATAATAATTCAGCGATATTTATAAAATCTATATCTACATATTTATCAAGGTTTGTTCCTGGGTTAAATAAAGAGAACTACACAAAAAAACTAACGCTAAATTCAATATATATTTTAAAGTATTTTTTGTAATCATAAAGTCTCCTATTTATATAAATTGTTTTCTTTTATATAGTTCAATACTCTTATATCTAAAAAATCATATTTCTTATCCCTAATTATTTCCGTTGATGAAATATTAATAAAAGGATAATCATTAATAACAATAAAATTACCTTTTAATTTATCAAGATATTCTTGGATGTCAAGATTATTGCGATTCATAACAATAATTTTATATTTTAGTAACTTCTTATAGTCTTTCCATTTATCAAAATCAATTATATTATCCATACCAATAATTAAATATAATTCATCCGTTGGATAATCTTTTTCTAATTTTTGCATTAAATCAATAGTATACTGATAGTGATTATTTTCTCTATCAATTTTAATAAACTGATTTTCAAAAAAACTTAACATTTTAATTCGATCTTTTACATCAACCAAATTTTGTTTATTCCAATAATTTCCAGTTGGAACAATTAAAATATTGTCAACATATTTTTTTTTAATTAAATAATTAACTACATCAATATGCCCTTTATGCGGAGGATTAAAACTTCCAATATAAATACCTAATTTCATATTATCTCCTAAAAGTTGGAACAGAAAATTTATGTAAATTATTCTTATGCTTTAAAATTATTTTTTTTCGTATTTCATCACTTAATTCTTCATTAATTCTTCCAGTTTCTTCTTCAAGGGAAACTTTTTTTACATCATCATAACTAAAGCCTAATTTCTCTTCATCGCTTTTTCCTGATAATCCATCATCTGGTGTCTTATGAATAATATTTTTAGGAACCATTCCCAAATAATCGCCAACTTTAATAACTTCATCAACATAAAGATGTTTTATTGGGGCAATATCACAAACATTATCTCCACCTTTGGTGAAATAGCCTACATATAATTCACTTTTATTAGATGTACCACAAACTAAATATAATCCTTTTTTTAATGCACTATAATATGCTGCATAGTAATATAAAATATTAATACGTAAACGTGGCTTAATATTGATATTAGCATCCTTTAATAATTCATTATCATCAATTTTATTATTTTTTTTGGCATCTAATACTAATTGATCATAAATCCCTGTTAAGTCATGTTCATGTAATTTAATACCAAGTGATTCACATACAGTTATAGCATCTTTTTTATCTGTATCTTTTGAGTGACATGGTAACCAAAATGCTTCAACATTATCTTTTCCTAACGCCTTTACAAGAAGAGATGCTACTACTGCAGAATCCTTTCCTCCAGATACACCAATAATAGCCCCTTTAGCATGATTATTACTATAATAATCACGTATATCTTCAATTATTTTTTCTGTTACTTCTTCTACATTAAAATTCATATAACACCTCATATCTCTTTTTCAATATAAAATATTATAATTATTTTGTCAATAATTTTACAACAGATAACAAAAAAAGGATATTTCTATCCCTTATTTACAATATTTATGACCATTGAATTCGAAATATTTAAATAAATCATTATTAACATCAGTATAAACAAATTGCCATAATTGACCAAATCTAAATACTTCTAATTCTTGATCTGATAAACAATTAAGATCAAATTCTATATCATCTCTTAAAAACCATTGTCCACGATTTAAATCAGATCTTACAAAATATTTATATAATTCATTAGCGGTAAAACGTTCCTGCATATCATCACGTAATAATTGCATAACTCCACCACCAATAGAATTTTCAGTAAGCCATCTTGCCCCTGTTGATAATTCATAGGCATTACCCTCTTGTTCATAGGCATTTAAAGTAGTTAATTGTTTAAATACCTTTTCAAAATAAGCATTTTGGTATTTTCCATTTTTATATGCCATAAAATAATTATTATTCATATCACTAACTAATCTTTGATCATGACTATCAAAACAGAAAACTGATACATCAATTATTTCTTTATTATTTTCTCTAATTGTACTTTGATTAAAATCAGCGATCATATTTATTAAATTAAAGGCATTCATAAAGTTTTTTAGACCTTCTTCATTGTCAATATTATAATCAAATATAATACCTTTACTGCATAATTCCTCTCTTAATTCAGTTGGAATATATTCAATATTTGTTAAGAAGAATAGGCATTGTACATCCTGTTGCATATGATCATAGTTAATAAACTTCTTTAAATAATCCATTACTCTATTAACACCCATAGCAAAATCTTCCATTGTCATTTGATAATGATTTTCTTCTTGTGCAACTAAAACATAACCAGAATAATCATATTTTCCACGTTCAGGATTATTTTCTGCTGATGCTAATACTGGTGCTCCCATAGAAACGGCAAGCGCTAATGCTAAAAATCTTTTTGTTATACTAATATTTTTCATTATTTTTCCCCCAATCATTTATAAACCTTTACTCGTTTATTACCGGTTTTCTTATAACCATCTTGTAATAATGACGTATCATTACTGCCACTCCATTTTATATCTTTACTTCCACCTGTACAACTTCTTGTTGCATAACGATAATATTTAACTTTAACATCTTTTACAATTGTTTTTTGACATTTTGTACCGACTAATGTATAACCACTTGTGCATATATAATTTCCACCCGTATAATCAGCTTTCAATTTATGTGTTTTATATTCTTTTACAATACACTTGTTACCACTAATTGTTGCACCTGAGTATTGATTACAATTGTAAGTTATGGTATTTAATGATGCATCATGAACATCGTTAACAATCTCTTTTTTAGTACAATTTTTACCATTTAAAGTATAGCCTTCTTGACATGCATAACTAATATTAGCATCAACTACTACTGTATCAGAAATTTTCTTTACACATTCACTACCATTATTACTATATCCATTTGGACAACTATAACCACTTATATACTTTTCTTGTCTTGTTCCTGTACATGTTTTTGGAACAGTTTCACAACTTGTTTCAGGAACCATTTCACATCCATCAAGACATTTCATAACTGTCTTAGTAGTACATTTTTGTTCATTACATGCATAGCTTATTTCAATATTCTTAGTTTTATAAACTGCAGTAGCAGGAATTCTTTCTTCTTTAGTTACTACCTTTGTACACTTATCACCGTTTAACGTATAGCCTGCTTGACAAGAATATTTTTTATTAGCTGCAATAGTTATAGTATTAGTTATTTGTTTAATGCATTTATCACCTTTTAATTCATAACCCGGATATTGATTACAATTATAAGATACTGGATTTTTTGAAGCATCATAGGTATTTGTAACTTCCACAGTTTTTTCACAAACATTTCCATTTAATGTATAACCATCATATTTATTACAGTTATACACAATATTTGTTTGTGTTGCATCAACTACATCAACTACTTCCTGTTTTTTAATTTCTTCTTTTACTTCTTCTTTTTTATTGGCATTAACACTTTCTTTTTTAGTTGACCAATTACTCCATTTTGACCAATCGCTTAATTTACATGCAATTTCTTTTTTATATTCATATTCATATTCTTTTTTCTCTTCTTGCTCACAAGGTTTTTCACTACAGAAATCATAACATCCAATATGAACTATAATATAATCTTCAATATTTGAACATGATAAATATATTTTCATAACATATTCATCTTTTTCTTTAGTAATTTCTACATATGATTTTGTTGAATCACATTTATTTCCTTCATTATCATATATTCCTAGAAGAAGTTTTTTCTGTTGCATTTCATCTAAAAGCATTTTTATTTTTTCACCATCTTTTTTAGGCATTCTATCCACGGTGAAATAACTTCTTGCAACATCTTTAATTTCGTGAATATTATATGCAAATTTTTCTTCTTCAGTTTTAAAATTACAACTATCTTCTTTATCACTTTTATTGTCATCAAGAACTAATCTGCCATCTTCTTTAACTGTTCTTTCCAAAACTGTGCTACTATTTTCGTTATCATTTTTACGTACTGCTAAAAAAATTAATACAGCCGTAGCAATAACAAATAATGCAACCAACAGCTTTGCTGCTACAAATCCCTTTTTATTTTTCCATTTTTGACTACTTGTCATCTTCCAATCCTCCCAACGTAATTATATATAATATGTTGTACTAATGAATTTGTCAAGAAATTATATGTAAAAAGAGTAAACTTTTATTTACTCTTTAAATCTTTGCTCTTAAAATTCTTATCACAGTAATAACAATGATATTCAAAATTATCTGAATCCATTAAACAACCACCTAAATATACTTGCTTTTGATGGGCTTTTTCTATTAATTTAACATCACATGGCATACCATATATAATATCCACTAATATATTATGACAGATTGGACATAAATATTTTTTCTTTTTCATAAGCACCTATATTCCAAGAACATGTATTGCTACTTGAAAATAAACAAGTAAGCCTAAAGCATCAACAATCGTTGTAATAAATGGACTTGCCATAACTGTTGGGTCAAAACCTAATTTTTTAGTTAATATA
>JAEEGL014975280.1_pt1 | contig 16964 bp, 10 predicted proteins | sample 9134231 | NCBI WGS metagenome assembly JAEEGL01 (sample SAMN16246548, study PRJNA631951) | gut metagenome | biome: gut microbiome; feature: rumen; material: fiber-attached | host: Bos | place: Iran: Karaj | collected 2018-10
GGGTCAACTCAAATTCTTTTTCAAGGGTTTCTTTTGTTCGTCGTTGTTTAATTTTCAAGGTTCCGTAAGTTCTCGCACTTTTCAAGGCGCCCAACAAGTTTATCACAAATCAAAAGCCTTGTCAAGAACTTTTTTTAATTTTTTGCACTTTTTTTGCAAATTTTTCGGCGCGTTCTGTTTGGGCGCGCACCGCTTTCTTGCCGAAGTGCTTGCATATATTAGCACATCTTTCGGGGCTTGTCAACACCTTTTTTAAAGATTTTTCAAAAAGTTTTTGTGCATACCATATATTGTGTTTTGCCCTATAATCAACCACAATTTTCTATATATTGTTATGTTTTTGACTGGATTTCAGCGCAAACACTATGGGTAGTAGCAAAATACACAAAACGGGAAAGAACGGGATCAAAATGATGCGAAAACTGTGTTTTTCGGCTAAAAAAGAGGCGCCTTCGGCGCGCAAAAAAAGATTCAATACTAAGAAGATGTCTGCGGCATATCAACCCCCCGTCCCCCGATCCCGGGGGAGAAAAGGTGTTTCTTGTTGTATGCGAACCGCTCACAACGCGAGCAGCTTCCCATACAATAAAAAAGCGCGCGCCGCGGCGCTCGCACTCTGTGCCGTGCTTACGGTATGCCTCTGCGCGTTCCCCGCGGCGGAGCGCGGCATGTATGCGCGGCAGACGCTCAGCCGTTACGGCTCCACCGGCGAGGAGGTGCGGCAGATCCAGCAGAAGCTGAAATCCGCCGGGTATTATTCGGGCGCGGTGGACGGGGTCTACGGCGCGAAAACGCTGAGCGCGGTAAAGGCCTTCCAGCGGGACTGCGGCCTTACGGCGGACGGCATCGCCGGGCCGAAGACGCTTTTGTACCTCGGCATCACTTCGTCGGGTTCGTATACGAGCTCGGATATCTGGCTGCTGGCAAAGCTGATCGCGGCAGAGGCGCGCGGCGAGAGCTACACGGGGCAGGTGGCCGTGGGCGCGGTGGTGCTGAACCGCGTGGCGCACCCGTCGTTCCCCGATACGATCGCGGGCGTGATCTATCAGGCGGGCGCGTTCAGCTGCGTGCGGGATTCCAACTGGAACGTAACGCCCTCCTCCACGGCGCAGCGGGCCGCGCGGGACGCGATGAACGGCTGGGATCCCTCCGGCGGCGCGATCTATTATTACAACCCCCGCACGGCGCAGAGCCGGTGGATCCGCTCCCGCCCCGTGATCACGACCATCGGGAACCACGTGTTCTGCGCGTGACAGTGCCGGGCTTCGCCCGGCAGCGATATGAATTCCGTTCGGAATTCGCGATATTTCCCTGCGGGAAGCGATATGCTTTTGCATCCTCGCCGAAGGCGAGACATGCAAAAAAAGCGCGATATGTCCCTGCGGGACGTGACAAGGAATTCATATCATATCGCGCGGGAACGTCAGTTGCCGTATATCGCATTTGCGCAGCAAATATATCGCGTTGCGCAGCAACATATCGCAATTCTCATTCCTCATTTCACTTCATTCTTAACTCCTCCCTCCTAACTGCACAGAAGGCCGCCGCCATGGCGGCGGTGCGGGTCGCGGACCCGCGCTACCGAAGTTGATTTAAAATGTAATGCCCCCAAGCCGATTGGTTTGGGAACACACTTTTATATAAGAACCTGCCTGCGGCAGAACCTTGTTATTCGCTTCGCTCATAATAATCAAAACGCGCAGCGTTTTCCGACATTCCTCATTCCTAATTCCTCATTCCTCTTTTCACTTCACTCCTAACTCCTCCCTCCTAACTCCTAACTTGCTGCTTGCATTCCCGCATTAAATAATGTATTATATTATTAAAGAATAAAGGAGGGAAAGATAATGAAAAAAGCATTATCCGTTCTGCTGGCGCTCCTGCTGCTGGCAGGCCTGTTCTCCGCGGCGGCGTACGCCGCCGTTACCGAATCCGGCACGATCGGAGACCTCAAGTGGACCCTGAACAAAAACACCGGCGAACTGACGGTCACCGGCACGGGCGAGATGAAGAACTACAATCACCGCACGATCAGGTCTCCGTTTGATTCCAGAATCGACATCTACACCGTTACCGTTGGCTACGGCGTAACAAGCATAGGCAACTTTGCGTTTTACGGCTGCACAGGCATACGGAAAGTGAACCTTTCAGCCACCGTGGCCTCCCTGGGGTCCTCGGCGTTTTACGACTGCCAGTCGCTTTCCGAAATCAATCTGGAGCCTGTCGCGGCCATCGGCAGCAACGTGTTCTGCCGCACCGACATTACCGGGATCAGCCTTTCCGAAAAGGTGACAAGCATCGGCAGCGGCGCGTTTGCCGACTGCCCCGATCTGAAGCGCATCACCGTAGACGGCGGCAACGCGAACTACGGCAGCGACGCCGCCGGCGTGCTTTTTGAAAAGGAATACGGCGTTTTCACCAGACTGATACAGTATCCCTCCGGCCGCATGGCTTCGGCATACGGCATTCCGGACACCGTAAAAACCGTGGGACGCAGCGCCTTTACGGGCTGTCTTGCGCTGCGCGATATCCTGATCCCCTCCGGCGTGGAAACGATCGAGCCCTACGCGTTTGAGGCCTGCGGCCTGCTTACCCGCGTGGGCTTCGGCAAAAACGTAAAGACGGTAGGCGCGGGCGCCTTCAGTCAGGACGACAAGCTGCAATTCGTATACTGCGAAGCCGACGCCCCCTCCATGCAGGCCGGGATCGGTGAAAACAACGAACCCCTCGCCGAAGCCCTCGCATACAAGGGCTGCACCTTCGGCATGTGCGGCGAAGAAACGTTATATTATTACGTCCCCGCCACCGGGCTGGCGCTGATCGAGGGCAGGGGCGCGATGGATACATACGATTTTGATATGAACCCCAGCGAGCTCGGCAATCTTCCCATGCAGACGGCGGAGATCGGCCCGGACGTGGAGACCGTAAGCGATTACGCGTTTTACGGCTGCACCTCGCTCAAACAGATCCGGGTGAATAAATCCAATATGAATTACGTCTCGCTGGACGGCGTGCTTTTCACCGGCGACCGCGCCCGCCTTTGCGTATATCCCGCCGCGAGGACGGACGAATCCTACGAGGTGCCGGAGTATACCGAAGAGATCGCGCCCGGCGCTTTCGGCGAAGACTGCGCCGCGCTGAAAAAGATCACCCTGCCGGCGAGTTTGGAGAAGGTAGGCTACGGCGCGTTTGAATACTGCGGCGCGCTGGAAGAAGTCACCTACCGCAGCAACGCCCTTGCGTGGTCCGGCATAGAGATCGAAGACGCCAACGACCCGCTCACGGACGCGAAACGGGTGCTCACCGCCGATAAGATCACGCTGACGGTCACCGCGCCAAAAGCGGGCGAGGCCCCGAAGAACAGCGTCACGCCGCTGCCGGCCGCGCTTGAAAAACTGAATCCCTGCACCGATTACAGCGTAAGCTGGTCCCCCGCGGACGCAAAATTCGGGAAAGACAAGGCGTACACGGTGACCGTGATCGCCAGACTGAAAAACAACTGGATCCCGCCGGCAGACGGGGAGGAAGCGACCGCCGCGGTCAACGGCAATCCCGCGCAGGTCACGTTTGACAGCATTGCCCTCGCAGGCCACGAGCCGACCTGGTACGTTACGGTGACCTACACGTTCCTGCCCGCGTTCACACCCGGCGACGTGGACGGCGACGGCGATATCACAGCCTACGACGCGCGCGCCGCGCTGCGCGCCTCCGTAAAGCTTGAAAGCTTTGAGGAGGGCGGCAAAGCGTTCCTTGCCGCGGACGCCGACCGGGACGGCGCGCTCACCGCCGGGGACGCCCGCCTGATCCTGCGCAAATCGGTAGGCATTACCGACGCGGAATGGAAAGCGTAAGCGCGAAGCGAAGCGCTGCGCTTACGTAATGATATATTTTTGCTGTGCAAAAACATGATATACGCCTGCGGCGCATGATATATTTTGCTTGCGCAAAACATGATATATTCCGCTGCGCGGAACATGAAGGAAAACGCTGCCGCGTTTTGATTGTAAAAAAACTGTGCTCCCAAACCGAATATGGCTTGGGAGCATTTCTTTTAAATCAACTTCTTGCAACTGCGAACGGCGAACGGCGAACGGCAAATCTCCCGCGAAGCAACTCGCTACCGGCTGCTCGCTGCTTCTGACCACTGACCACTGGCCACTTATTTCACACCTGATAAAACCCGACCTTTTTCATCACCTTGCGCAGCGTGCGGCGGGCGATGGCCTCGGCGCGTTCCGCGCCCTGCTTTGCGCAGGCTTCTATGTAGGCCTTATCCTTCAGGATGCGCTCGTATTCGCTGCGCAGCGGATACAGTTCCGCCACCACGGCCTCCGCTACGGCGGCCTTGAAATCGCCGTAGCCCCTGCCCGCAAACTCCGCCTCGATGGCGGCGTAATCCATGCCGGTGCAGCAGGAATACAGCGTCATCAGGTTGTTTACGCCGGCCTTGCCTTCGGCGTAACGCACGTTTGCCTCGGAATCGGTGACCGCGCTTTTGATCTTCTTTGCGATCACGTCGTCCGGGTCGGTGAGCGAGATGAAGGCCTTTACGTTGGGGTCGGACTTGCTCATCTTCTTTTCGGGCTCCTGCAGCGAGAGGATCTTGGCGCCCTTTTTGCCGATGTACGGGGCGGGCAGGCGGAACACGTCGCCGTAAATGCCGTTGAAGCGCTCGGCGATGTCGCGCGCGATCTCCAGGTGCTGCTTCTGATCGTCGCCCACGGGCACCTGATCGGCGTTGTACAGCAGGATATCCGCCGCCATTAAAATGGGATAGGTAAACAGCCCCACGTTGACGTTATCGGCGTGCTGGCGGGATTTATCCTTGAACTGCGTCATGCGGCTGGCTTCGCCGAACTGCGTATAGCAGTTCAGGATCCACGCGAGCTGCGAATGCTCCGGCACGTGGCTTTGCAGGAACACGATGTTCTTTTCCGGCTCCAGACCGAGCGCGAGCAGCCACGCGTACATCTCTATGCTGCGGCGGCGCAGGTCGGCGGGGACGCAGCGCACCGTAATGGCGTGCAGATCCGCCACGCCGAAGATGCAGTCGTTTTCCACGGCCATATCGTGCCAGTTTTTGAACGCGCCGAAGTAATTGCCTATCGTGGGCGTGCCCGAGGACTGCACAAAGCTGAGGACGGTATTTCTTTTTTCCGGGGTATTCTCCATATTCGTTCTCTCCACTTTATAGGGATGCCGGGGCAAAACGCCCCGCAGATATAATGATTATACCCGCGGGTGCAGGCAAAGTCAAGATGAGATTGGAGAGATGAGATCGGAGATTTGAGAAAGGAAGTTAGGAGGTAGAAGTTAGGAGTTAGGAGTTAGGAGTGATGTGAAATGAGGAATGAGGAATGGTGGCGACTGCGCCGCTTTTAAATGGTACGGGCGTAGTCCACCCTTCTATTGTCTTTTTTTCTTTGGTCCTTATATGATCGGGTACGGGCGGAGCCCGTCCTTCACTCCTAACTTCTACCTCCTAACTCCTAACTAAAAAAGCGCTCCCAAGCCGATTTGTTCGGCCCGGGATCGCTTTGTTTATCAATGGCAACGCCATTCCTTCATGTTCCGCGCAGCGGAATATATCGCATTTTGCGAACGCAAAATATATCGCACGCCGCAGGCGTATATCGCATTTTTGCGCAGCAAAAATATATCATTGCGCGAGCGGAGCGCGCTTCGCCGCGCTGCCCGCGCGTTACGGTTTGCTTTCGCCCAGCTTCCGGCCGAAATCCGAAAGTCCCTCGCTGAGCTTTTCGTTGGCGTCCGAAACGCCGTCGCTGAGCTTCTCGCTCGCGTCCTCAAGCCCCTCGCGTACCTTTTCGCTCGCGCGGTCCATGCCGCTTTCCATGCGGTCGCCGAGATCTGAGGAGCCCTCCTCCCCGCGCTTATCGCCGCAGCCCGCGGCGCACAGCAGCGCCGCCGAAAGAACGGCCGCGACGGCGGCGGAATATATTTTTTTCATAACCATTTTCCTTTCTTTTTGCGGGACGGCGGAACGCCGTCCCTTTTTTATCTCGTACCGGCGGCCCGTCACTTCGTAAGGGCGCCGCCGTCGGCGTAAAGCAGCAGCAGGATATCGTCCTCCTGCCCGGTAAGCGTATCCACGTAGATCAGCACGTCCTGCCCGTCCGCGTCGGCGCAGAGCAGCTCGTAGGCATATTTTTCGTACCCGCCGCCGGTGGGGATCACGGCTTTTTTAATATTTTTCACGCGTAGCCCCGGGGCGACGGACGACGCCGCCTGCTCCGCCGTGACCGCCTCGTCCGGTACCGTGCGGCGGATATGGTTCATAAGGTAATCGCGCGCGTCCAGCGTGACGACGCTGCCGTCCGAAAGCGACACGCCCACCTTGATGAGGTCAGGATAGCACAGATACTCCCCTTCCCGGTACGCGAAATTTACCGTGCATACGCCGTTTTCGTTCGCGTGGTAGGTGGGCTCCATATCGGCGTAGCCGAGCTCCCGCAGGTACGCCCCGGCGGCGGAAACCGCCTCCTCATCACTCACGCGCGCCGCGCCGCCCAGGTGATCCGTTAAAATATACGCCGGATACCCGCCGTTTACGGTCACCGCGATCCGCGTTTTATCGCGGTAAAAATTATAGGTGGGCAGGCGTCCCGCGGTCTCCGCCGTATCCATGAGCTCGCGCGGCTCCATGCGCAGCGCCGCTGCCGCGATCTCCTTTGCTTTTACAACGGATACCGTCGGCGCGTTTTTGAGCAGCACGGACGTTTTTTCGGTAATGTGGTCCGAAAAAGGCCCGTCGTAGATCAGCGTGGGAAGCTCCTGCAGGCTGTCCTCGGCGTCCGCCGCGGCGTTCAGGTAGCTTACCGTATCCGCGGCGCCGCTGTCGGCGGCGGCAAGGTCCCGCCGGAGCTCCTCAAACGAGAACAGCCCGGCGTCCATGAGGTCCGACATATATCCGAACTGCGCCGAAAGCCGCTGCGCGTACGCAAGCAGTTTTTTGAGCGTGGCGCGCTCCGCGGCGGTCAGCGTGCCGCCCGCCGCCGCCTTTCGGTTCAGCGACGCGGTATACTCCGCCACCTGCGACATAAACTTATACATATTATACAGCTGCGTTTCGCCTGAGGAGAGCGCCGAAAGGCTGAGCTTGGCCCCGCTTGCCTGCGTGTGCAGCTGCCCGCACAGCCGGGACAGCATGGCAGGTGTGGAGGCGTACGCCGCCTTCTGCAGCGAGACGGTCATGCTGTCCAGAAACTCGTCGGTCTGGGAAAGCGCCCGCTGCTGCGCGGCGCGCCGGTCGCGCTCCAGCCGTTTTACCCGCACGGCGCCGGTGATCCCCCAGATCAGCATTGCGGCGACCAGCGCCAGCGAAAACGACGCCGCGCGTATTTTTTTTCTGCGATCCATACGTTCACGTTCCTTTTTCATGCGTAGTATGCGCACGGCGCAGCAAGACATGCAAAGCATTTTTTAACAAAACCCGCGTGACGGCAGCTGAATTTGATGTAATTAATATTTTATATAATATAAAAGCGCAAAAAAACCTCCGGCCGGATTTCCGGCCGGAGATTTGTTTTTATCGGTTTTGTTTTTTATCAGCCGATCTTATTGAACAGATCGCGGAAGAACTTGAACACGCCGTGGATGGCGTACAGGAACTTGGCGAACCAGGAGGTGCCGTGACGGCGTCCGCAGAATTCGCAGATCTCGCCGCCGGCCTCTTCGATCTCGGTCTGTTCGATCTCGGCCCTGGTTTTGCCGCAGTTTACGCAGGTATCGTTTTCGTCGTACTGGTGGCCCGTTGCCGGGATGATCTCGGTGTAGGTGCTGCCGCAGCCGTTTACACAGGTGTAGGTCTTAAGGCCCGGAAGCAGGCAGGTGGCCTCCACGGTGACCTCGCCCTCGTAGCTGTGCTCCAGCGCCGCCACAACGGTATCGGCCTCGGTGATCTCTTCGGTGCAGGCCTCGTCGCGGAACAGCTTGCCGCAGGCGGTGCAAACGTAATACTCGATGTTGCCTTCGATCTCGCAGAAGGGATCGGCCGCCTCTACCTTGTGCGGCTTGTGCCCCTTGGCGGGAACAACAAGGTCGGCCTCCTGCAGCTCGGTGCTGCCGCTGGCGTACTTGTAATAGCGGCTGCATACGGTGCAGGTGTAGTACTGGACGTTGCCGGCTTCGGTGCAGGTAGCGGCCTTGGCCTCGGTTTTGGTGAGCGTGTGCCTGGGATAAGCGATGGTGGCGCCGTAGGTGATCTCGTCTTCGCCCGCGGCATCCCTGAAGTACTTGCCGCAGTTCCGGCAGGTGTAATATTCGATGTTGCCCTTTTCGCCGGTCACGCAGCTTGCTTCAACGGCGTCGGTCTTTTCAAGGTCGTGGCCCGCGGGGATCACGGTATCCGCAAGCGCGATATCGGCATACGCGGCGTCCACGTATTTTACGGTCTCGCCGGTGGCTTTGTCCTTCACGATGTAGTATTCCACGTTGCCGGGATGCGTGCAGTCGGCGTCCACGGCGTCTACCTTAACAAGCGTGTAGGCGGCGGGGATCACGGTCTCGGCCTCGGTGACCTCCACGTACGCTCCGGCCTCCTCGCTGTAAGCGATCAGCTTGCCGCAGGCAGCGCAGGTGCAATACGCAATGTTGCCGTCGGTGTACTCGGTGGCTTCCACGGCCTCCACCCTGGTGGCTTCGTCCGGCGTGTGGCCCAGCGCGGGGATCACGATATCCGCGGCCTCGGCGGCAACGTATCCGCCGTCCGTCAGCAGGAAGGTATCGCCGTGCGAACAAACGTAATATTCCACGTTGCCGTCCTCGGCGCAGGTGGCGTCAACGGCGTCCACCTTTGTGTATTCGTGCGCCATAACGGTGATCGGCGCGGTGGCTCTCGTGTTGGCGGCGGCGCAGCGGACCTCCAGCGTGGTTTCGCCCACGGCAAGCGCGGTAACGGTACCGGCGCCGTCCACGGAGGCAACGGTTTCGTCGCCTACTGTGAAGGTGAGCGCGGCGTTTTCGGGATCAACGGTGAGGTAGCTGCCCGCGTCGATCACGTCGCCCTCATAAAGCTGCAGGTCGTCGGCGCTGATGGTAACGGTATCGGCGCTCACGGTCTCGGTGTAGGCCTTGATGCGGGCGATGCCGCGGCTTTCCATCGGGGAAAGGCCGCCGGAACCGTTGATGAAGTAGGATACGCCCTCCTCGGCGGTGGCGTTGTTGATGAACCAGTACGCGTTGTATTCCTGGTCGTAAGCGAGACGGGCGGGCTCTTCGGTGCGGATCACCACGGCGAACTTTTCGCCCTTGGCGAGCGGCACGGGATTGGCGAGCTCAATGGTGTACATACCGGCGAAGGTGGTTTCTCCCTCGGTGTGCGCGGACGCGACCGGATCTTTCTCAGCAAGGAAGTTGGTATCGGTAACGCCCGTGTAAATATCCACGCTGTATTTTACGTTGGTCTCGGTGGGATAGATCACGCTGACGGCCTTGAGCAGCTCGCCCTCGTCCTTCTTCGCCTCAAAAATATTCACGGCGCCGGGCACCTTGGCGGAAGCGGAATACCGCGTGCCGCCGTCGTAATAATAGTTGTTGTCGTAAGCGTCGGCGGACTGCATGATCGCGATGAAGGAGGTATCTTCAATGCTCTTATCCTCGTAGGAGAGCCAGAAGTAACCGCCGTTGCCCCACCAGGAGCCCCAGGAGTTGCGGATGAGCCACGCGCCGGGGTTCTGCGGCTGCAGGTTGCCGTTATCCTCGGTGCCGAAGTTCTCAACGGCGTAGTTATCGTCCCAGCCCACGATGGAGACCGCGTGGTTGGAGGCGCCGGCGTGCTTGCTGCCGGAGAAGTAGCTGTCCGTATCGTAGTTATAGTGATCGTCGTCCGCGAAGTACGAGACCGTAGCCGCGCCGTATTCCATAATGGCGGCCTTGAGCTCGTCGGCGTTCTTCTGGTTGTTGATGGCGTAATAGCCCTTGATGATGTAATCGTTCACGCAGATGTCGGCGTCGTCGTAGGTTGCGCCGTTGCGCACGGCCGCGGCGTTGGAATAGGGCAGAACGCTCTCGTCGCCCAGACCGTTCCAGCGGGCCAGCACGTTGAGCGCGTAGTCCACGCGGCCGCCGGCTACCAGATCGCCGTCGGTCGGCGCGCTGCCTTCACCGGGCGTGATGTTGCCGAGCGGGTCGTACGCCGGATGGTACATGTAGTATACCAGCTGCAGCTCGGAAAGGTCGATATCGTCCTTATCGGCAAGGCCCTGTTTGATCAGGTTGGTCTCGGCGGCGCACACGGTGGCGAACGCCCAGCAGGTGCCGTAAGGATTCTGGTTGCGCACGGCGGGAAGGATATCGGTGATGCTGTACTGCGCGCTGATCGCCTCGGCGCCGGAGCCTTCGCCTTCCCCGCCCTCGCCGAGCGCGGGCGCGGTGTAGTCGTCCATGCGGACGTAGGCGTTGATATGGGTCTCGGCGGCGGGCTCCGCGGCGGCGCCGCTGACGGCAGCCGCGGGCAGAACGCTGAGCACCATAAGGATGCTTAACAGAATACTGAAGAGTTTTTTAGAATTTTTCCTCAAAATGAAACACTCCTTCATTATTAGTCTATTCTATAATACAATATTAAAAACAAAAATTCAAGGGAAAAATTGAAAAATGAGAGATCGGAACCGGAAAGGATACGTCGGCCCCGCGCCCGCGAGCGTAAGCGAGCACTTTGCCCCTCGCAAACATTGTCGCCCCGCTCGCTTGGGGCGCGTCGCGGCGCTCAGTGTTTGCTCACTCACTCGCCTTCGCTTCTTCCGCCACCGGCGGCGCTCGGCTCGTTCCCCCGCGAACAAATGAATTGCATTTCCCCAAACAATATGCTAAAATAAATCTATCCTGTTTTGCGGAGGATGGTTTATGAATAAAAAAAAGGTGAAGTATTATACCGATAAAATCTGGTACGGCACCGGCGCGATCGGGCTGGACCTGAGCTACGGCATGTTCTACAGCTTTCTGAACAAATACCTTACGGACGTGCTGAAGCTGAAATCCAACTTTCTGCTGATCTTAACGCCGCTGGCGCGCATCTGGGACGGCATAAACGACCCCATGATGGGCACCATTGTGGATAACACCCACACCAAAATGGGCAAATACCGCCCGTGGATCCTGCGCGGCGCGCTGATGAACGCCGTGGTGCTGGCGCTGCTGTTCAACAATCCCGGCATCCCCACGACGGGCGTATGGATCTACGTTTACATCGCGGTGCTGTACGTGGGCTGGGGCATGACGAACACGCTGGCGGACATCCCCTACTGGAGCATGGTGCCCAGCTTTACCACCGACCCGAAGGAGCGCTCGCTGATCGCCACGATCGCGCGCACGTTTTCCGGCCTCGGGCAGGGCATCGTTACGATCGGCGCGCCGCTGCTGATGAAGTTCATAAGCGCCTCGTACAACGACGCCGGCGAAAAGGTGTGGGACGCCCGCAGCTTTACCGTGATCTCGCTGGCCGCCGCGGCGGGGCTGATCTTCTTCGCCTCGCTCAGCGTATTCAAAACCAGAGAGACGGTCGTGACCGCCCCCAAGGAAAAATTCTCGTTCAAAAAAATAATCAATATCGTAAAACAAAACGGGCAGCTCCGTATGTTCATGCTGTTCGCCATGATCTCCAACGCGGGCTTCTATATGATCTCCGGCGTGGGCTCTTACTTCTTCGACGTGTGCGCGGGCGACGCCTCCATGCAGGGCACCTTCAACACCTTCGGCGCGGTGGGCTCCGTGCTGGGCCTGCTGGTGATCCCGCTGGGGCTCAAACTCACCTCCCGCCGCCGCACCTATCAGTTCAGCCTGGGGCTGGCGGCCCTCGGCTTCTTCGGTATGCTGCTGGGCATAAAGGGCCTCGGCAACAACTATACGGTAATGTATATCTTCAACCTGCTGGCGCAGATCGGCACCGGCGCAATGTTCGTTTCGCAAACCGTGTTCCTCGCCGACATCGTGGATTACGGCGAGGTAAAAATGGGCTTCCGCGCGGAATCCGTCACGTTCAGCATGAAGGGCTTTCTGCAGAAGCTGGCCTATACGCTGCAAACGGTCATCCTTTACGCGGGCATGCAGTTCACCGGCTACGACGGCAGCCTGCACAACAACAACCCCGCCGCCGCGAAAAGCGCCTTTGATATCATGATGCTGGTGATCCCGGGCGCGTTCATGGCGATCTCGCTGGTCATCTTTACGTTCGGCTTCAAGCTGCACGGCAAATTCATGGAGGATATCACCGCGCAGGTGACAGCCGCGCGCGAAAAGCGCCTTGCCGAAGCCGCCGGAGCGCACGCCGCGAACGGGGCGGATAACGCGGAGGCTGCCGAATGAGCGCCGCGGAAGCAACGCCCCTGAAGAGGGAAAAACGCGGCGTTACAACAAGCACAATGAAGATCGTTGCGGTCGTAACGATGTTCATCGACCATTTCGCCGTCATATTCGGCGACAAGCTCTACCCCGCCCTGCCGTTTCTGAACGCGGACGGGTTTGAGATCCTGCGCATCGTCGGGCGTATCGCTTTCCCGCTGTTCGCCTTTATGATCGCCCTGGGCGCAACCTATACCAAAAACATTTACAAATACCTGTTCCGGCTGCTGGCGTTCGCCTTTCTATCGGAAATCCCCTTCGACCTGTTCGTGTTCCGCCTCACGCCCGGGGAACTGCTCGGCAGCAAAGAGGCGTTTACGTACCAAAACGTGTTTTTCACGCTGTTTCTGGGGCTGCTCGGCATTTGCGTTTACCAAAAGCTGCGGGAACGGAAGCTGGAGGCGGTCGGCTTTATCTTCGTGCTGTTCGCAGCCTACGCCGCCGAGGACCTGTTAAAAACCGATTACGGCGCCATGGGCGTGCTGTGCATATTCATGTTCTTCGTATTCCTGCAGGCGCCGCGCCCGGCGTTTTACGTCGGCACGGTGCTCACCTTGCTCGCGCTGGCGTTCATGCTCACCTTCCACCCCTATATCCAGCGCGCGATAACGGTAACCGGACGGCAGGTATCGCTGTACCACATGGACGTTTACGCGCGCCTGAACATAACGGAGCTGTTCGCGGCGCTGAGCCTGCCGCTGCTGCTGCGCCACAACGGGCAGAAGGGCAAACGCTACAACCGCTGGTTCTTTTATATCTTTTACCCCGCGCACCTTCTGCTGCTGTGGGGCGCGTATATGCTGCTGTTCGGATGAGGCAGGGCTGCGGCGATCCACGCTTCAAGCGTCCGGAAACCGCCGCGCGTTATGCGATGAACGGTGAACGATGTACGATGAACGATTTCGGAAATCGCTGCGCGATTTGATTGTGTTAAGGCATCAGGCGCCGGGCATCAGGCATCAGGTTTCGGTCCCGCAAAGCCACTCGCTACTCGCTACTAGCTACTCGCTGCTCGCTACTCGCTGCTCTTCTGACCACTGACCACCGGCCACTGGCCACTGTTATCGCGAACGGCGAACAGGCCGAAGGCCGCCGCACAAGGCGGCGGAGCTGCGGGGCGTCGAGACGCCGCCCCCTACGAAAGTTCTTTTCCGTCCGCGAAGCAACTCGCTACCAGCTACTAGCTACTAGCTACTAGCTACTCCTGACCCCTGACCCCTGACCGCTTATAATATTTATTTTTTATATTGCTTTTTTAAATGTGTATATGCTATAATGATTTTTACTACGATACATAATAACAATTCCGTTTTTTCGGAGGGAAGATGAAATGAAGCGTTGTTATAAATTGTTATCCTTGCTGCTGGCGCTGACGCTGCTGGCGTCCGGGGCGGGTCTGTTCGCGGGCCTGTTTACGGTCCCCGCGCAGGCCGCCGACGGCACGTGGGTATCGTGCTGGGGCTCCAGCCTTGTAAACGGCTCCGCCACGGTGGCGGGCATGCAGTTCCACGACGTGATCCCCTTGCGCACCACGCTCCGTACGGAGCTCACCGTTACCACGGCCGGCACGGAGCTTTCGTTTGTTTTCTCGAACCAGTACGGCAGCGCGGACGTGACGATCACCGCCGCCAGCGTTGCGAAATCGGATACCTCCGCCAAAAACAACGTTACGATCGAGGACGGCACGCAGATGCCGATCACTTTCGACGGCGGACAGACCGGCGTTACGATCCCGAAGGGCAAGCGCGTGCAGTCCGATAAGATCCCGTTTGAAACCTACGCGATGGAAACCATCTGCCTCAGCCTGTATTTTGCGCATACGACCTATATGACGAGCGTGGGCCTTTCCAACGGCCGCACGTTCATGCAGTCCGCCAGCTCGCAGGACCGCATCAACAGCGTTACGCTCAATAACGCGCGCGAGGTCAACATCGGCTCCGGCGCCATCACCTACCATACCATTCCGTTCCTTGAGCGCATCGATACGCTCAGCCAGCAGTCCGGCGCCTGCACCGCCGTTTTCATCGGCGATTCCACGCTGGTGAACGATACTTATCTTTACTACGCGCGGCGCGTTGTTTCGGCAGGCGTACGCAACGTGAGCGTGATCAACGAGGCCATCATCGGCAACAAGCTCCTCTCCGACGGCAGCGGCATCATCGGCAACCTTTACGGGCAGGCCATGCGCGACCGCTTCCAGCGCGACGTGCTCGATATTCCCGGCGTAAAATACTGCTTTGTAAAAATCGGCCTCAACGACGTATTGCACCAGTTCTCGAAAACGCTGGGCGAAGCCACGCCGAAAAACTCCCCCGAGACCATCATCGAGGGCTACCGCGATCTCGTACGGCGCTGCCACGAGCGCAACATAAAAATCTACTTCTTCACCAAATCCCCGTGGAAGGGCTACGAACGCAACTTCCTCGGCTCCGGCGTGGACATCACGTGGACGCAGCAGGAACAGGACATGTGCGATAAGCTCACCAAGTGGGTGCTTACGAATACCGAGGCCGACGGCGCCATCGACTGCTCGCCGCTGGCGAACCCCGCCGATCCCTACGCCCTCTGCCCCTCGTTTACGCCCGACGGCGCCCACCTTACCGACATCGGCAGCATTGCGATGGCGGATCTGATCCCGCTGGAATACGTGGGCGTGCCCAAAGGCAAGGGCCGCACCGCCGCCGACATCACGGGTACCGATCCTTATAAAGAAAAACGCCAGATCCAGCAGCGGCTGGATAGGGGGGAACTGAAGCCCACGCAGCCCACCACCCAGCGGCAGCAGCCCACCACCCAGCGGCAGCAGCCCGCAACGCAGCAGCCCGTCACCCAGCAGCCGGTCACCCAGCAGCCGGTCACCCAGCAGCCGGTCACCCAGCCGCCCGTGACGCAGCAGCCCGCAACGCAGCCCTCCGAGCCTTACGCGACCGCGCCCAACACGCAGGACGATCCCAACGGCGGGAACGGCGCGGCCAACCCCAACGCGAACAATCCGACCTACGTAAATCCCTACGACGCGCAGCAGCAGAACGTAACCTACAACACGCCCGCAAACACGCCCGCCGCGGTGAACGCGACCGGCAGCGGCACGAACGTCGGCTTCCTGCTGATCTTCGGCCTCGCGATGGTCGTAGCGGTGGCGACGGTGATCCTCACCATGATGCGCAAAAAAGAAAACTGATAAAGATACGGCGCCTGCCGCACGCGGCGGGCGCCGTTTTTGAGAAAAAATACGAAGGAATCGAGGAGAAAAAACATGTACGGCTTTCCCATCGGCGTGATCACCGAAAGCTTCCGCACCGACGTGCGCACCGCCATCAAAAAGGCCGCCGCGCTCGGCGCGCAGGGCGTGCAGATCTACGCCACCCGCGGCGAGACCGCGCCCGAGAACCTTTCCCCCGCGCAGCGGCGCGAGCTGCTGGACCTTGTAAAATCGAACGGGATGCGCGTTTCCGCCCTGTGCGGCGATCTCGGCTGCGGCTTTTACCGCCCGGAGCGCAACCCGGAGCTCATTGAGCGCTCCAAACGCATTCTGGACCTCGCCAAAGAGCTTGAGACCGACGTGGTGACCACCCACATCGGCGTGGTGCCGGAGGACCCGGCGCATCCGCGTTACCGCATTATGCAGGAGGCCTGCGGCGAACTGGCGGAATACGCCGATTCCATCCGGGCGCACTTCGCCGTGGAGACCGGCCCGGAGACCTCGCTTACGCTGAAGCGTTTTCTGGATTCCCTTCACTCCACGGGCGTGGCGGTAAACCTGGATCCCGCAAACCTTGTGATGGTGACCGGGGACGACCCGGTGCAGGCGGTTTACAATCTGAAGGATTACATTGTGCACACGCACGCCAAGGACGGCGTGAAGCTGTACGATAAGGACCCCGAAATGATCTACGGCATCAAGGAGGACGCGCTCGTCACCTCCCCGAGCTTTGCGGAGGTGCCGCTGGGGACCGGAAAGGTGCCCTTCCCGGCGTACCTTGCGGCGCTGGAGGATATCGGCTACCGCGGATTCCTTACCATTGAGCGCGAGGTGGGCGACACGCCGGAAAAAGACATTGCCCTGGCCGTGGACTTTTTGCGCGGCCTGACGCGCTGACGCAGAGGAGCCGCTTATGAAAACGACGCTGGCAATCACCTCGGATATCCATTATTACTCCCCGCGCCTCGGCACCGAGGGTCGCGCCTACGAGCTGCGCAGCGGCTCCGACCAGCGCAGCCTTGCCGAATCCGGCGCGGTGGTGGACGCCGCGCTGCAAAGCATATTAAAAAGCGACGCCGACGCGCTTCTGATCGCCGGGGACGTTTCGAACGACGGCGAACGCGTAAGCCATGAGGAATTCCGCGAAAAGCTGCTGGAATTTGAAAAGCATAAGCCGGTATACCTGCTTACCTCCACGCACGACTGGTGCACCGACGGCAACCCGCGCCGCTTTGAGGGCGATAAGGAATTTAACGACGTGGAGGCGCTGGACGCGCCCGCGCTGGACGCCTTTTACGCGGGATTCGGCAAAGAAAACCTCGTTGCCGAATACGAGACCGGCAGGGGCTTCCACTCCCGCTGTTTTCAGGTGAGCCCCGCGCTGCGCTTTATTGCCGTAAACGAC
>JAEEGL014022466.1_pt1 | contig 16963 bp, 13 predicted proteins | sample 9134231 | NCBI WGS metagenome assembly JAEEGL01 (sample SAMN16246548, study PRJNA631951) | gut metagenome | biome: gut microbiome; feature: rumen; material: fiber-attached | host: Bos | place: Iran: Karaj | collected 2018-10
GACGGAGAACGTCTGATATCTGTCTTTCTCCGGGTTGTTGGCTTCGGAAACGACATATCCGTCAAGGCCCTCGCTGTATCTTTCCTGAACATAGGAGTCATCCATGGGCGGCTCTTCGTCTACTTGAAACGAATACTCGAAGAAGATGGGATTCTTCAAATAAAACTGCTCTGCGAAATCCTCCGCGGAAAGAACGTCCTTGGGCTTGGGATGCTGGCCGTCCTCAGAGTCGTCAGGGTTGTATTCGGAATTCGAATCGTCGGTTTCCTGATAGGAATTGTTGCTGGAGCCGGATCTGCCGCTCCGGTTGAGCTCGTTGAGCTTGGATCGGGAGGAGATCGCAATGATCGAAGTGACGATCAGTGCGACAAAGCAGAGGCCGAGAGCGATCGCCAGGACGGAAAGAAGGCTCTTCTTCTCCGGCGCCGCCTGCTGGACGGGGGGCTGCATCTGCTGCGGGGGGATCTGGTTGGGGTTATAGCCGGCGCCGGGCCCGGCAGGCTGCGCGGGGATGCGCGCAGCAGCGCTCTCATCGACAGGTCTGCGCACCTGCGCCAGCTTTGCTTCGGGCATGATATTGTAAAAGCCGCCGCACTCAGACAGCGGAGGCAGCTCTCTGCCGCAGGATGTGCATTTTCCCCTGCCGGGGTCTACGGTCTGACCGCACCATTTACAGAACATTCATTCGTCCTCCTTACAATTTCTGCCCGCAGACGACGCAGACGGTCGACCCCTTGCGGTGCTCGACGCCGCAGCTGGGACAATGGACCAGTCCGTCGCTTCTGAGGAAGCTGTAGATCGCTTCACTGCGATCCGAAGTATCGGCTGCCGCTCTCGACACACCCGCGGAGACGGGTTTCTCACGGTCCACGCGGGGAGTGGATCCGGAAAAACCTGAACCGTACCCTCTTGTCGTACCGACGGATACGGGCGTCACCGTTCTGGATCCGCCTGCCACTTCGCCAGGGCCTCCGAGCGTATTTACGGAGGCGGAAGACCGGGTCGTCGATGAAGATTTTATAGCTCCCGGAGTGGACGAGGAGGCCGACGAGGGTCGGGTGCCCGCAATCTCCGTCAGCTTGGAAATGTCAACGGACGAGCTGCTGTACGGGTTTTTCCGTTTCGGTCTCGCGATCAGCAATCCGACCAGACTCGCCACTGCGATCGCAGCCAAAATGATCAGAATAATTGTTGTGGGTTCCATGGTCTGATAACTCCCAATTCTGAAATCTGTTGTGCCGTTTCGGACAAGAAAACTGGCTAAGTGTCATGATGGACAGACACCTGCTAGATTATTGTATCATTTGATATCTGTAAATGCAAGGAAAAGTATAACAAATTCCCACTTTTTTTGACATGCCCATCTATCCCGTATTCGGGGTCAGGGCGAGCGTTATCCCTTCCGCATCGCCCGCGCGGAGGGCAAGCGCGGTGGATCGGAACCAGTAGACAGCAGGGTCGCCCAGAGGACAGCGCCGCAGACAGAGGACCTCGGTCCCGGGGATCAGACCGAGGCGATCCGTCGTCGGGCGCAGAGCCGGGTCCACGGAAAGGACGCGTCCCCGCTCCCCTTCCGTCAGTTTGCTGAGGACTGTCGTGTTTTGCATATCATCACCTCCGTCCATTCTATCGAAAACCCGCACGGAGGGTGCAGGAAAGGCCCCGGGGAAGCATGCTGTTCCCCCGGGGCCTTCCTTGGGTATTCCGAATCCGCGCAACAGATCGGAATCCGACGGTATTTTGATTTCGGATCTTCGTATCACGCCTCCGGCTTCGGGAACAGGAGGGTGACGGTGGTGCCGACTCCGGGGGTGCTCCGGAGCTGGACCTGGGCGTTGTGATACATGGCGCCGTGCTTGACGATGGACAGGCCGAGGCCCGTGCCGCCGATCTGCTTGGAGTGGCTCTTGTCCACCCGGAAAAAGCGCTCGAAAACGCGGCCTTGATCCGCGTCGGGGATGCCGATGCCGGTATCGGCGACGGAGAGCATCGGGCGGCCATCCCGTTCGCCGACGGTGACGGTGAGGCTGCCGCCGGGACGGTTGTATTTGACGGCGTTGTCGCAGAGATTGTAGACCATTTCGTTCAGAAGCTGCCAGACGCCGGTGATCTCCGTATGCGTGCCCTCCAGCTGAAGCCGGATATCCTGCTTCGACGCCACCGAGGAGAGGCTGTCCAGGACGTCCCGGGACAGGTCATAGAGATCCACGGTCTCCTCCGCGGGCAGAGCGGCGTTTTCATCGAGCTTGGAGAGCTTGATGATGTCGTCCACCAGGGTGATCAGGCGCTGGGCCTCCCGGTGGATATCTGCGGAGAATTCCATGACCTTCTCCTTGGGCACGGTGCCGCCGGCCATGAGCTCGGCAAAGCCGGAGATGGAGGTCAGGGGCGTCTTGAGCTCGTGAGAGACGTTGGCGGAGAACTCCTGGCGCAGTCGCTCGCGCTGTTCACGCTCGGTGACGTCCATCCACAGAAGGACGGCGCCCACGATCTTCTTGTGGGAGAGGACGGGGCTTGCAATCATCTGCCAGCTGCGGTCATGGACCGTGAAGGAGATCTCGGCCCGCTCCCCCTTCAAAGCGCGATCCGCGGCGCGGCGGGTCCGCTCGTCCTCGGACTGCAGAAGGTGTTCCCCGGGCTCCGCCTCGGGAAGGAGCCGGAGGGCGGTGGTGTTGGCGCTCAGGACGACGCCGTCCCGGTCCAGGAGCAGGAAGCCCTCGTTCATATTGTCGGTGATGGCGGACAGCTCCTTCTGCCTCCGGTGCAGCTCCTCGATCTGATCGTCGATGGTCAGGCGCTGCTCCTTCAGCCGGTTCACCAGGGGGGCGAGCTCCGGATAAGTGCGGATGGCCTCGGGATGGTCCAGATCCATCTCATTGATGGGGCGGACGATCTGCCGGGCGGCCCGGAAGGCCAGGATGCCCGAGGCGGTCAGCACGAGGATGAAGACCCACAGAAGGGGGCTCACAGTAGACAGAGCCTCCCGGGCAGCGGCAACGGGGATGGACAGGCGCAGGACAGTGCCGTCGTCCAGCTTCCGGGCATAATAGATGGTGGACCTGCCGTTGCTGCCGGATTTGCGGGTGGCCTGGCCGCTGCCGTTCTGCATGGCCTCGCGGACCTCCGTCAGCTCCGCCTGGTTCGGCAGATCGGCATATTGCGAATCATAGAGGACGGCGCCGTCCCGGTCCATCCAGGTGACGCGGCGGTCATCGGGAAGCTCCCGCAGGAAGCTCTCCCCGTTCAGACGGACGCCCCGGGCAACGTAGTCGGTCTGATCGGACAAGGAGGCGTAGGCCTCGTCCATATTGCTGCGGTACTGGAGGGCGAAGACCAAGCCGGCGCAGAGGATCAGCGCCAGGGCGCCCACCAGGAACGCATAGAAAAACACTTTTTTTGTCATAGGATCTCTCCGTTCATTCGGTAGCCGACGCCGCGAACCGTTTCGATGTATTTCCCGGCGGGGCCGAGCTTGGCGCGCAGGGTGCGGACGTGGACGTCGAGGGTACGGTTCTCCCGCTCAGCGGCGAGGTCCCAGATCCTGTCCATCAGGACGGACCGGGTCAGCACCGCTCCGCCGCCCTCCATCAACAGCTCCAGGAGCCGGAACTCTTTATAGGTCAGCTGGACGGGCTCCCCGCCGACGGTGACAAGGTGGCGCCGGGGATCGAGAGACAGCTCGCCCAGACGGTACTCCCGCTCCGGGGCGGAAGCGCTCGATCTGCGCAGGACGGCCCGGACCCTGGCCGTCAGCTCCATCATCCCGAAGGGCTTGGAGATATAGTCGTCGGCCCCGGTATCCAGGCCGCAGACCCTGTCGTATTCGGTATTCTTCGCCGTCAGCATGATGACCGGCAGGCGCTCGGCGCTCCGGTCTGCGCGCAGCTTTTTCAGCACGGACAGACCGTCCTCCTCGGGCAGCATGATGTCCAGCAGCACCAGCTCCGGGATGCGCCTGCGCATAGCCTCCCAGAACTCCGACGGCGCAGCGAAGCCCTCGGCTTCATATCCCTGGCTCTCCAGCGCGTAGATCACCAGCTTGCGGATGCTGTCGTCGTCTTCCAGAAGATAGATCATCGTTCTCACCTCTTCTTTGCGAGAGTATACCACAGGCAGGGGCGAAAAAACAGCTTAATTTTCAAAATTTTACATAGATTTAACCTGAAAAATGTGGCGAAACGGACGGGAATATGGTAAGATGAGAAAGGAATACTAATGTTGAGGTGATACTATGTCGATTTCCGAAGTGATCGCCCTGCTGAGCGGCGTCGCCATGTTCCTGTTCGGCATGACGCTGATGGGCGACGGGCTCAAACGCGTAGCGGGCAGCAAGCTCGAGCTGGTCCTGTACCGGCTGTCGAATACTCCCGTCAAGGGCGTCCTGCTGGGCACCGGCGTGACCGCCGTTATCCAGTCCTCCTGCGCCACGTCTGTAATGGTCGTCGGCTTCGTAAACTCGGGCATGATGAAGGTGCGGCAGGCCATCAGCGTCATCATCGGCGCGATCCTCGGCACCAGCATCACCGGCTGGGTCATCAGCCTGAGCTATATCGAAGGCAGCTCCGGCGTTCTGAGCCTGCTCTCTACGGCGACCCTCACCGGTCTCGTGGCGGTGGTGGGCATCATCCTGCGGATCTTCTCGAAGAAGCAGGTGCATCATCATATCGGTGATATCCTGATGGGCTTTGCGATTTTGATGTTCGGCATGAGCACCATGAGCGGCTCTGTGTCCGGACTGGGCAAGCAGGCCTGGTTCACCGACATTCTGACCTCCCTGTCCAACCCCTTCCTCGGCATCCTGGTGGGCGCGGTCTTCACGGCGGTACTGCAGTCCGCATCCGCGGCCGTCGGTATCGTCCAGGCCCTGTCCGTCACCGGCGCCATGAGCTTCAGCGCAGCCCTTCCCCTGCTGATGGGCGTGGCCATCGGCGCGTCGGTGCCTGTGCTGCTGTCCGCCCTCGGCGCGAACACGGACGGCAAGCGCACCGCGATGGTCTATCTGGTGGCGGAGTTCGTCTCCGTTCTGATCTGCGCCTCCCTGTTCTATCTCGCCAACGTCCTCTTCAACTTCAAGTTCATGGGGCAGATCATGGATCCCTTCTCCATCGCCTTCGTCAACACGGTGCTCCGGATCGCCATGGTCCTGATTCTGATGCCGATGATCGACATTCTGGAGACCATCGTCTCCATCCTCATCCCCGAGAAGGAGGATCCGTCCAAGCAGCTGACGATCCGTCTCGAGGAGCGCTTCCTTCCCCATCCGGCTCTGGCCATCGAGCAGAGCCGCCTGACCATCAACGATATGGCCGAGTGCGCAAAGAACTCCATCTTCCGGGCCCTGGATCTGCTGGTCAAGTTTGACGCCGCGGGTTTTGCCGAGGTGGAAAAGCTGGAGGCCGACGCCGACCGGTATGAGGACGGCCTGGGCTCCTATCTCGTCAAGCTGACGGGCCAGGAGATGACCCAGAAGCAGAACGACGACGTTTCCAAGTATCTGCACACTCTGTCGGACTTTGAGCGCATCTCCGACCACGCCCTGAACATCGCCCAGAGCGCCGCGGAGATCCGGGAAAAGCAGGTGGAGTTCTCCGAGGAGGCGCGGCATGAGCTCTCCGTGGTGGAGGCTGCCACCCGGGAGATCGTCGAACTGGCCTCCCGTGCCTTCATCGAGAACGATCTCTCCCTGGCTCTGAAGGTGGAGCCCCTGGAGGAGCGGATCGACCAGCTCTGCAACGAGGTCAAGCTCCGCCACGTGGATCGGCTCCAGCACGGCCACTGCACCATCCGCTCGGGCTTCGTGCTGAACGATCTGCTCACCGGTATGGAGCGCGTGGGCGACCACTGCTCCAACGTGGCCGTGGCCATGATCGAGCTGGAGGGCGACGCCTTCGATACCCACGCCTACCTCGACCGCCTCAAGGCCGCCCAGACCCCCGAGTTCAAGGCGGAGCTGGAGGACTACACGAAAAAATACGCGATCTGATCCGCCGGAAACGATCTCCGAAACGCAAAAGGCGGGATCCCGGCGTTTGGATAACGCAAAAGAGGACGGCTCTCCGAAACGGAGGGCCGCCCTCTTTTCTATCCTGATTACCTCTCTGCCGGAGCGTAGCGCAGTCCCCTGGGATAGAAGAAGCGCAGGCGCTTGTCGGAGAGGCGGATCTCCACGTCCTTGGCGTATCTGGCCTCGCCGTCCAGGTTCACGACCTCCTCCCGGTCGCAGTGGATGACCACACGGTCGGTGGAGAAATGCCGGAACAGCTCCGGGAACTCGGCGTAGCGCCCGGCCTTGTATTTGCCGATGAGGCCCGCCACCTGCAGGCGGGAGACCTTCTTCACCAGCAGGACCTCCAGCTTGCCGTCGTCGGGAGCGGCCTCCGGCACCGGCTGGTAGCCGCCGCCGTAGAACCGGCCGTTGCAGACGCAGATCAGGGTGAAGCGGTCGTCGATCGTCTCTCCGTTGATCTCCACGACGTAGTGGCGGTGGATGCCCTTGACCAGGTTGACCACGGTGGAAAGGTTATAGGCCCCCTTGCCGGAGACCAGGGGCAGACGCTTGTACTTCTGGATCTCGGTGCCGATGCGGGCGTCAATGCCGATGGAGCAGATGGAGAGGCTGTAGTCCTCGCCGTCGCCCAGACGGATCAGGTCGAAGACGGCCTCTTCGGGATCCAGCAGCCGGGAGAGATCCCGGAACGCCGCGGGATCGTTGAAAATCTTGATGAAGTCGTTGCCCGAGCCGCAGGGAAGATGGGTGACGGCCACGTTCTCCGCACCGGCGGCTCCGCAGACGACCTCGTTGAGGGTGCCGTCGCCGCCGCAGGCGTAGATCCGCGTTTCCTCCCCGCTTGCCGCGGCCTCCCGGGCGATGGCGGTGCAGTCGCCGGGCTTCTTCGAGGTGCGGATGGAGAAATCCATGCCGCGCCCGGTGCAGGTCTCACGGATCCTGTCGGACAGCTCCGCGGTGTGGTCGTATTTGCCGGCCGCGGGATTGATGATGAACAGATGCTTCATTTCTCTTCCTCTTTTCTCTCTTTGGATGCCGGACGGCGGTCCCGGCCGCCGAGATACTGGTAGAGATTGCACTGGATCATGCCGTTGTACAGCTTCCGTTTTTTGTCGGCGCGGCGGCCGTAATAGTATTCAAACTCCGGCTCGGAGGAGATGATGAACTTCTGCCAGCCGTCGGCGTAGCGCAGGTGTTTGCCCAGGGCGCGGTAGAGACGCTGGGCGCTGCGCTGCTCCATCATCCGCTCTCCGTAGGGCGGGTTGCAGACGATCAGGCCGGATTCCGCGGGCAGGTCGCGCTTGGCAGCGTCCGCCTGCTCGAAGCGGATGAGGCGATCCACGCCGGCCTTCTTCGCGTTGGAAACGGCAATGGCCAGACTCTCCGGGTCGATATCGGAGCCGAGGATCCGGTAGTCGCCGCGGAACTCGTCGTCCTTTGCCGCCTGCTTCGCCTGTTCCCAGGCGGAGGCGGGCACGAAGCCCCAGCTCTGGGCGGAGAAGGTCCGCTGCAGACCGGGAGCACGGTTGCGGGCAATGAGGGCGGCCTCGATGACGATGGTGCCGCTGCCGCAGAAGGGGTCCCAGAAGAAGTCGCGGCCCCGGTAGCGGGCCAGGGTCACCATGGCGGCGGCCAGGGTCTCCCGCAGGGGGGCGTCGTTGCCCACTGCCCGGTAGCCCCGCTTATGCAGGCCCGCGCCGGAGGTGTCCAGGAAGATCTCCGCCCGATCCTTCATGACGGAGAACTGGAGCTGGTAGAGGGCGCCGGTCTCGGGAAGGCGGCCGAGGCCGTAATGCTTCCCCAGCCGGTCCGCGGCGGCCTTGTTGATGATGGCCTGGCAGTCCGGCACGGAATGAAGCTGGGAGTTGAGACAGTAGCCCTTGACCGGGAATCTGCCGTCCCGGGGGATATAGTCCTCCAGGGGGATGGCCTTGACGCCCTGGAAGAGCTCTTCAAAGCTCTTTGCCGGGAAGTCCGCCAGGCGCAGCAGGACCCGCTCGCCCATGCGCATGCGCAGATTCGCCGTCGCCAGGGCGTCGACGCCGCCGTCAAAGAGGACGCGGCCGTTCTCCACCCGGACGTTCTCCATTTCCAGGCGTCTGAGTTCGTCCCCCACCAGGCCCTCGAGACCGAAAAGGCAGGGAACGCAGAAGGTAAACTCGCTCATGTTTTTGCTCCGTTTTCGTTTTTTCTCGGAATATTATACTGTCTATTTCGACAAATAGCAACCGGAAAATCCGTTTTCCCCACAAAAAAGCCGCCTGCAGACAGGCGGCTTTTGCGGTCTCCTATTCGTCTCCGGAGGCCTTGCGGTATTCGTAGTAGGCGTAATTGTCCTGCAGAGAGGTGCGCTGGCGCATGAATTCGCAGACGTCGCGGCGCAGGGCAGCTCTGGCCTGCTTCGGCGGAACGGTGGGATCCGGCCAGAAGGGCTCGGAGAGGGTCACGGTCATGAGGGGCCAGAGCTTTTTGAAGATCCGGCGCTTGCGGTAGGTCGTGACGTAAGCCACCGCCGGCACGTGATTGGACACGGGGTAGGCAAAGGAGGTGTCCGGGAAGGAGCGGATCCCGGTATACCAGGGCCAGATATGGGCCTCGGGATAGATGGCGACGGCCCGCTTCTGACGGAGGCGGAGCTTCTGCGCCGCCAGGAAGGGCGGATAGCCCCCAGCCTTGGAGGGCAACGGGATGGCGCCCAGCATCTGGACGACGCTGCGGATCCCGGGAACCGAGACCGCGTCCGGCCCGACGATGACGTGGGCCTTGTGGGGGAAGGCGCAGAGGGTGGGCGTGTAGGCGTCCATCATGGTCTGGGTGTGGTTGCCGTAGAGATAGAAGCCCGTGTGCCGGAGCTTGCGCAGGACCTTGCGGTTTTCGATCCTCAAGCCGAAGCCCAGCTTGGCGATGAGCCAGACCAGGGGCGTGGCGATCAGCCGGTAGACGATGAACTCCGCGGCGACCCAGAAGGGATTCGTCACGGCGAAGGGAAAATCGGAGGGAACGGTCTTGGTCCGGATATTGTTGTCGGCGAAGTCGTCGTGGAGCTCGTCGCGGTAAACGATGACTTTTTTCGGTTCAGGCATTCCCGGCCCTCCCGGTGACTTCGGCGTGGGTCTTCAGGATCATTTGCTCCATGCGGTCCATGCAGGTCTCAAAATCGAACTGCTTCGTGTATCCCAGATACTCCCGGCTGCGCTGCGCCTTCTCCTCGGGATGGTCCAGCCAGTAGTCGATCTTCCGGGCCAGATCCTTCACGTCATCGCAGGCAAAGAGGTTCTTTTCATCCAGAGCGAAAAATCTGGTGGCGCTGCGGGGAGAGTCGTTGATCACCGGCACCAGGCCGCAGGAAATGGCCTCGAGACAGGCGATGGCCTCGATCTCGATCTCCGCCGGGTGGACGTAGAGGTCGGCGCTGTTAATGACACGGAGGATCTCCTCCCGGCTGAAGAAGCGGAGGATCGGCGGATTGGTCAGGCACTCGCCCTTTTCGGCGATCTTCTCCTTCAGGGGACCGTCGCCGGCGAAGACCAGCTGGATCTCCCGCTCGTGGGCGCTTTGCCGCACGGCGTCGATCAGAAGATGATGGCATTTTTCCTTGCTGTAGCGGCCGGTGAAGAGGATCACCCGTTTGCCCTCCAGCTCCGCCGGGCGCTCGACCTCCATGGGCCGGAAGTCGGAGGAGACACCGTTGGAGATGACGTAGGCGTTGGTCTTGCCGCCGTACTGCTCAAAGGTGCTGCGGATGAACTCGGTGGGATAGTGGACGGCGTCCACGTACTGGTAGAAGCGGTCGTAGAACTCCTTGTAGATCACGCGGCTGGCCAGCTTGCTGTCCTTGAGGAACATGTGGGAGGTCAGGTTCTCCGCCTGGCAGTGGAAGCTCGCGGTAACCGGAAGCCCCTTCTGCTTCGCCAGCTTCAAAGCCTCGCTGCCCAGGAAGAAGGGCAGCAGGATGTGGACGGCGTCCACACCCTCCAGGGCGGCGGCGATGGTGTCCTTGTCCAGCTTGGCGATTGTGACGCCGTTTTTCCGGACGTAGTCGTTGAAGGGACCGACGTTGAGCTTCTTCACAACGTAGAAGCCCTCCTGCCCTTCCCTGTCCTCGTCCGGACAGACCACGCGGACGGTGTGGCCGCGCTTGCGCAGGGAGCGGATGAGGTTCATGGCGGCGATGGTGGTGCCGTTGTTCTCTTCGCCGAGAACGTCGCAGACGATGCAGATGGTCATAGCTTCCTCCGATGGGATCGATGGGTGATCACACCGCGGCCCGGGCGGCCGCGGACATTTTGAATATCATAACAGAATAACCGCAAAAAGAAAACAGACAAAAGCGTTGAAATGCCCAAACAAAGGCGGCGGAGATCGGCAGAACGCCGCTTCCCCGCCGCCTGCTGATGCACAGAGGGTTACTTCTGCAGGGTCTCAACCTTGATCAGGTTGGAATTGCCGCTGGCGCCGTTGGTGATGCCGCCGGTAATGACCACGGTATCCCCCTTCTTTGCCAGGCCGGTCTTGCGGGCCACCAGGCTCGCGTGATAGAACAGCACGTCCGTGGAGTTGAACTCGTCCGCCATGACGGGCAGGACGTTCCAGCTCATGGCGAGCTTGCGGTAGGCCTTCTCCGTGGAGGTCATGCCGATGATGGGCGTCGGGGCGCGGAAGCGGGCCACCATCCGTCCCATGAGACCCGTCAGGGTCGTGGCCACGATGCAGGTGGCCTTGGTGTCGATGGCCAGCTGGCAGGCGGAATGGGACAGGGCGTCGGTGTTGTTCTTCAGCACGAAGGGCTCCTGGGCGAAGCGCTCGATATAGTCGATATGCTTCTCGGCCTCTTCGGCGATGCCGGCCATGGCGCGGACGGCCTCCACCGGGTACTTGCCCGCGGCGGACTCGCCGGAGAGCATAACAACGCTTGTGCCGTCAAAGACCGCGTTGGCCACGTCGGAGATCTCGGCACGGGTGGGCCGGGGCTTGGAGATCATGGACTCCAGCATCTCCGTGGCGGTGATGGCGATGCCGCCCTGGAGACGGCACATGGTGATGAGCTGCTTCTGGATGGCGGGCAGCTCCACGTAGGGGATCTCCACGCCCATGTCGCCGCGGGCCACCATGATGCCCTCGCAGTGCTTGATGATCTCCGGGGCGTTGTCCACGCCGGCGCGGTTCTCCAGCTTGGCAATGAGGCTGATGTCCTTGCCGCCGTTGGCGTCCAGGAAGCTGCGGACGTCAATGACGTCCTCGGGGGTGGACACGAAGGAGCAGGCTACGAAATCCACGTCCTGCTCGATGCCGAAGAGGAGGTCCGCCTTGTCGATCTCGGACAGGTAGACCTGCTTGAGGACCTTGTTGGGGAAGCTCATGCTCTTGCGATCGGAGAGATCGCCGCCGATCAGAGTCTTGCAGATCAGCTCCGTGTCGGTCTTCTGCCGGACCTCGAACTTGACAAGTCCGTCGTTGACCAGGATGACGTCCCCGATCTCAAGATCCCGGGCAAGACCCTTGTAGGAGACGGCGACGCGGGTCTGGTCGCCCTCGATCTGCTCGGTGGTAAAGGTGAAGGTATCGCCCTCTTTGAGATGGATCTTGTGATCCTTGAAGGTGCGGATGCGGTACTCGGGGCCCTTGGTGTCCAGCATGATCGGAAGCGGAACGCCGAGCTCCTCCCGGACCTTCTTGATGAGATTGATGCGCTCCAGGTGCTCGGGATGGGTGCCGTGGGAGAAATTGAGGCGGGCGACGTTCATACCCGCCGCGATCATGCCCTTCAGCGTTGCTTCGTCAGAACTGGCAGGACCGATGGTGCAGATGATCTTCGTCTTTTTCATGGTCATATCCCTCTCTGTCAATTATTATTTCGCTGCTGGGACGGTTATATGCTGAATGCCGGGTTCACCAGCGGTTTTCCACGTATTCGATAAAGGCGTACATATCCTTGATCGTGAGCACGGTGCCGTCGTCCAGGGTCACTTCGCCGTTCCAAAGGCCGTGGACCTGGTGGGAGTGCATCCGCATGGCAAGGATGTTCAGATCGCTGTGGTGGTCGTAGAAGGGCGTCATGGTCAGACGGAAGCGGCCGTCCTGGGACAGGAATCGCCAGGGCTCCATGTAGCCGTCCGGCTTCGGGAAGGTGCGCACGTCCACGGCGCCGATCTTGTGGGCCTTGCCGTCATAGAAGAGGCAGGTCTCGGTGGCGTTGGACTCGTCGCCGATGCCCCAGGTGAGCTCGAAGCCGAACAGATGCTTCTTCCCTTCCGCATCCGTCAGCCAGGTCGAGCCGTTGCCCCAGTACCAGACCAGGGAATAGGGCGTGCAGACCCGGCCCCAGTCCATGACGCAGAAGGTGTCGTCCTTGGAGAAGGAGACGGTCTCATCGCCGGTGCAGAACTCGCCCTCGCAGGGCAGGCAGTTCTGCTTGGTGGTCAGGAAATAGCGATCCGGCTTGCCCCGGAAGGGCAGGACGGTGGTGATGTTCTCCAGGCCGGGAGCGACGTCCATCCGGAAGTCTGCGCGGACCTTGCCGGAGGAGAAATGCAGGGTGCGGGAGGTCTCCGTCGTGTCCGTCTCGAACAGGGTCTTGCCGACCTCCATCCTGACGTGGTTCGGCACGTCGCCCTTGGGGGGCAGGACGTATTTGTTCGCTCCGCCGGCAAAGGCGCCCATCTTCGAGCAGAGCGTCTTCTTCTCCTGCAGATCCACCAGGACCGCCTGGGCATAGCCGCCGAGGGAGATGTTGGCAAAAACGAGCTGCACCATATAACGGCCGTTGGAAATCTGGTAGAAGTCCCACTCCTTGCGGCGCTTGGGATGGCGGACGAGATCACGGTCGTACGTAAAGAGGTTGCGCCGGGCCCAGCCCCGGGCCCGCAGAGTGCCGTCGTCGGACAGAAGCGGCGCCTCGTGCCGGTATTCCTTCTGTTTGCAGGTGAAGCTGGGATCGATCCAGCTGCGGTACGTCCGTTCCATGGAAAGCCCTCCTTTTTGGCGGAATGAAGAGTAAGCCAACTCTTCCAAATACAGTATAGCACAAGAAAACCGCCCTTGCAAGACGCGAGAGCGGGCTGTTCGGAAATATTCTGCGTTTTTCACGGCCGGGCTCGGGGAAAACCGAAGGGATCGCTCTTGACGCGGGGGACAAAGCGTGATAAAATACGCTCGAACCAGCCGGTGTGGTGGAATAGGCAGACACAAGGGACTTAAAATCCCTCGCTCCAAAAAAGCGTACCGGTTCGACCCCGGTCACCGGCACCACGTCGGAGCAAGCTCCGTACGGCTCAAAAACGGCAGTCGCTTCTGGCGGCTGCCGTTTTTTCGACTGACTTCGCTGCTCCTCCTTCTCCCCATCGAAGCTCGCTTCGATGGGGTCCCCTTTTTTCTCTCTCTTTTGGTCTCGCCGTGCCGAGGAGGAGAACCGGAGGTTCGAACACAAGGAGGTCTTGTGCGCCAGCAGAAGAAGGCGCAAAGCGCCGGGGCGTCGCAGACGCCCCTGACGAAGTGTCACGGAGTGCGCAGCAGGGAGTACCCCGGTCGGTTTTTCCGATGCACGCTTGTCAGATCCGGCGGACGGTCGCTGCGTATTCCGTGTCCTTCGGGACGGGGAGGCCGGGATCTGCGAGCTCCAGGGAATAGCCTCCCGCTTCCTCCAGGCCGAGGGCCAGATGGCACATGGCGATGCCCAGGTCCACCTTCTGCAGATCCCAGCCGTCGGCGGAGACATATCCGCGGTTGTGCTTTACATAGAAATGGAAACGGTCATCGCAGACGACCACCCGCCAGGGCTGCCGGTTCACCGCCGACGGCGCCCAGCGGACCGGCTCCAGCAGCTTTGTCAGGACGGGATCCTCCTGCGGGGACAGCGGCGTATCAAAATCGCCCGCAAAAAACAGCTTTTCATAGGGCAGGCGGGCATCCGCTCCCGTCCCCTTCCGCATCACGGTCTCGCGGACGGACATCTTCTGCGCCGGGCGGCCGACGGGGCTCACGCAGGGCATGACCTCTCCCTTCTGCAGTTCGACGGCCTTCTCAAAGGCCCTGCGGTCCAGGGTCCCCGCGAGCCAGACCGTGCCGAAGCCCTCTTCCACGCAGTTGAGCAGAAGCCGCTCGAAGCAGAAGCCGAAGGCCTCCTCCGCGTGGGGAACCCGGGGGAGCACGCCGGTGAGGTAGGTCTTCTCCCCGGTGATGACGGCGCTGGACAGGCCGTATTCCTTCGCGTCCAGGATATGCCAGCGGATCGGGATGCCATAGGGGTCCTCCGTCCGATCCGCCGCTGCGCGGATCCGGTCCAGCTCCTCCGGGGTCAAGGGTGTGCCGTCGTAGGTCCGGACGCTGCGGCGGCGCCGGGCAAGTTCTTCCATCTTCACGGTGCTTCCTCCTTTTCTCGTCTTCTGTTTGTATCCTACCATCCTTCCCGGAGCCTGTCAAGGCCGCTTCCGGCGGAATCTTTTTTCATTTTTTTCGTTTTTTCATAAACAATTTTTTTAAACCCTATTGACAAAAAACCACATTATTTAGATAATAGTAGAAGCAGAACCCCGATATTTTGATTTTTGGGAGGAAATGAAATGGCACAAAAACTTGTCCGCGCCTCCGACGGCAAGGAAGTCAAGCCCGCCGAAAGCGCCAAGAAGGCTGCCAAGCCCGTAAAGAAGGCCGCCGAAGAAACCGCCAAGAAGCCCGCCGAGGCCGCGAAGAAGGCCAACGACGAGGTCCAGAAGGTCGTTAAGAAGCCGCAGCAGAATATGGTCGAAGCCAAGCCCACCAAGGGCAGCTCCAAGCTCTACCGGCTCCTTGCGTTCGTTCTCTGGGCCCTGGCCATCACCTGCGAAGTCTTCGCGATCATGGCCCTGCTCAAGAACTTTGTCATCCAGTTCAAGAAGGGCGCCGCGCAGACCAACATTCTTTTGACGCTGATCCTCTTCATCGTGCTGGATCTCGCGTTTGCCATCACCGCCGCGCAGTTCTGGAAGAAGGCAAACCGCATCAGCCCCATGAGCGAAAAGAACAAGTTCCTGTTCTATCTGTGGAATGAGCTGGGCGTCATCATGGCCGCCATCTGCTTCATCCCGCTGATCATCATCCTGCTCAAGAGCGACAAGCTGGACAAGAAGACCAAGATCATCGCGACCATCGTCGCCGTCGTGGCCATGCTGATCACCGGCGCCGCCTCCGCGGACTACAACCCCATCTCCGCCGAGCAGAAGCAGGAGGCTGAACAGCAGCTGGAAGGCGTTACCGTTTATTGGACCCCCGGCGGACATAAGTACCACCTCAAGGTAGACACCGACGAGGAAACCAAGGACGGCTGCCCCTATCTCCGCAGATCCAACACCGTCGTCTACGGCGACGTGGACGAGGCCATTGAGTCCGGCAAGACCTCCCTGTGCAGCTACTGCGCAGCCCACTACGCCGAGGAGCTCGGCCTGGACATCAGCAGACTGAACGTCGAAGGCATGGAGCCTGCGGCGGAAGAAAACAACGAAGAGAACAACGACCAGAACGAAAACGAAGAAAACAACAATGACGACGGCGGCGCTGAGAACGACGACGGGGAAAACAAGTAAGGAGTAAGCATCATGGCTAATTTCAGTCTGGAATCCATCGGCGGCCTGCTCAAGGAAGGCGGCGTGGCCGCCATCGCCAAGCGCGTCAAGGTCAAGCAGGACGACGTCAAGAACGTCCTGTCCGCCGGCATCCCGACGATGATCGCCGGTATGAAGAAAAACGTCTCCAGCAAGGACGGCGAGGACTCCCTCAAGAAGGCTCTGGGCGACCACAGCATCTCCGATCTGTCCAACCCCGCCGCGTTCCTGAAGAACGCCGACCTCAAGGACGGCAAGAAGATCCTGGCCCACGTCTTCGGCTCCAAGCAGGACGAGGCGGTTGACCGCATCTCCAAGGCCAGCGGCGTCACCAAGGGCAAGACCCTCTCCATCCTGGCCATCGCGGCTCCCCTGCTCCTGGTCCTTCTGGGCAAACAGCAGCAACAGCAGCAGAGCAGCGCCTTCAGTCTGGGCGGCCTTCTCGGCGGTCTGCTCGGCGGCGGCCAACAGCAACAGCAGCAGAGCACCGGCCTGCTGGGAGCCCTTTTCGGCGGTCAGCAGCAGGTCCAGCAGCAGCCCCAGCAGCAGAGCGGCGGTCTGCTCTCCGGTCTCTTCGGCGGCGGCCAGCAGCAACAGCAGCAGGCTCAGCCCCAGCAGCAGAGCAGCGGTCTGATGGACGGCCTTCTGAGTCTGTTCCACTGATCATCCGCACTGTCTTTGAAGAACAAAAGCCCGGCGTTCCGGAATACTGTTCCGGAACGTCGGGCTTCTTTTTTCCTCATTCATTGGCGACGGACCGTGACGATCAGCCCGTCCACGTTGTTGCCCGAGACCTCGTATATCCCGTCCTCCGGGACTATCGCCGTTGTTCCGGGGCAGAAATAGATCTCGTATTCGACGCCTCCTGCCAACACATACAGATGCTCTTTGTCAAAAGTGCGGCCGCGCAGCAGATCGACGTATTCCTCGAGCGTCAGGCCGTTCTGTGTCATATAGACCGCATGCGCCGATCCCACGAAGCGGAAATGCCATGGTTCATAGTCGATGCCGGTGATCCGGCTTTTGTCGGAGGGATAGCGCTGAATGAAGCCATACTCCGACGCGTGCTCCACGGCCCACGCGTAGTCTCCGGTGCCGTCAAAGCCGCCGCTGGTCCCGCCGACGACGTCATAGGTGTCCAGATCTACCGCAAGGCCGGTATGATGCTCACTGTGTCCGGGATGCGCCAGAAAGCGCTCCGCGTAATCCTTTCCTTTGTTTCTCGATGCGTTGTCATAGAGGCTCTGCTGATCCTCCCGGCTTCTCCAGCCGGCAACGATATTCACGTCCCGGAGGCCCGACGCGGCGGCAAAGTCGTCCATCCACTCGTTCAGGCGGTCCATCATCACCGGTGACACGGAAAGATAGACGTCCTTGACCA
>JAEEGL010634975.1_pt1 | contig 16961 bp, 28 predicted proteins | sample 9134231 | NCBI WGS metagenome assembly JAEEGL01 (sample SAMN16246548, study PRJNA631951) | gut metagenome | biome: gut microbiome; feature: rumen; material: fiber-attached | host: Bos | place: Iran: Karaj | collected 2018-10
AGCGCCTTTGCGGGCGTGCCGGTTCGACTCCGGCCAGCGGCACCAGCAAATGGGCAAAATTCCATCGGACAAATGAAGGACCAGTTCTTCTTTTGTAACCGTGATGGAATCTAAAATACGACAGAGTACCGACCTTGTGAAAGCAGGGTCGGTTTTCTGTTTTAAGCCGGCGAGCATATCTTCCCAGGATTTTTTTAAATATGTTGGAGAATACTTCGGTTTGGGGATGGCCGCTATGGCGTTTATTTCCTCCGTACAGCGCCGCAAATCTTTTTTAAGGGTAGTTAGTCGGGCAAGGTCAAATTCGTCTGCTGTGCCCTGTTCTATGACGTCATACAGATTATTCATCCGGGCGGTAAGCCCGGCTTTTTTATTTTGCAGGGATTTTAATTTGTCATCTGTGCCGGGAAGGTTTTGCAATTTGTTGGCAGCGGCAGCGATGATCCGGTCAAGATCCTCTTCCGGAAAACGATCCAGCAGGGCAGACACAACAGCATCTTCTGTAGGGGAAGCTTTCAACCGTGGGCCTTCGCAGTTTTGGCTGCCGTGCATGTGGGTATCGACGCAAATATAATAAAAATATTTTTTGCCGTGGGAACTCTGCACACGTCCGGTGTAGGATGAGCCGCACTCTCCGCAGCGCATCAGTCCGCTTAGCAGATATTCGTGCTTTGCTTTGAACATTCCCTGTTTTTTACGGCGAGCGTTCAGAACCTGCTGCGCCATGGCAAAATCCTCTTCACTAATTATAGCAGGGATGGATCCCCGGTTGATAATTGTATTTTCTGACGGGGCAGCGTGATTGTTGCGGCTGCCGTTGGGCCGTTTGGCCACGCGGTTGTACATATAGGTACCGCAGTATTTTTGATTCCGCAAAATATCATGCAGAGAATTTTTACCAAATAAACGTCCGCTGCGGGTGTGATAATTGGCAGCGGCCAGCTGGTCGAGGATCTGAACATAACTTCTGCCGGCAAGAAATTCCCGGAAGATTAAGCGAATGGCTGGGGCTTCGTCCTCGTTAATGACATATTGTTTATCCACGATTTTATAACCGTATGGGGGCGTACCACCCAGGAACTGGCTTTGGGCAGCGTAGGGTTTTAGCTTTGCCTTCATCTCTTTGGACAGATTCCGGGAATAGAACGCAGCCTGGCCAACCATGACGGCTTCCATGAACTGGCCTTCCGGTGTGGAATTGATAGGCTGGGCAGCGTATTCATAGGTCAGGCCCAGTAAAATAATCTGCTGTTTGAAACGGTAATAGTCAATTTCGTTCCGGGCGTTGCGGTCGATCTTGTGGAAGATGACCACATCAAAGATACCCTTGCGGGCATCGGCCAGCATGGCATTGTAGCTTTTCCGTTTTGTGGATTCCGTTCCGGAGAGCGCTTCATCCACATATGTCTTCACGATAATATAATTCCGGTGCTGGCAGTACGCGCTGCATTCAGCTACCTGCGCTTCGATAGATTCCTGATGCTGGTTCTCGCTGGAGAACCGGGCATAAATAACGGCACGTTTCATTTGAAAAATCTCCTTTGTTTGAAAATCTATTTCTATCAGATAAGAGACCTTACTCCTTGACGAGAAATGGGAAAATGCTTGTCAAAAACTAAAAACAAGAATAGAATACTTGACAAATTTTAAAAATGCAGTAAAATAAAGATACAAATTTCAAGCTGGAGGAAAATGATGCTTAACAGAATTAAATTCGACAACATGAAACCCTTATTGAGCAAAATTGTAAAAGCTATTGAGAAGGGATGTGGTGAAGATGTCAGGACATATCTATTGTCCACAGACAAAGCTACCAATAATGCATTGGGACTAATGAGGTCGGATAATATTAACACGAATCTGCGCGACAGTGTTGTTTCTGAAACGGTTGAGCTAAAAAAGTTTAAGCGATCAGCATGGGTTGGTTGTCTCTTGATTGACAGGGAGAATAAATTTACCTACACGATTTGTACAAAGCAGACACTGGAAAGTATTCCTAAAAAACCTGACCGTCGGATTCCTCACTATCTGCAGACGATTCTTCATATCCAGAATGCGGAAGTTAAGGTACAGTGCAAACAGATGAATCTTTTAGAATATATGCCTGAAGTGGCAACTGATTTCTCTGATGAGGAGTATCAAGATGACTACCAGAGTATCATGGAAGACGATTTGTCATTTGGTGATGATTATTTGCATCTGGTGATTGTGTATGAAGTTTCGCATTACAACGTTACTTCCGTTTCAATGAAGGTTTTGGATAAGGATTTTCAAGCTGCTAGGGAATATTCACTAACTGGATTGTTACAACCCGACTTCGGCGAATTGACAATCCAAAATAATAATGAAGAACAGAAGAAGGATGCTCACAGGCTTGTTTCTGTAAAGAAAGAATTGAAAAAAGCTAAAAATCCTGCGTCTCAAAAGGAAACAAAAATTTCACCAAAAAGGATGGAGGGAAGGAAACAGTCTTAACTGTTTCGATTAAATATGAAAGATAATAAATTCAAGGGACAACGTCTTAAGGAGGCCTTGCAATTTCGAGGTATGAGAATGACTGAGCTGGCTAAACAATCAGATATCAGTAAACAGTCATTGTCGCTATATGCTAATGGGGAAAATATCCCTCCGTATGAAAACGTAGTAAAGATTGCAAATGCTTTGGAGTTTCCTTTTGATTTTTTTATGACGGAAGATTTGTGTAGTACGACTACGAATAATACCTATTTTCGTTCTCAAGCCTCTGCGTCAAAATTGACACAAAATGCTCAGGAATTAAAATTGGAATATGTTGCCAAGCTATATGAAGTTCTTCTGAATTATGTAGATTTCCCTGAGAGAAATCTACCGCCGGTATTCTTCCGCGGATCTGACAATCTTCTTGATGCGGATTCAGATAACGTATTAGAGCAAATTGAGTTTATAGCAAATACAGCCAGAAAGCACTGGATGATTGGCATGGGACCGATTGATAACATGCAGTACCTTCTCGAATCAAACGGTATTATAGTGACTGGATTTCGTAATGTGAACGAGAGAATAGATGCTTTCAGTCAGCGGGTAAATATTCAGAATCGTGGAACCGTATTTATTGTTGCTCTGGCAATCGGTGAAAAGCCGGATGTTCGGTTACGTTTTGATATGGCGCATGAACTGGGGCATATTCTCATGCACAATTGGGATGATAGTAACGACAGTTTGAGTAAAGATGAATTTAATGCCCTGGAGAAACAAGCTAATATGTTTGCAAGTGCGTTCCTTCTTCCACGGGAAACCTTTGGCAAAGAGGTTGCGCCATATGCAACAAATGTCGAATTCTACCGTTCACTTCGTAAGAAGTGGGGCGTATCTATGCAGGCTATGATGTATCGTGCAAGGCAACTAAAATTGATTACTGCAAACCAATTTCAATACATGATGAGAACAGTTTCGGCCAAAGGGTGGCGGCTTCGTGAACCAGGGGATTCACCAGGGCAACTAAACAGCACTATTTTTCAGGGAGCTATTGATTTACTGCTCGACGGCAATTACCTTAACGTTAAGCAATTAATGCAATCGTTTCACGAATATGGAATTGTTCTTTCCCAAGGTGATCTTGAAGATATTATGGGATTAAAACAAGGAACTCTAGCTATAAGACCTAAATACATTTCTATTGTCAGACCTAAAATCGATATCGGATAATGGAAAGGTCCGCTTTTTCTTCCAGCCCTCCATTCGGGGGGCTTTTCTATTTCCCCAGGAACTGTTATAATAAACAGGCAGACTACTCCCGTATTCGCGTATGGTGGGTGTTTGCACGACCGTCCGGAGGGTGGTAGCTCCGGACGGCTATTTTATTTATTCTATAGGTGTCCAAGAAAAGAGATCTTTTTAGACAAATTAACTTGTTTGTCCAAAAACCTTCATTTTCTTGGACGAGTTAACTTATTTGTCCAAAAATCTTCATTTTCTTGGACAAATTAATGCGTCTACTCGACAATGTCTACCAGTTTACTAAAGACATATTGTGCCTTGCGGCTGTCGGATCGCGTCAGATACCCCATGTCTGCAAGGTTTTTCAACGTATTATAGACAGTTGACCGGGGAAGTGCAGAATTCTTCGCATAATCAGCGGCCTCAACCCTTAGATTTTGGAACAAATAGTCAACAATCTCACCTTGATCTGTTCGTTTTACCGCACTGTGCATCTCGTCAAACAAGGCTTTAATCCGTTTTGAGGTTTCAATGTGTTTGGAACTTTCTTCCATAACTCCTGCGAAGAGGAATTCCAACCACACCTTCCAAGCCTGAAGCAGTTCTTCCTTGTCGTTGGTTTTCGATATGTTGAACAGGCATTGCTTGTAATCGTTATCATGTAAGGCAAAATACCTGCTGATGTAAAATGTTGGGAAAGGAATTTCTTTCTTAGCATAGAGCAACAGGGGGATAAGCAAGCGTCCGATTCGACCATTACCATCTTGAAATGGATGAATCATCTCAAACTGTGCGTGAACGATTCCTGCCTGCAACAATGTAGCGGCTTCGGTAATATCGTTCATGTATTCGACCAGGTTGTCAATATACTCCGGAGTCAGTTCTGGCGACAAAGGAGTAAAGGCTCCGAGCAGGCTGTTGGCAATGTAATTTTGCTCAATTTTATATAAACCGGGGGTCTTTTTTGCTCCCCGTACATTGTTGGACATAAGAATGGAATGCAGTTCGCGTATAAAGAAGCTTGAAAACTTGAAATCCCGTTCCTTCAATGCCTCGCGTCCATATTTCATTGCATTCACATAGTTTGTGATTTCAACAATATCGTCCTTTATGACTTGGTTGTTACCGATATCATTAACAACGTCGGACAACGTTGCAATAGTACCTTCAATACGTGATGAAAGAACGGATTCTTGAAGAGTTAATGATGCTACCAATATTTCCGGATTTGGCAGGTTCGCTAGATATCCAATGTAAGCAGACAGGCTGGTGGAAGCCTGAATTGCACTGCGCAGAAAATGTTGGTCAGCAAGAAGCGAAGTAACAATCTCGCTAATAGGCAATTTTTGAGGAATGTGTGGTTTCGGGAATTTACTTAAGTCCATTTATTTTTCCTTTCTAGCCTCCCACCCGGGAGGCTTTTCTTGTTTTCCCGCCGCTCTCCGGAGCGGCTTTTTTTATTGCAAAAAACTTAAAAAATCTTTAAAATCTTATTAAAAAAGCATTGACAAAAATAACAAGATATGCTACAATATAAGTGTAGAGAGGAGGTGAGAAAATGTGGACCTAGATAAGGCAGAAAAAATAGCCGTCATCGTAGCAAGCATAGCAACGGTCATCCAAACAGTTTATATGCTAACCCGATAACGGCACTCACCCGGGGCGGCGGGTAATCCGCCCAACCCCTTCGGGGGTTATCATATCATACAGGAGGATAAATTGCAATGAAAATCACTGATGTATTTATGATAGCGCTCGCCGTATCGGCGTTATATTGGGGAGGATCACTGCGGCACATCGTTCTGGCCTGCGTGGCCCTCTATGCCGTGGTCCGTGTGTTACAGAAAAGGAAGTGATTATATGCCGGAAGAGCATCCGAACTGGGGAGGTAAACGACCGGGGCAGGGCAGGCCCAAAGGGAGCCGGAACAAGGCTCCGTCCGATGTGCGTCCACAGCATCAGCTGCGGGCCGATCCGGAAGAGTGGGACCTGATCCGCCGCTTTGCCCGGCTGGTCAAACATGGCGAAATGGAAAAATGCCGGGAAGCGTTAGAAAAACTGGAGAAGGGTTAATCCGAAGAGCGTCTGTCTGATGGCAGACGCTTTTTCATTTTCCCAAACGTTTGGGAATTTCACTTAACACGAACCGGATCCGGCCCTACTTGTAGAGCCGTTTTCGGGGGATTTACGGAACCCTTTTTCCGATATCTTGCCAGTTTCCTAAAAGGCCCATGATTTTTTGGATATCGGAACAGGGGATAGAACGCAGCCGCTTTTTCAGTTTTTCGTTTAAGGCATAATCTATATGATAGATTAGTTTATCAAACCTGTCCGGATGGAGGAAATACTTCATAGCGATAAGTAATGCCAAAATATCGCATTTCCCATATTTATAACCTTTGCGGTTTCTGGGGATAGTCAATGTCTTATGGAATGGTGTATCCGGAATAGGACGGGGGGCGCGCTGGTCTTTGATGTGACAGTAAATTCGTTCGCCGTGCGCGCATTTGTTTCTTAAATCGGCAATGAAATCAATCATGGATTTAAAGTCGGCAGCGCTGAGACTAAATGAATTTGCCACTTCTTCCTTTTCTTTTGCCAGCATGCAGGCATAGAAGGAATTCAGTTTGCCGAAAGTCATAACCTTGGACAACACCCAGAGAGGAACAAATCCATATTTGTTGAGGTAATGTCTTATAGCCCCATGCTTATGATGTTTTTCCTGAATCAGTTGAGTCAAATCAGAAATCAATTGATTGGCTCGCTGGAGATTCTTTGACCCGCTCGTGTTAAAAGATGCTGGACACAAATAAGAATTGTGATCCTGCCCGTGATACTTTGAAAAAGTGATAATAATCTGGGCTTTTACAGCGTGCTCGATACGTAGCAATTCGATAAGCAGAAATTCACGAAGCTTCCTGTCGAACGAATACAGTGCGACCAATTCATCAAAGGTCACTCCGGGTTTGTAAGCGTCATCCGGAACAGTGGAGTTGATAAACGGATCCTTGTACCCGTTGACAACATAATAATAATTTTCAAAACTGAGCACCTTCCTGGCGAACTTTACATGAGGGAAGCTCATTTTACGGGATTTCAGGATGTTAATCTGTTCATCAACCGTTTTAAAAGGTTTGGCGCTAATCATAAAGAACTCCTTAAAAGACGAATGGCCTCTGCACTTGCGTACAGAGGCCATCGTTTGTTTGGGGGTATGGCCGAAGCCAATTCCCAAATCTCTCTGTACAAATACTAACATTCTTTTGAATGAAAAGTCAAGGATTTTAAATCAAAACTCAAAAATTTTAACCGGTCCCAGCCACGGTAGTATAGCCATTATCGGGAGATTAGCAATCAATCATCTTTTTCGGTATAGTTAGGTACCAATTGCTTTTTGGCTACGGCAGGGAAGTCTTCAAATGTTCTATTTGCGATAAAACGGATTTCATCAGAAGTTTTCAGACCAAAATCTAACGTTTTTTCGCCACGTCCCTCAAGTGTAAATAAAAACACTATTTTTCCTTTTGAAGTTTTAATTTTCTCTGCAATGTCTTCGGTAATACAATATTCTGCAAATGTCGAAGACCCGCCAGACGTACTCCATTTAACATGTGGGGCAGAAGTGTCTTTTACAATAGCATAAGGAATTCCATCAATAATTATCTTTCCCTCATCAGATAAGAAAAACTGCCCAAAACCTTTTCCAAAAAACCATGGAAGAATAAAATAGCATGATGAATTATCTTTTTTTACAGATTTTCCAAATTCGATACCTTCTGATTTAGAAAAATTATCTTTCATTTTAGTTGCGTAGTATATTACTTCGTTGGTGGCACTATTAGTCTCACATTTATAACGTGCTTGAGCAGGGGAAGTAATCATAACAAACAATGCTATCAAAAGAAACAATAATTTCATAACAACACGCTCCTCATTTTAATATTAATACAAATCCTTTCAGCTTTAGAAATGAATAGGGTTTCGGGGGGAATCAACAGGGGATACCGTTCCGGCTGTACACCCTTATCCAGCGTCTGCTGTCTGTGTCTTTTCTGTATCTTTTCTGTACTGTTCCATCTGGGTGAAACCTTTTACCGTGGCAGCGGCAGCAGTCTGTCCGGCAGGGTTGAGTTTGCGGAAATCAGTGATGAGATCCTTTTCAGCAGTAGAATAGTTTGGAATATGGGAATTAATCAGATTCAAAGCTTCGTTGGCTTTTGTATCGTCAATATTGGAAACAAACAGAATGGGGTCAATTTGCAGGATAGCGGCTAATAGAGCTATTTTATCGCGCCCCATATTTTCAATATCGCCAGTAAAATACTTTCGAACAGTGCTTTTACCGACGCCGACATACCGTCCAATTTCTTCATAAGTGAGTCCAAGGGTCTCTTTTTGCTGAATCATTAAATCATTTATATTCATATTTGCGAACCATCCTTGTTGTATTTATGTGTTTACTATAGCACAAAAGTGTCGAATAATCAACAGCACGAATAAATATTTCACAAAAGTGTCTTAAAGTGCTTGACAAGGAATAAATGATTCGTTAAAATGAAAGTGTCTTAAAAGACACAGAGGGGAAGGAGGGATACCATGAACGGTAACGAACTTTTGGCTGCAATCAAGAGAAAAGGCAAGACCGTTAAAGAGTTGTGTGGAGTCATGGGCATTAGTACCAGTTCTTTTTACAAAAAGTTAAAGGGTATTAGTGAATTTAATCGACGTGAAATTGTCGAAATTAAACACTATCTCGGTTTGTCGCTTGATGAAACCAGGGTAATTTTTTTTGCCGAATCGGTGTCATAAAGGACACGAAGCGCGTAAGGCAAGGCACCGGAAAGGCAGGGTAAGGGATGGACGAAAAAGTAAAAGAAAAACTGCTGAAACAGATAGACCTGATCCAGCAGATGTCGTATCACGCAGATGCGAAAGAGTTAATAGAGTTGTCAAAGGTCATGGCTGATCTGGCAACTTTGGCGGTTGGAAACCAATCTCCCGGCGGGGTTTTGAAGTATCATCCCTCCTTGGCAGTGCTGTCAGTAGAAGATTTAACTGACTTATATGCTGGACGAGCTCTACGGTTGCGCCGCTGTCGGGGAGAAGCCCAGAGAACAGAATAATGTCAGGATCCATGTAGCCGACCTTATTGATTAAGAATATAGTTCCGGGGCCGCTGACCAGTTTTCCACCAGCCTGCATGTCGTTGGGCATATTCTCTTCAAATTTTCGGATTCTCTCAACAATATTTTCATACATGGTTTGTGCTTGAGACGGAAGATTGCGAATTAGATTATCCATCGCTGTGTAATCCGGGTCTAAAGATTTAGGCATCGTAAATATAGGGCCTATTAATTCATCGTTTAACACAAATTGTCACCTCCTACCTGTGAATCTATTATAGCACAGGCGGGAGGGAAAGAAGAACGGCAGGGAACAGGAAAGGAAGGGTAAGAGATGAAGCGGCCAAGATTCCTGGCATGCAAGACATGTGAAGACCGGTGTATCGGGTGCCACAGTGCCAGATGTCCTCACGGCTGGGGAGAATATGAAAGGGAATACCTGGCGTACATGGTGATACGTGGGCGCCGGAAAGCGGCAGCTTTAGTGGCAGCGGAAATAAAAGATGCGCGTACGAAGAGTGTGCTGGCATCGAAGGACAGGCGGAAGTGTTGGATGCACTTGCCGACTGGGTGAGTGAAGGGGGGTAAGAGATGAAGAAACGGAAAAAGAAAAACCGGTCTTCTGCTGGAACGGAAGACCGGAAGGATTTCTCAGTTAGAATTGCGGTTAAAACTGCCAAAGGTAACGCCAACGATCTGATCAGTAAAGAGTGCGAGAACCTCATAATTCAAAATGTGTTGCGGGCATGCAAACGGAACAACCTGTGCATTCTTTAAAAGCAATGTTTTAGAGTTGTTAACAATTTTGGTATCAGAAGGAAATGTCTCATAGATTTTTCCTGAAGAATCGAAAGCTGTTTTAAAAATTAGCTGTGCTGTTGACAATTCTTTGGTATCAGCATCTGGGTAGATCAGTTCACAGGCAATACTTGCAAAGTTTGTAATGATAATAACATTATTGCCGTCTAAAGAAACTGGTTTCTTTTCTTTGCCAGTATCATTTTGAAATGCCTTAATCGCAACATCTAAACCGGCGATTGCGCCAACTTTAGTATCAATTCTGTCCGATAGAACATCTTTTAAAGTTTTTTCCATAACTTCATCTCCAATCATTGAAATTTTGGTTTTGTTGTTGTGGTGTGCACGGAAGTGATGCGACACCCCCGTGCAAAGGATTATTTGTGCTTGCCAGTTGTTTTTGTCTGGGATAAGGCACTGCCGGCAACAGACTTTGAAGTTTTACTGTAGTTACCGCTACGCAGAATCTTGCTTGCCTTGCTGGCAACAGACTTGGATGTCTGTTTTGTATTTGCCATAATGCTTCCTCCTTTCTGTCCTAATTATAAGAGGATGAACGAGAATGGCGAATAACTGTTCATCACTATATATAGAATAGTATCATATATATTGTGTATAGTCAAACATTATAAACACAATATAGTGTAAAAGGCGGTGAAATTATTGTGAACAAAATCGAACAAGTGCGAACCAAAAAAGGAATGAGTAAATACCGGCTGGCAAAGTTATCCGGATTGGACTATGTAACGATTACGAAAATTGAAAAAGGCGGAGATGTAAAGCTGAGTAATCTGCGGAAGATTGCAAAGGCTCTGGAGGTAGAGGTGAAAGATTTGATTTAAGGCTGGTACCGGAAAGGCAGAGTAAGAAATGGAAGACATCATTATTGACCGGGAGACCGGTGAGGTAAGGGATCCGCCCGGCAGGTTAACGGACAGGCAAGTGGAATTCTGGAGCGATCTGTTGGTGGAATATATTTTATCCGGAAAGGTTCCGGAAGAAAAAACAGCATAGGAGGAAAAGAACATGAACAAAACAGAACTGATTGCGGCGGCAGCGAAGGAATGCGGAATGACACAACAGGATGTGTACAGGGCACTGAACCAGGGCATCATTCCGGCAATCATGAAGGCAGTGGCCAATGGGGAGAAAGTGCAGATGGTAGGCTTTGGGACTTTTGAGGCACGGTTCCGGGCAGGGCGCAGCGTGCGGAATCCGCAGACCGGGGAATCCACTTTCGTTCCGGACAAGAAAACACCGGCCTTTAAGGCAGGGAAAGCCTTTAAAGATTTACTGAACAAACCGAAAAAGACTGTGCGGAAGAAACGGAAATGAAAGACTTGGCAATCAAGACATTGGCGGCGGCATTTGCCCTGTTTGTTTCGATTTGGCTTGAGTTGATGGCGTTGGCAGTAGTGGGGCTGTATAAGCTTCTGTTATATGCAGAAAGGATGGGACCATGAAGAACGTTCTGGGTGTGGTTCTGAAGATTTTGGGCAGTGATGCAGCCACAGTAGTGATGGGCCTTGCGCTGGCATACGGGTACATCAAATTCACAATCAAGCTTATTGATTACATGACAGGAGCCGGACCATGAAGATACTGCGGGCATTTGGGAACTACAACCCGGCAGGCATTGTGATTAACGAAGGGTGGTTTGCCCTGGCAGCGGCCATCATCGGAGACCTGACGGTGGAAGAGGCGCTGCGCAAGGTGTGCGGCACAGAAGTCGGAGGCAACCAGCGGTGGCAGCCGGGCCGGGGAAAAGGTGAAATAATCCTTCAGATGCATAAAGCGTATCCGGAACTGAGCAACACAGAGATAGCGCGTCAGGTTGGCTGTACTCGGGAAAACGTCCGGCTTGTGTTGCTGAAAAACGGCATGAGGGCAAGACGCGGGAAACCGTGGGAGCTTTGCGGAAAGAAACGGAGGAAAGTGGAATGAAAGACGGTAATGTGTACAAGGGTGTGCGAAAGCCTACAAGCTTTTCAGAAAAATGCTGGTGCATGGTTTACGGTATGGCCTATGTATATGGTAGGGAGATTCTGAAAGGCCTGGATTGGTTTGGGCAGAAGCTGGTTGATCTTGTTGATAACAGCGACTTTTTTGCCGGTGCCGTGTGGACCTTTGCGCTGATGACGATGTGGGAAATGCTGACAAAAAAATAAAGCCAACGGCACTGGGAATGCCGAAGGCTTAGGGTGTGAATTTTGTTTTGGCAGGCAAGATTCACACCTGTATTTTATCACAAGTGAAGAAAAATGGGAATTTATATTTGTTACTACGAAAACCAGCGGCAGAAACCGTGCCCGAAATGTGGCAGTATACATAACGGGTTCGAATGGGAACACTGGGACTACAGAAAGAACTGGGCGCTGGATGCGTACATCATATGCCGCGACTGTGGGTATCGGACCCGGACGCATAAGACGATAAACGACGCGATGGCGGAATGGATCAGGTGAGATTATGGCATATCAGGAGATTACGAAATGCGGAAAGTGTGGCGCATCAATCCGTTACATCCGGATGAAGCGGTCAGGAAAATGGATGCCGGTTAACGCAAAGCCGGTGGAAGTGACGCCGTGCATCGGGCTGGACAAGGGCGGTCATACTTTTGTGACACTGGAAGGGGAGGCAATTCGCGCCCGGAGGAAAAAGGAAGAAAACCTGTTCTATGACGGTGTGGACAGTATTGCCGCATATGAGAGCCACTTTGCGACGTGCCCGGCAGCGGATGAGTATCGGAGGAAGAAATGAAACGACCAACGAACCCCTGCAGTCCGGAATGTCCGGACAGGAAACCGGGATGTCATAGTGAACGTTGTCCTCATGGTTGGGGAGACTACGAAAAAGCGTATCAGAAATACCTGAAGGAAAGGCATCGGGAAAAGATAGCGTCGCAGGAAGCGGCAGCGTATAAGGAAGAGCATCTCCGGAAGGCATTGAAACGGAAAGGCGGCAGAAAGTATGCTCCACTGAGGTAAAACAATGAGGACAAAGAAAGAATCGATACTGACGGATAACTGGGAACGCTGTTATCTGTGCGGCCGCAAAGCGAACAATGTACATCATATATATGCCGGATCACGGCGGGCGGCCAGTGAGAAACACGGGTTCAAGGTACCGTTGTGTGCAAACTGTCACACGCTGGGACCGCGGGCTGTGCATCGGTGCCCGGAACGGGATCGGTGGCTGAAGCGTGAATGTCAGTTGGAGTTTGAGCGCAGAGGTGGCACCCGATACGAGTTCGTGAGGATTATAGGGAGGAATTATCTTGGATAACGTAATCGATATAAATGGGCAACGGAATGCCCAGCTGGCAATTGACCAGCTGAATAAGGAACAGGAAAAGCATTTGAAGGATGCCAATTACTGCAGAATCCACGAATTTTTAATTGATATGGTGACGACGAATCCGGAACTGGCCGAAAAGATAACTGCGAAAAAAGATGTGCTGCAGTTTTCCCTGGGAGTGATTAAGGATGAAGCGAAAAAGAACGGCGGTGGGATTCCGGATAACGTGGCCTTTGAAAAGGTTATTAAAAAACTGAAGATTGAAGGCTATGAAGTTGTGATGAAGCCGGAAGTCAGGAAAGTTGGCATGCCGGAAGAGCCGGCAGCGAAACGGAAGCGGACCTATCTGGATCTGGATGATTTTCTGTGAGGTGACCGTTATGGAGATGACTAACAAAGAATTTTCCAGTCACTTTTCGGATACGTTTACACCGGAAATAAAAGCATTCGGCAGGGAAACGCTGTTGAAAGAAGGTTTCGACTGCCTGATCGTAACGGATAAAGAAGACAAGGAAAAGGCCTACTGCACCCACTGCAAAAAGTGGGTGAAGATACCGGGAGACAATTTGCACACCGGTTCCCCGCGGAACGCATGGAGAAGAGTACGGGAAGAATCCTGCTATTGCCATTCGGGCTACGCCATGATACCGGAGGCAGAGTTGCAGAGGCGGAAGGGAATCAAAGCCAGGAAAGAAAAGACCTGCCCGGAATGCGGTTGCACATTCAATGTCTATCATCAGTGGCGTATGGACATGAGCCAGCTGAACGGTACTGTCAGCCTTACTGTGTTTGCCAAGTCAAAGGTACTGCCGGACGCGGTAATATTGCGGCGAATAGAAATTTACCGTGAATATGGGAACGATGCGGGCCACGTTGTGAAAGATACATTCTCGGAAGAAGAGCGGTACCTGTTCCGGATGGGGCACAAGACCGTGCGGCAGAAGTGCCATTGTCTTGAGACAAAATATAAAAACGGGCAATGGAGCAGCCGTTACATAAGAAAATTTGTGAAGAGCATCAGGGACAGCGCATTCCGACAATCTAATTTTGCGTATTACGATAAAGTGGAAGGACACTACCGAATGAACATCGGGACATTACTGGATGCCATAAAGGGTACGCCATATCAGTATCTGTTCGCCGGCGGGGAACGGAATTATCTCAATCATTATAATCAGTATGAGTTCCGGGATTCCTATCCACTGTACGTAGTCTCTTATATGGACTTGTATAGCCTGCATCCGTGGATAGAACTGCTGATCAAGAACGGCATGGACAATCTGGTGATAGACCATATCCGGGGCAAGGGCAGCAAAGGCGGCATCAGCTGGGCAGCCAAAAATATAAAGAGTGCGGTAAAGCGATTCACAAAGCAGGATTTGAAGGATGTTATGGAATATAACAACCGGCAGTTGTCCATGGGAGGCCATGTTGACGAAACAACGCTTTCCGTTCTGGCGTTTGTCAGGGAAAAAATTGACCCGCAGATGACGTTGAAGCAGGCCATACAGATTGCAAGGGAAGGATATGGCCAACTGGAAACGATGTACGCCAAGGCAGAAAGACTTGGCCTGTCCGGAAGGAAAGTGATGGAGTATTCCTTGAAAGAAGGAGGCCTTGGCCACGCCATAGGAGACTGGTTGGACTACATCCGGGACGCAAAAAAGGTTGGATTGGATTTGCGGGACAAACGAAACAGCATGCCCAAGGATTTAAAGAGAAGGCATGCCAATATCATCAAACAGATTAGGTACCGGGAAAACAAGGAACTGGAAGAAAAGCTGAAAGCGACGCTGGCGGTGCGTAACAAGATTTTCTGCTGGAAGGGGGAAAAGTATTTTATCCGTCCGGCAGAGAGCACGAAGGAACTGATAGCGGAAGGGAAAACGCTGCACCACTGTGTGGGAGGCTACGCTGAACGGCATGCAAGTGGCGCGACCACCATCCTGCTTGTGAGGGAAAACGATAACCCGGACAAGCCGCTGTACACCATGGAGGTAAAGGGCAGCGTGAAAGAAGGATGGCGTATGGTTCAGATTCGGGGCAACATGAATGCGGACCCGCCGGCAGAAGTAAAGAAAATAGTGAAGCGGTTCATGGAGCAGGTGAACGCAAAAGATAAGGAAGGGAAAGTGAGGAAGACGGCATGAGCGTAGTGGATATTTCAAAGACCAATGAAGCAGAACTGATGGCCGAAACAGAACTGAACGCTGTGGAAGCGGAATTTGAGGAACGCACACCGGAAATCGTGGCAGCGGAGATACGGCAGATTGCGGATCAGACACGAAAGATGGTTCTGAATTCCAGCATTGAAATCGGGAAGCGCCTTTGTGAGGCGAAAGAGATGGTTCCCCACGGAGAGTGGGCAGCGTGGCTGGAAAAGAACGTGGACTTTTCACAGTCGTCCGCAAACAACTTCATGAAGATTTATACCGAGTACGGAGACATCCAGGGCGAGCTGTGGGGCGCTTCGGCAAAATCCCAAACGTTTGGGAATTTGAGTTATTCACAGGCGGTGGCATTGCTGGCGGTACCGGCAGAAGAACGGGAAGAGTTCGTGAAAGAAAACCATGTGGAAGACATGAGCACCCGGGAACTGCAGGAAGCCATTAAGGCCCGGGATGAAGCTATCAAGGAACGGGACAAAGCAAAGGAAAAGTTAGAGGAAGAAATTAAGAGCCGGGAAACCGAGATTGACAAAATTATAAAAAAAGATCTGAAGGAAAATATAAAACTTCAGAAGGATTTGGACTTTGCCAATAAAAAGCTGGAACTGGAAAAGAAGCAGCACGATACGCTGATGAAAGCGGCAGAGAAAAATAAGGAAGACCAACTGGCAGAGATTGAACGCCTGAAAGCAGAACTGGCAGCGGCAGAAGAAAGACCGGATGTTACACTGGCGGATGCTGCGGAGATTGCAAGGCTGAAAGACCAGCTGAAGAAGGCGGAACAACTGGGAGCAGAACGCTTGGCAGCGGATGAAGAGACTGCCAGGTTCAAAGTGCTGTTCCAGACGGTGCAGAACAACTTCTCTGATCTGATGGATGCGGCCAATTGTATTAAGGAAGAGGCTGCAAAAGAGAAACGGCTGAATGCCATAAAGAAGTTATTGGAAAAGCTCATGGAGGTGTTAGATGAATAGACATAACGGCGAGATGAAACGTAATGCGACGCGTTTGGGAGCCGCAAACTTTATAAAAGAAATATATAAATGGGCACAGAGCAATACGAGAGAGATGAAATTAGGGGAATCTTTTAAGGTGGAAATATCTGTCAAATGTTGTGATGGATGGTATGAATGTTCGGAATCTTTGGAAACAGAATTTGAAGACGAAGTGAAAGACTGATGAAGGAGCTGGACGCAGAATGAATAGCGCATACAAACTGTTCATCACTACTAAGAACAAAAACTGGAAGCACACGCACAGCGTAACCTTCCCACTGACGCATAAGGGCCTATTTGACGCGGAAGATCTATTCAAAAGCATGAAGGAAGAACCGTCATTGCAAAAGCTGATGTTATTCCGCTGTGACAGCAATGGCCGGATGCATCTTCTGAAGCAATATGAACGGGAGGAAAAGAAATGAGGATAAAACAGATTTCCATAACCGATAAAGGAAAGAAGCTTAGCATCAGCTGGTATTCCGGGGAAGAGGATAACACGCTGAACACGGTTTCCGGGACGGACAAGCCGCTTCCTTCATTTAAAGAAGCATGGGACGCGCTGGCGGCAGCGATGTGGGATTTCCTTTCTTTCCCGACGCCTCAGGACTATGCGGTTGGCAGGTACCAGCGGCCCAAAAAGACCATGCGGCTGCAGAAAATGGTATTTATGAAGACTGACACGGACAAAGGGCATTTTGAAAAAATCCGGATGGTGCTGGCACTGTGTCCGTTTGCACAGACTTCGGATGTCATGCTCATGAACGTGCCGCCGATCTACATTAAAAACACCTATACGGACGACAACCCGGAAGAGTGCTGTACGGCAGGGGAAGCCAGTCCGCAACTGTATAAGCTGATAGAGGCTGTGAAAGCAGAAGTGG
>JAEEGL014770920.1_pt1 | contig 16961 bp, 5 predicted proteins | sample 9134231 | NCBI WGS metagenome assembly JAEEGL01 (sample SAMN16246548, study PRJNA631951) | gut metagenome | biome: gut microbiome; feature: rumen; material: fiber-attached | host: Bos | place: Iran: Karaj | collected 2018-10
AGTAACTTCCAAAGTAATAGTTACTAAAAGATAAGGGTAGTAACTTGGCAGATGAAAGTTCCTGTTTCCGAGAAATCTTTAAAGAAGGAGATAAAAGTTTATGAAATCATTTTTAGAGAAATCTAAAAGAGCTCTGGTTCTTCTCCTGACAGGCGCTATGATCGCCACATCTGTACCCGCAGATGTATTCGCAGCTCCTCTTGCGACCGATGAAGACGTGATCTTCGAAGAAGGCGCAGACGCTGTGGAAGCACTTGGTGCAACAGATGAAGCGGTTATTGAGGAAGCGACGTTAGAGAGCGAATCTGATGGTACAGAAGCAGATAACACGTACGAAGATACTAATCTGTGGGTAACTGGTACCAGAACTAATGTGGATTTGGTTATTCTATCTGGCGATAGCCAAGTGCCTATTGCAAATTCGGCAGCCGGATACACCGCAGCTAAAGACACTAATAACCATTCAATCATAACTGCTGAAGGAAGTGGAACCCCATCTCAAAAGATTGATTCGGTAAATGGCTTTGTTGGCTATGTGGTTCCTGCATATGGCTATAAGTTACCTGAGAACGTAGCTATTACGGTTACAGCTAGATACACTGAAAACGGAACTCCGGTTGACATCCCCTCCAGTGCATGGTCAGTGAGCCCTGTTGCTACTGATTTAAGCTACCTTGATGCTGATTATGCGTTTTACGGTTATGGGTACGAGTGGAAGAACGCTATAGAGGTAAAGATTAATGGCTCTGAGTTTTTAAAGAAGTTTGCAGCTTCTGCCTCAAAGAATTATTTCCTTAACCTTGATATAACGGCAACAGCTGTAGCAAATCCTGTACCTCTTACTGTTACTGTGGATGGAGTGAATCAGCCCGGATTCAAACGTTCGTTCAGCGCTGCGTATTCTGTAGACACAGAGCTTACTGATGCAGTAAAGGCCGCTGATGCGTCTAAGTATAATCTTGCTGTAAAGCTTCTTGATAAGAACAACGATGTATATGAAGGTGGCACATTTACAGCGGCTACAACGAATACGGCTTCAAATCTTTCAACAGGATCTGACAATGTTTATTTCTATGATGCGACAGCCGGAATAAGATTCAACGAAAACGCACTTCAAAATGCTTATTATGAGATCAAAGAAAATGGAGCAAAACTCTCTATTGAGTTTACTTCAAAAGATATAACTTATCGTACGATAACCCTTGACGAGGATGATTTTGTTACTGTTAAGGAGGTTAGCGGAACTGAAGCAACTGCCGGAACAAAGATTGAAGAAGCAGCTGGTGCTGTAAAGGTTGTCGACGGTTCTACTTCTGATGTAGTATTCTCTATCGTTCCTTCTGCAACAGGAACCGGTCGTGAAATCACGAGTGTCAAGTATTTTATGGACGGATCCGCAAAAGGAATGTTAAACGCTGAAAGAATAGATGATTCTGGCGATATAGAACATGAGACTGGATCCTCTTTTAGTTCTGGTGATTGGACATTAAACCGATGGGTTATTCCTGTTGGAACTCACACAGGATTGACTACAGAAACTGCTATTACCGGAAATATCACAATTTTCATCGGAACAACTGATGTTGTAACCTATGATCTTGGCGCTAATGCCAGTGGAAAATCAGCAGTAACAGTTATTGATCCTGCGACTGTTGCGACAGCTGCCAGCACAGATGTTTCCCCTAAACCCACTTCTGTAGCTGTATCTGGCGATGATTATGTGTTCTCAGCAACTCCTTTGGACGGCTATAAGATTGATTCTGTCACCGCACAGATGATAGCGACTGCCTCCGGAACCAACTATACAGCAACTACTGTAAAGGAAGTTGGATTCGGTATGTATAAGATCGAAAATGTAACAGGTGCGATTCAGATTAAAATAAAGACATCTGCAACAGCCACAGATACATTTGTTACAGCAACCGGTTTTGCGACAGTAAGAGAAAAGACAACTGGAATGACGATAGGTACAAATACTGAAGCCGCTGAACTTCAGAAGCCTTTCACGTTCGTTGTCACACCTGACTCTGGCAAAGCTATCAAAAAAGTCGAATATACTATGGGTGAGACAGTAAAAGAAATGACAGAGATTCCTGTAAACGCAGGCACCCAAAAAGCAGATGGTTCAAGAGAGTATACAATCAGTAGTGTTTCTGGTGGTATAACCATTAAGGTTACTACCGTTACAGGACACGATATAACAAAAGTACCTAACGAAGACGCCATACTGACATACAATGGTGAAGTCATTGAGGATTATGGTACTATCAGGGCTTCAGTAGAAGAAGATCTTGTGTTTACAGTTGCGGCTGCTACAGGTGCTGAAATAGACAGCGTTAACTATAAGGCAGCAGGAACTACTACTGCAGCTGACGTTGTAGCAAAAACATACAAACTGAATGCTACCGGTTCTACCTTTACCATTGGAAAGAGCTCAATAACCAGCGATAGTGCGGAAATCGTAATCGCGACAAAGAGAAATGCTGATGAATCAACATATACCGCTAAAGTTGACAGTTCTACCGGTTCGAAGACCAATATTTCAGAGCTGGCTCTTAAAGCTGGTGGCGCTCAGATAACTACTGCATCAGGTAACCCTTCAATCTATTATGCCGGAACCACGTTAACTACTACATTCTACAATAAGAATAATGTCGCAATGGTTCCCGGTGCTCAGAGCGAAGTTGAATATAAGCTGACGAAGACAGGTACTGCAGCAGTTGGTGCATTTACTAATGCTAAGACTAACCCCGCAACATTTACAACAACAAAGACTGCCGGAGAGGACACCCTGACTGTTACCTTGACAGACCGGAACACAAACTTCCCTCAGTTTGTTGTATATTCTAAGACAATTCCCGTTAAAGTGGATCCTCTCAACACGCTGTTTGACAAAGTTGAGCTTGGCTCTGTTGTTACAGCAAGTCCGAGTACAAACGGTATAAGTGCTACAGGTTCTGTAATAAGAGTTGATTCTGCATCAGCTCCGCTTTGTAATGATGATATTGTTTACTCTGTATATCCCTATACCACTAAGGCTAGCGGAAGATCAACTAAAGACAGTGCTTTAGATGATGACGCAAATCAGTTTGATGGCGTAGATGCAAAGAACGCTGTTACAAGTATTACATGGACTACTGATCCTTCATATAATTCAACGACAATTACAAAGCCATTTAAGATTACTTCTCCTGATGCTGCAACAGCAAAAATTGAAGATGCAACGCAGGCTATGGATGTTGTAGTAACTGCAACACTTAATTTTGCAGATGGTTCAACACTTCAGACAGACGCAAAGACATTAAACATTGTCAAGAAGAATTACGGATACTTTGCAATTCCTACTATTGAAGCAAATGGTTCATCGATCCTTAACGGAACTTTCGTTACCGTTGAGACTAAAGGAAGCATGAAGACTGCCACAGTAAAATGGGATGTATACGAAATCACATCTGCAACATGACTGACAGAGGTGCTTAATAGTGAGGCTGATGTGGCAGAAGGTATCGATTCCATAGGAACAGATAGTTCTGCTAAAACAGCGCTGGCAGCATACACAGGTATCACAAAGCTTGCTGCTTCAAAGGTTGTTTTTGGAAAATCCACAATTACTCCTACTGGCTCAAACTATGTAAAAGTTACAGATGGCGCTACAACTACAATAGAATCTGTAGCAAAAGGAAATGCCTTGGTAACATTGAATGCTACCGTTGATGGCGTTCCTGTTGTTGCAAATCCCATATCTGTTAATGTTGTAAACAATGTTCAGAAGTACGAGGTTCATTTCGAGACCGGATACGATGAGTATAATCATTCATCAGGAACTGAAGCACAAATATTCCGTGAGAAATATGATTACCCGAACTACAATAAGAATCTCGCTCTTAGGACCGGCTTTACTGTAAGTGAAGTTGAGGCTACCGTAAGCGGTGATAAGGTAAGCAACGGATTCTACCTGATGGATGTTCCGGAGTATACCAAGTTTGTGCTTCCTACTCAGGAAGAAGCATTCGGGACCTCGGTTGATCCTTTTGTAAGTCTTTACGGATGGGACGTTAATGGTTCCTACTATAAGATTGGCGATTCCGTAACTATTACAACCTGGACAACGGTTAGTCCATTGTTTGGTTATAAATATCAAAATGGAATCAAGTTATATCGTTATAGCGCAGGAACTGCAGCAGGAACCGCACTCACAAATGCTTCGACAATTACCATTGCCAAGAGTACATCCGGAAACACTGTTACGATTCCTCTTGCAGCAGGTTACAACGTGATAGATGTAGAAAAAGGACCGTCAAAACTTGGAGCAGCACAGTACAAGAGCGCAATGGAATATGATAATTCTGCCAAATTGATCATTCGTGAAGTTGGCGATGAATTACTCAATCAGAATCAGCTTAAAGCAAACATTCTTCAGGCTGATTCCGGATTAGGAAGTGGTGCATCAGTTGAGGTATCGTATCAGGATATCGCAGGAAATGCTGACGCTATTTATTCTAAACAAGGTTCAGGAGCAGGACAGATTGCTGTTAAGAATCTTACAGTAAAATCAACTGATGCTAAGGCATATACCATAACCCTTGACAGCACAGCAACCATACAGGTTGGACAGACAAAGACCTTGACTGCAACTGTAAAAGATGAAGGCGGCAATGCTGTAAATTGGGGCTCGATGACAGCAGTTGCAACTGTATCATCAAATAAAGAGGTAGCTACAGCTTCAGCAGCATTAGCAGCAAATAGTGATATTAAAGTCACAGGTGTAGCAGCTGGAAATGCAACAATCAGCGTTACAGCAACTGATGTGAACGGTAACGATATCAAGGCCCAGATTGCTGTTACTGTAGGAACTGAAAATATCCAGCTCATACCTACTGTTTCAAATACCGCGGTTACAGGTGAAGTTCAGGATGGTACAATTTACCTGCAGGCCGGAGTGGCAAATACACTTTCATTCCAGGCATATAACAAAACGACGGGGTCATATATTACTCAATCCACAGCAGACTGGTCTATCGTCGGAAAAACAGTAGATAGCGTTTCAGCAGGAGATGCTATCAGCTATATAACTGCTGTTCCTACAACGATAAGCAATTACACTGCATCCATAACCCCTGATGCTCTGGGTATAGGAACACTTGAAGCAACATATACGAACGGTGCCGATGTATATGTAAAATCATTCCCGGTAATGAGTTATCAGGCAGTAGTTGTACACGCACCTGCAACAGCAAATGCATCCACATATAGCGTATCGAAGTCTGATACTGCACTCGAAGCAACAAAGAATGATGTTACTAAAGTAACTTACATCTCAAAAGACACAGCTGAGTATACCTTTGATTCAGCCCCTTACAGCTTCAAGTGGCTTAAATCCAGTCCTTCTTACAGTCCGTATTATTGGGCTGATACATTAGACATTGATGGTAATCCTAATGAAACAAAAGTTATTGATTTAGGTAAAAAGATAACTGATACTGCAGCAAATTGGGCTTTGGCTCAGGTAGATCTGTATCCTGCTTTTGGACCACTCCAGGTAGAAAAACTTCTGGATGTTCCCAAGGAAATCGTACTCAGTGACGAAGCAGTTGAATCTGCAACCGTCAAGGGTACAAATATGAAGGCTGTTAAGATTGGTGTCTCTCCTTATGCTACAACAGCTAAAGTTGAAATAGGTGGTGCTGACAACGGAATGCATGGTTTAGTTGCTGGCGATAAAACCAAAGATGGAGCTTATGCTGCACCTGTTGAGTGGAATGGCGGAAGTGTAGTTGACATTACAACAGCAGGTTCCGGAACATCTCGCGAAGACGTATTTACGGTTGGCATGATAACTGATGGAGCTATGAAACATGTAGGAACAACAACTCTATATGTTTATACAAATCAAAAGAAAGCTTCTACCGCGGATGCTGTTGAAACCATCACAGTATACTTAAATGGTGAGTATACTGATACAACAGTAACACCTAATGTAAAGAGATATAAAGAAAATGGTGTTGTTATCGAAAATGGTTCAAAGACCGTTAAAGGAAAGACTCACTGGTATAAGGATAAAGCACTGTTAACAAGCGGTGTTTATGAAGTTGAGACTGGTAAGTTCGTCATCGTAAATGGAAACGGTGATCAGACCACAACTGAAGGAAAGACTACATTCAAAGACCAGTTATATTACATCGGATCTGATGGATTCGTTAAGACAGGTCTCATTGAAGGTACTAATGGAAAAACCTACTACGCTGACGCTACAACAGGAGTCCTGGTTGCTAGTGAGATCGTTGAAATAGGCGGTGCTAAGTACTACTTCAATAAGAATGGAGAGAAGGCAGTTGCTTCTTCATCAGCTAACACTTATGAACTGGAGTCAGTTGATAAGAAGTATTACATCGATGCTAACGGCAATATTGCTATGACCGGCATCTTCAAAGTTGCCGGAGTAGATCGTCTCTTCAAAGAAGACGGATCAATAGTAACCTTTGCAGACACAACAGATGGAAAGATCACAGTTAATGGTATTGTTTATGTACTCGACAAGGTAACTAATGAAGCTAAGCCGGATGACATTCTTTACGATGCAACAGTAACATGGACGACGTCGTTCCCGACAAAGATTACAAAGGGAACAGCTGCTCCTGAACTTGAATACACCATCAACTACAAGTCAAAGAATGGTAACACTGTTACTCCCGTCAAGAAGACTGTAACAGCTGTTCCTAACGGAAGTTTCAGTGCTGAATCTACCGCTACCGAGCTTACCTTCACAGCTACTCCTGACCTTACAGGATTCTTTGCAGATGCAGAGGGTACAACGCCTGCAACAGCTGATCCTAAGGTAGCTATTTACAGATTTAAAGATGGTGGTCTTGAGGGTATCTCCGATATCTGGTATGCACCTACTGTAGCATGGACTACCACATGGCCTGCTAAGTGGACCAAGGATCCTGTATACCCGACCATGAAGTATAAGGTAACTTATACCTCTAAGGAGACCGGAACTCAGGTTACTACAGATGAACTTACAGCTACTGTTACCAGCATACCTGCAACCATAGCATCTGATGCTAAGGAGGCAACCTTCACAGCAACAGCAGATCTGTCAGCATACTACACTGACGATACCGGTGCAACAGTAGTAGATCCTACAACTATCGCTAACTCAACATCCTCCAAGAAGTACATCTTCAAGGATGGCGGCGCAGAAGGCGTTGCAGGAACATACTCAATCAAGTCCAAGACAGCCTTCACATGGGGCGAACTTCCTACAACAGGTGTTCCTACTGCTTCACTGTCAATTACTTACACTGTGACTCAGGAAGACGGAACCAAGACTACTGAAACAGTTACTACAAACGCAACTGTAACAGAGACAACCGCAGCTGGCGATACCAAGCACAGATCATTCAAGGCTGTAGCAGCGACAATGGATGAGAAGAATCCTGAGATTACTGATACCAAGATTTATAGCGTTAAGAGCGGATCTGGTATGGAAGGCATCGTAATCGAAGGTCTCCAGGATGAGTATGAATTTGCCGGAACACCTATACAGCCTGCATTCTATCTCGTAGACTACGATATCGAAGACGGTGTAGTACTTGCTCTTGGTACTGACTATACAGCTAAGTACACCAACAACAAGGCAGCCGGCACAGGTACCATTACCATTACCGGTAAAGGCAACTACGCAGGAAAGAATCTTACTGCTTCCTTCAAGATCGTTGATCCTTTTGCTGAAGCAGATAAGACTGACTTCGCAGACAATGTTAAGAAGGTTGTTGTAAGTAAAGACGGATTCACATATGACGGAACTCAGAAGTTCCCGAAGACAGTTACCATAACCACTAAGGCTGGTGAAACTATCGTATATGAGTTCGATGGAACAAGTTATAATAAGACTCAGGGTGATAAGGAAGTACTTATCACTGTAGCTAACAACGTTAAGGCAGGAACTGCTACCGTTGGTGCTCAGGGTAAGAGTGATGCTAAGCCTAAGACCGGTAAGTTCAAGATCGCTCCGCTTGATTTGGCAGCAGCAGGCGATAAGCTCGCAGTTACGATCAATGATGGTGACAACGCAGTTTACGAAGTTAAGGGTGTACAGCCTTCAGTAGAAGCTGTTTACACATCAGAAGATGGCGATTCTGTACTTCTTGTTCAGGGTCAGGATTACACATTATCTTACAAGAACAACAAGGCTGCCGGAACAGGCACAGCTCTTCTTAAGGGCAAAAAGAACTGCAGTGGTAAGAAGGAAGCATCATTCACTATCGATCCGATCGACCTTAGTCAGGTAGATACTGATACAGTATCTGTATTAGCACTCTCCGGTAAGAAGGTATCCAAGGTTAAAGCTGTGGTAACTGATGCAGCCGGTAACGTGATCCCTGCTAAGCAGCTTACAGTTTCCATATTCGAGGCAGGCGGTGACACCGCACTTGCAAAGAGCGCTGTTGTTCCTGCTGCGTTCGATGTCAAGATCGAAGCTAATGGAACTAACTTAAAGGATTCGCTTGAGATAGCAGATCTTAAGCCGGTTAATGACTTTAAGGCTAAGATCACTGTTGACAAGAACTGGAAACTTACTTACACAGGAGAACCTATCATCCTTACAGACCTTGTAGATGATAACAATGCAAATCCGTTCGAAAACGGCAAGATCACCGTTAAAGTTGGATCAGCTACTCTGGTTTACGGCGAAGACTTCGAAGTAGCCGGATATGCTAACAACATCAAGACGGGTAGCATGAGCTTCACGCTTTACGGAATAGGCAACTATGCCGGAAGCAAGTCAGGTAAGGTTAAGATCGTTGCAAAGACCGTATCTAAGATCGTTGCAGAATAATCTTATCAAAACCACAAGCACACATTAGTGCTTAAGTAAGAATGCCCCAGGGGAGATCCCCTGGGGTTTCTTGCGTCAACCCTTTTTCGGGTAAATTCTGTCTGCTAAGTGTTTACAATCTTTTTCAGATAGATTACTATAATACTACCTGTTGTAAAAATGCTAGGTTAACAGTAGCTGTATATTGTTAGCATTATTTCGCTGTTTTCTAGCTTTTTACTGGAGGTAAACTATTTGGACAAATTCATATGGCATGCGGGCAGCCTTAATGTCCGTATGACAAACGATGTGCTGTTTAAGCATCTTCTTCAGAGAAGTGACGCAGTACTTCAGGAAATGATCTGTTCGCTCCTTCATATGGAAAGATATCAGATCAAAAGTACCATAGTAACCAATCCTATCCTTCAGGGACAGGCGATAGATGATCAGACGGTTATCCTTGATGTCAACGTGTTGATGAATGATGCGAGTCGTATTGACTTCGAAATGCAGGTCATAGACTATAAGGATTGGATAGAAAGGTCGATCATTTATACAGCCAGGAATTTCGATGATCTGAAGATTGGAAACAAGACCTATTTGAATACTAAACCTTCGGTTCACTTCGGGTTCCTGTCGTTTTCACCATTTAATGATCATCAGAAGTTTTATTCACTAAATAAGATAATGGATGTGGAAGACCACCATCTGTATACCGATAAGTTCGTGGTGGGATACGTGGATATTACAAGGATAGACCTGGCAACAGACATCGACCGGAAATACAATGTTGACAAGTGGGCGAGGTTCTTTAGTGCAAAGACATGGGAGGATATTAAGATGCTGGCGGCAAGATATCCTATAATTGAAGAGGCAGCTACTCATTTGGCTAAGATCAGCGAAGATGAGTATATCCGTTTGCAGATGCAGGCGCGGGAAGATCAACTGATCAGACAAAGAGAATTGGTGGATATGGTAGATGAAGCCGAGTCCAGAGCGAATGAAGCCGAGTTCAGGGCAAATGAAGCAGAATCAAATAACATCATCCGCATAATAAAGAAACTACGCAAAAACAAATCATCGGAACAGATCGCAGATGAACTTGAAGAGTCAGATAACATCTCGGGCATCAGTGAAATCGTTGGCTTGATCAGAGAAGCATCGCCTGATCTTGATATGGATGAGAATGAGCTGGCACAGGCTGTGCTCGAAAAGTTGAACAACAAATCTCAAAGATAATTGATACCCAATAAGCCCCAGGGAGTGATTGATCCCTGGGGTTTGTTGAAGGGAGTTGGCACTCATGCTCTTAATTGGTAAGAGGATATTTCGAAAGTTATGATTTCACCCTCAGAGTCTCCGTTTGACACTACACTACTTCAGCTCCTTCATCTGACATCTCACTTTAAGTCCTATCGTCTAACACATGTTACTTCAGCTCCTCCAGCGCATCGATCACGGCGGTCTCGGCGTTGCCGAAGCAGTGTGAGTATCTGGTGAGGATGGTGTTCTGGGTGTCGCCGGAGTATTTCTCGATGACGGAGAGCGGGATGTTCTTCGAGATCAGGTAGGAGATGTAGCTGTGCCTGAACTCGTGGAGGTGGTACGCCGGAAGCCCCAGGTCAGTGCAGGCGCATTTTAAGGCGTTGTCAATCGGGGAGTATGTGACGGGACAGATGCGTGAAGCTCCCTCATGCCCGTCTCTGTACGATGCATATAATTCCGCCGGATGCGACACCACCGGTATTTGCCTGAACTTGTAATTCTTCGGTACCTTCACAATCCCGAGCTTCGATACATAGGACTTGGTTATGGACATGCGAAAGCCGCTTTTTACCTCGCTACCGGATTCGTAGGAGAAGGGCTTGAAATCGTCCCAGGTCAGGGCCATGGCCTCTCCTATCCTTATTCCCGTAAAATACAGCAGCGCGAACAGGAATCTGTAGTAGTCGTTGCTGCCATGGCGGCGTGATGCTTTTTCCTCCAGATACTTATCTATCATGGCGTATTCTTCGAAGCTGATGACGCGGTAGTCTTCTTTTTTCGCGGTGCGGATGTTGTCGCAGTGGGTGAGTATGTTGTCCGGGATCAGCTGCCGCTTGTAGCAGAGGTTGATGAGCTTGCGGAGCATGCCGTTGATGAGCATGATGGTTTCCTCGCTGTATCCGAGACTGCGCGAATGGACAGCGAATTCGTAGTAGTCGTCCTCGGTGATGTCACCTATGAGGGTGTCAGCCGGAATGGATTTCGTGATCATCCTGAACTGATCCCTGTTGTTTAAGATCGTTACAGGACTTAAGTTCTGTGCGATAGCCTTGTTCTCCCAGAGTTCCCACGCCATGGACAGGGTAACTCCGTTCTTCTTTGGTTTCCTGTTGAAATAGCTCCCCTTGTAACCTGTTGTTGTTCTTTTTGTGATCATAGTGGTCCTCCTTTCTACGTGAGATATAAAAAGAAGAGGCAAACGCCTCTCCTTCACTACACATGAAGCGCCATATAATTCGCATATAGTCTTGCTTGCATGAATGAAACGTAGTAATATGTATCCAAAAGTTATAACCAATTATAACTGAAATTTAAAAGTCATAACCAATTATAACCAGAATCCAAAGTTATAACTGAAAGATCTGATCACATAACCAATGAACGCGTACCAATGGAGGTCATAAATGAGTAATCCCTTTACTTTGACATTCGGCATGGAACCAAAAGAATACATAACCAGGAAGCAGTTGGTTGACAAGGTCACAGATTCCTTCACCGCTGAATATCCGTCAACATATACCTATATGATAACAGGTGTCAGAGGCGCCGGTAAAACAGTATTTCTGACAACTCTGTCAGAAGCCCTTGAACGAAAAAAAGACTGGATCGTAATAAACGTATCCCCGGACATGGATATTCTAAATTCTATAGCCTCCCATCTGTACAGTATTAGTCCTCTTCAGACTATTTTTGCTGATGCCCGGATCGATCTGTCTGCACTTGGCATCGGCGTATCCCTTACTAACTCTGCACCTATTTATGATATATCTACCGCCCTTGAGAAACTTTTCGAAACCTTGAAAAAGAAGAACTACAAAACGCTTATTGCTATCGACGAGATTGTCACCAATCAGAGTGTTAAATCCTTCGCCGGAGTTTATCAGATCCTTATACGAAAAAAACTGCCGGTCTTCCTGTTAATGACCGGTCTGTACGAAAACATTAATAATCTTCAAAATGATAAAACTCTGACTTTTCTGTACCGTTCACCCAAGATCTATTTAGAGCCTTTGAGCATCTACTCAATAGCCCGCAGTTATAAGAAAGTATTTGATCTTGACGAGAAAGCCGCCAAAGCCATGGCGGAACTTACCAACGGGTATGCCTACGCCTATCAGGTTCTGGGGTATTTATATTGGGAAAATATTATTGAAGCTGGGCGCCACGCAGATCTATACGACCTTATAGACGAATACGATGCCACATTAAGTGAATATGTATATGAGAAAGTATGGTTCGAATTGCCGGATACAGAGAAACAGATCGTATCTCTTCTGGTCAAAAACGGACAGATGAAAAACCAGAAAATACGTGAGGAACTGACCTTAACAGATTCACAGATGTCAGTGTACAGAGACCGGCTTAAACGGCGCGGTATCATAGATACTTCCAAATTCGGATATCTGTCGCTCATTCTTCCCCGTTTCAGAGAGATCGCAGCGATATGGGTGGACTGAAATATCGGTGGCTGTGAACCCCGATATTTCAGATACTACAACAGACTACGGCCTGTCAGATTCCAGACAGGTCTTCAATATGTCTGTTTCTCTTTCCCCCCTTACAATCTTCATACTGCTACCCCATCATATTCCGCCAAAACCGGTCATCAAAACACTATTTTGGCGGATTATAAGCAAATACCCGCTTAAATTACACCACAATAAATTATCATATCTTTGGATTTCTACGTAATGTGAATTTTTAACCCTTTGGATTTCTATCGGCAACCGAAAAGATATAACGTTGCTTGTTCTTTTCCACCCCTGCAATCAGTAACTTAACAAATATAAGTTCCCAAATTTCCGAGAAATCTTTAAAGAAGGAGATAAAAGTTTATGAAATCATTTTTAGAGAAATCTAAAAGAGCTCTGGTTCTTCTCCTGACAGGCGCTATGATCGCCACATCTGTACCGAGTACAATATTCGCAGCTCCTCTTGCGGACGATGAAGATGTAATCTTCGAAGAAGGCGCAGATACTGTGGATGCACTTGGCGCAGTTGAAGAAGAACTGGTGGTTGAAGAAGCTGTAGATCCTGTGGAGCCGGATTATTACAAAAATGAGATAACAATCGCTCTTGGGAATGTAAATACAGCCGTAGATGCTAAACATGCAGACCTGATTGAAGTATTTAATCCGTATGGTGATATCGATGGTACTAATGTCAGTCGTGGAGTTGACCCTGATAGCGATTACTCATTTGTAGTATCACCTGATAAAGGTTATACACTGAATAACAACGGAAATATCATTTCAAAGGTTGCGTATGATGTGTACAGAGTAAATGAAAGCACATCTGTTATAGAACACAGTACAACAACACTAACAGATGGTTGGACAGTTACACCTGTAAATCCTGTAACAGATCCGGGATATGTTAAGGGTAGTTATGTTATCACATTCCCCGGGGGAACAAGCGGAACCAGCCTTTTAGAGAAAGTGGCAGCCGGAGCATTATATGACACAACAACAGCTGTATCAAATCCTCCGGATCTTGTTGGTGGTGGAAAACTTACGGTAACATTTTCTGATGCAGCTTCTCTCGCTACAGAGCAGAGTGTATCAATCGCTTCTATTACTGCAATAGGAACTAAGGCATCTATCCGTAATGACTATGCAGACGATGTGACCACGGCTAAACCCAGTGAGAATAAAACAATTGCATTATCAAGCATAATCAAAGAAACCGGTATAGACTATGATTCCCTCAAGGTTCGTGCGGTTGTTAAAGATGGTGACAAGATTGTAACCCAATTTACCGATGGAGTTTATACCCTCGAAGCTAATCCGACAGCAGTAGATGGCGAATCAGGAAAGCAGGTTGCAGATCTTCTTGATCCAGTATGGAATGTTGGCGATCTGAAAACAGAAGATTGGTTGGTTGTCACGGATTCTTCTTATCACCTCGGAACAGCTGCCGCATTAGATACATCGGACACCTACACTGACAGCACAATAGTAATCGACAGTACAGCTATCGCGGAAATATATGACGCCGGATATACACTCAGTCTTGTAGTTAATGGCACGACTGCGACTCAGACAACATATACTGCTACATATGCAGACAACAGCTTTGTTTCGTTTGGTGCAAAGGGTGGCAATGGAGAAGGAACAAAACCCACTTCAGCTGCTCCGGGAGCAAAACTTGAGCCTTCTATTAAGACTGCCGCATTAACCAGTGGAACACGCCTTGTAGATAAAGTATGGTATGTTGCTGAAGGAACTACAACAAAAGCTGAATTCGACGTAGACAAGAGCGGTTATGAAAAGGGTGATCTTGAAATAACAAATATGCCCAATAAGAATATCACGGTTTATGCAAGCACAACGGTACCCGTAGACAAAGCGGTAACAGATGCTGCATCAAATTATGACATCTTTGATATCACCGGTGCTCTTGCATCTCGTGCTACAGATGGTGAAGCTTATAAGTTTTCAATAATAGCTAAAAATGGATATAAAGTTGCTTCAGTAGGATATCGTTTGGGCGGTGACGGTAGCAGCTACACAACTGTAACACCTACAGATGGAGTATATTCTACGGCAGCAGTAAATGATAATGTAGTTATTAAAGCAACTCTTACCAAAGACGATGAAGTTAGCACTGTAAAAGTAAAGGCAGCAGCTAATTACACCGGAACCGGAGATGGAAAGCTCGGAACCAGTGGCGCTATCACAGTTCTTGGCGCTGTGTCTGGCAGCACAATTACAAATGGTTCGGCTGACGCAGATGTTGTTAAAAATGAGCCTTTCTACTTTACAGTATTAGCAGGATCTGGAAAACTTGTGAATTCTGTTTCCTACAGTTTGGGTGGAGTTAACAAGGGCGAATTAAAAGCTGTTACCACGAAAACAGATGGAACGCTTGCTTATATGATTCCTTCAGCAAGTGCTGCTATTGAGATATCTGTAAACACTGGTAATGCCGTTACTATTAAGGCTCCTATCAGTACTAAAGTCACAGTAGACGGATTTACAACAGGTGCAACCAAGGTTGTGGCAAGTGACACAATGTATCAGTTTACGATCCGTCCCGCAAGTGAAGCGGTAACTATCAAGGATGTGTATGCTTATGACGCTGTAGCGACTACTTATAATGGTAATGTATTTACTCCTATAACATCTGCCGCTGCAATATCTGCGAAAAAAGTATACAAACTCGGATCCGTTGATGCTTCTACTGGAGTCGGAACCTTTACAATCACACCTACTATGTTTGGATCCTCAGGTATGAATACAGCTACTGTTGGTATCTTTGCGACAACCGAAGAAGCTGTAGATTCAGCTAAGTATAAGGTTGTATTCTCAGATACGCCAACACTAGCTGATACCGGATCACGCATGAAATATGAAAAGACCGGATCTTTATATACAATAGACAGCATAACAAGTCAGGAATGGGATCCAATAGTGTCAAAAGCTACTGTTAATATGACAGCCAATACCGGTTTGTATCCGATTGAGGCAGATGGCACATGCGGGTCGGCAATAGGCTATGATGCACAGGAGTGGACTGTGGCAGGAGATGGAAGTATCCTGTCAGTAGAAAAGAACACCGGTGTGACAACAGTAAAGAAGGCTGGTAACGATACTCTCAAGGTAAAATATAGTGTATATAACTCTACTACTGGTAATCCAGGCTTTGGAAACACGTTAATATACACAGCTACGCTCCCTGTAGTATCCGCAAACAGATATGATAGTCTGGCACTTTCAGCAGACATTACTTCGATTTATCCTCTTGCTGATAATGATCCTAGCGACGATGCAGCTGATGTTGCAAAGGTAGAAATGGCTACCATTACTCTCAAGGGAGTAGATGGACAGACTAAGAAATCTGTAACTGTAAATGCAAACGGAAACGCAGATGTTAAGAATATTACTTATTTATTCAATCCGGATATAACAGGTAACACAGAAAAAGATTTCTACTTCTATGATTCAACAGCTCCGGACAATACGACTGCCGCTAATCGTAAGGAAAGCGTTGTAAATAATGGTACTGCTCCGGATAAGCCTGTTGTAGTGGTATCCACAAAGACTCAGACAGAACCGATACATGTTAAGGCCATTGTTACATTTGCAGATGACTCTGAACAGGTTATTGATGACATTGCGATTAACGTAGTTAAGAAGCCGACACTCTACTATCATCTCGTAAGAACCATAGAAGGCGGAGTTCACGAGTATAAATATGAGAATTCAGATAGTAGCTTGGACACGCAGTACCTGGTTATTAATTCAGAGAATTTGAAAAACTTTAAAGTCAGCTATAAGCTTTATCAAGCTGAGGCACCCGGTGTAGACATCAGTGATGAGACTAAGTTTGAAGCTGCTCTGAAGGCTGGAACTATCGAAGAAGCAACCGGAGCAACTTTTGGAGAAGGTACCATTGCATACTTTGATAGCGGTGATGTAAAACAGACTACGCCTGCCACAGATTTTGTTAACATGACAACAAGCGGCACTAGTTTTGATTTTACTGCTAAGAAAGCTACTTCAACGGGAGGGTACTATGTACGCCTCACAGCTCCTACAATTTCAATTGGAGGAATCAAGATTCCTGAAATTAATGTTGCAGATGGTAAAGATCTTCTGATCTATGTATGGCAGAGAGACACAGATCATACGGTAGACCTTATAACCTATGATTCTACGACAGTTAGCGGTAATAAAACGATTTATGAAGCATATCCCAGTACAGCATTCATTAATGGTCGTACAGTCAGCGAGATCGTTGACATGACCTCTAACGTAAATGCTTCATCCAAGCTTTCGCAGAAGCGTACGGGTATCGAATTTAGCAGGGTAAATGACGGTTCAAGCTTCAGACTTCCTAAAGCAGATGAAATGACACAAGTTGGTTCAAAGAG
>JAEEGL017045733.1_pt1 | contig 16961 bp, 18 predicted proteins | sample 9134231 | NCBI WGS metagenome assembly JAEEGL01 (sample SAMN16246548, study PRJNA631951) | gut metagenome | biome: gut microbiome; feature: rumen; material: fiber-attached | host: Bos | place: Iran: Karaj | collected 2018-10
AATATGATTATATAATTGTTGATGAATTTGCTAAAGAAAATAGATATTATGAATATATTAAAGATTCTACTAATATTCAAAGAGGTATAACATTTATGACTAAAGCAGAAGATAAATGTTTATCAGTAGCTTGTGCATCAATTATAAGTCGTTATTTATTTATTCAAGAATTTGATAAAATATGTGATGAACTACATTTACCACTACCCAAAGGAGCAGGTTCTGAAGTAGATAAAATGGGTATAGAAATAGTAGAAAAATATGGTGAAGATAAATTAAAAGAAGTAGCCAAACTTAATTTTATGAATACTTCTAGAATATTAAAAAATAGAATATAAAAAACCGTTAAATTAACGGTTTTTATTTTTGTCTTCCTGTTGTAATCTTAATATAATTTTTTAAAGACTTATCAGATATGAAATCAAAAAAGATATTTCTCATTACATCTAAATATTCATAATTCTCTTCAATAACTTTTCTAAAATTAAATGAATTAAGAATACGACATATAGATCTATTATTTTCTAATGTCTCTATGTAACCTTTTATTTCAAAATCTTCAGTATATTCAGATATTTGATCACATATCTCATCTGCTACATATTCACTATAATCATTACTATAAAGTATATAATCTTCAAGATTATAATAATCAAATAAACTTTGTCCTTGTGAATAGCTTACAGCCATAAACATTTCATAAAATGTTTTAAGATCCATTTCAATACAATTATCGTTATTCATATTATTTTCTCCTTGGCTTTGATGTCTTTAACACCATTGCAAATGCTTTACCACCATTAATATCTAAAAACACATTTCTCATATCTTCTAAATATTCTTTATCTAATTTAGCAAGTTCTAGAAAATCTATTTTATTATTAACGCGATACATTCCATAATTACCTTCTGGATATACATAAGATATTACTTCATTATTAAGCATATCTTCAATAGTTTCCTCAGCTTCATGAATTAAATAAGGAAATAAAACTTCATTATGATATGAATCATCATCAAGTTCATAACATCTTTCTATATATTTGTAAATATCACTAAATTTAAATATTCTTTGTTCGTTAAGATAACTATTTGCCACAAACATTCTAACTAATTCATCTACACTTATTTTTTTATTATCCATAAACCCACCTATGTGAATTATTATACCATAAAAATAAAAACATCAATATCAATTGACGTTTTTTAACTCAAATAAATTAAACGGCTTATCTTTTGGTAAATAAGTAAAACTAATTATCTCTTTAGTTATTGGATGTGGAAAAGATAATTTATAAGCAAATAAACCTATTTCTTTATTAGAATCAAATCCATATCTATTATCACCAATAAGGGGATGATTTCTACTAGCAAATTGTACCCTTATTTGATGATGTCTTCCTGTTTTTAATTTAACTTTTACTAAACTTAAATCATTCTTTTCATCATAATCTATTAATTCATAAGATAATTCAGATAATTTACCATGAGATTTATCAGTTACTATAGTACTAAAATCATCTTTCTTTTCTAAGTAATCTATAAATGTATCAGATTTATCTACTTTACCATGGCATATGGCAAGATATATTTTTTCTAGTTTATTATTTCTAATTGCATCTGATAAACGAGATGCTCCTTTACTAGTTTTAGCAAATACCATTACTCCACCTACTACTCTATCAAGTCGATGAACTAAACCTAAATATACATTACCTGGTTTATGATATTTTTCTTTTAAATATTCTTTTATTATAGTTAACATATCTGGATCATTGGTAATATCACTTTGCGATAATATATTAACTGGTTTAACAACAACAATTATGTGATTATCTTCATATAAAACATTTAAATTATTCATAATCTACTCTTCCATATATACCACATGGTAATATTATAGTTTTCTCTTTAATTGGTAAACCTATTTCATCTGATGTTATTTTAATATTCTTTCTTTTGTTAGTTAGTTTTAACATATTTTCTAAAAGTATTGGTGATAATCCTGAATATGAATTTACTAACATAAATAATGGTTTATCACTTAATAAATCTTGGCATAATGTTAACAATTCAAATAAGTCTTTTTCAATATTCCAAATTTCTCCATTAGCTCCTCTTCCAAAGGAAGGTGGATCCATAATAATAACATCATATTTATGACCTCTTCTAATTTCTCTTTTAACAAACTTAATTACATCATCAACAATATATCTTATTTTTGTTTCATCAAGATTATTTATTTTAACATTTTCTTTAGCCCAATCAACCATACCACGAGATGAATCAACATGAACAACACTTGCTCCTGCCATTAAAGCTGCTACTGTTGCACCACCAGTATATGCAAATAAATTAAGTACACTAATATTTCTATTTTCTTTAGATATTCTTTCTCTTATATAATTCCAGTTATAAGCTTGTTCTGGAAATAAACCTGTATGTTTAAAACCCATTTTTTTGATATTAAATTTCATATCACGATAACTTACTATCCAACTAGCTGGTACATTCTTTTTATCTTCCCAATGTCCACCACCAGTACTACTACGATAATAAACACTATTAATAACATTTTTATATTTATCTTCTAAATTACCATTATCCCACATTACTTGTGGATCTGGTCTTAATAAATAAATATTACCCCATCTTTCTAATTTATCTCCTAAACTAGTATCAATTATTTCAAAATCTTGATAATCATTTGTTACTTTCATATCATCACCACATTCAAGAAAATTATACTATTAATAATAAAAAAAGACAAGTTATAAACTTGTCATTTTATTCTTGTGGATTAGTTGGTTCTACAACATCAGCATTTATTTTTTCATATCTTGCTGTTAATACAATATTTTGGGTTATTGGTGTATCGAAATTAAATGCTGCATGATTATATACCCATTCAATAAATCGATAACCATCTTTTGTTGGATCTGTTGGTTTAGTTACCTTACTACCCTCTTCTACTGTTTTAGTAGCTATTTCAGTATTATCATCGTTTCTAAATGTTACTGTATATTTAGCTTTTTCTTGTTCATAGATAGCCTTTAAAGTAATATCTTCAGTAATTGCTGTATTAAAGTCAAAGGCTTTTCCATTTAATTGCCATTCTTTAAACTTATATCCAGATTTCTTTGGATCACTTGGCTTACTTACTTTATCTCCAACATTTACTGTTTTAACTTCATTACTTGAACCATTATCTTTATTAAATGTTACTTTAGCTGTTGTTACTTCTTCAAACTTAGCTGTTAAAGTAATCTCAGCAGTTATTTTTGTTTTAAAATCAAATGCATTACCATCTAATTGCCATTCAACAAATCTATATCCTTTTTTAGTTGGATTACTTGGTTTAGATACTGTAGTATTTTCTTTTGTAGGAACAGTTTTATATACTGTATCATCTACTTTAAATATAACATTAATCTTTGGTCCATCATTCCATCTTGCTTTTAAAGTAATATCTTTAGTTATTGGTGTTGAGAAATCAAATTTTTGTTCACCTAAATACCAACCATCTAAAATATATCCATCTCTTGTTGATGTTGGTTCAGTAACTGTTGTACCTTCATTAACCTTAACATCATCTACTTTACTTCCACCATTACTATTAAATTTAACTGTATATGTTACTATTTGTACATATTGAGCTGTTAAATTCATATCAGATGTAACTGGATTATTTATATTAACTTCTTCATTATTTTCATTAGTAAATTTTATATAATATCCATCTTTACTTGGAAGATTCAATGCATCTAAATTAACAGTTTGTCCATCACGTACATTTGTTGTATAATCATTTCCTTCAAGATTTACTTTAACAACACGATTAACAAACTCATTCCAAGCAGCTACTAGTGTTATATCTTTATCAACAACTGAATTAAAATTATAAGCTACTCCACCTAATTGCCATTCAATAAAATCACTATTTTCTTTAACTGGATCAACTGGTTTAACGGCTTTTTCACCTTTTTTAACTATTTGTTCAGTTATAGCTGTACCACCTTTACTATCAAATACTACTTTATGATTACTAAATTTATCACCCATAACGAAATATAATGCGATACAAGCAATACCTAATACTAAAAATAAAGTTCCAATTATTTTTGCACCTTTTCCCATTTATTCCTCCATTATCTAAACCCCTACTATAATATATATTATACATTTATAATTAATATTAATCAATAATATTTTTGTTTTTTTATATATTTAGTATAGATTTACCAAGACTATTCTTGTACAATAAATATGTGATGTTTATGAAATTATTTGCAACCGATTATGATGGTACTTTATATCTTGATGATAAACAAATAAAGAAGACTGTCAAAAAATTAAAGAAATTAAAAAATAATGGTTTTATTATAGCTATAGTTACTGGTAGAGGTTATCCTTCTATTAAAAATCAATCTATTATTCATAATATACCATATGATTATATAGCTTGTTCTGATGGATCAGTTATTTATAATAATGAAGGAATTATTGAAAAGAAATATTTAATTAATAAAGAAATGATTAAACCATTTGAAGATTTTTATAAACCAATTAATTTCGAAGAAATACAATATTCTTATCCAACGGGGTACTCTAATATATTAAAAGAAGATGATGATGACTTAATTGGTTTAAATGTTTGTGTAAGTAATGAAAATTATACTGTAGAACTAGTAGATAGTTTTATGAAAATGAGTAAGAATTATCCAGAATATAGTTTTCTAAATTATATGCATCCTAATTTCTCATTTTTATGTATTAAACCTAAAGGTATTAGCAAGTCAGCTGCTGTTGAAGAAATAAGACGTAAAAACAAAATAAAAAAAGAAGATGTTTATACTATTGGTGACTCTGCTAATGATTATGAAATGATTAGAGATTTTAAAGGTGTTTGTGTTACTAATTCAGTTCAAGAATTATTTACTGTAGCTACTAAAACATATAAAAGTATTGATAATTATATAGATGATATTTTAAAAGAAGATTAATCTTCTTTTTTTATGAAAAAAGAATCTATTTTTTAGATTCTTTCTTTTTACTTAAATAAACTTTTGAATATATCACCAAGTCCACCGCTAGATTTCTTAGTTTTCTTAGATGAACCACCAAGTAATCCACCTAATAATCCACCAACATCAAGACCAGCAGATTCTGCTACTTTAGCACCTTTAACAGTATTAGTGATTTTTCCAAAAATGTCAGTTGTTTCACTATCTCCATCAGCAAGTGATGTAAGTGAACCAAGAATTGAAGTCAAACCACCGCTTTTATTTTCATTAATGGCTTTAGTAACAGTTTTTTTAGTATTCTTTGATACATCTTCACCCTTAATGATTTTCTTTAAATAAGCAGCTGGTTTTTTAATTAACTTATTAACTAAATCTGGATTGGCTGCTACAAAAGCAAGTATAGCAACACCAATTTTCTTTAGATCACCTAAATCAATATTTAATCCTGATTTCTTAGTTTCAGTTTTAGTTTCTTCTACTTCAACTATTTTTCTATCAGCCATTTTTATTCACCTGTTTTCTTAGCTGCTTCTTTTTCTTCGTTTATCTTTTCCATAGCTTTAATACAAATACGGCATGGTTCAGTTAAACCTTTTTGATATGCAGCATCAATTGTTCCACGGAAAATATCACTAGTATTATTAGAACGGTTAATAGCTGAACATCCAGAGTTAATATGATACTTCTTACTATTTTGTACCCAGTAAACTACTGGTTCACCTTTATCATTAGTATCATAGTTACCATTAGCAAGAATTTCAGCTCTAGCAGCTTCTAATTGTTCACTTGAAACTGGATTCCAATCATAACTTACTAAGCCACCGATTAATAGTGCTACAATTGCAACTATACCAGCAACTTTTTTAGTCTTACCATCTAAATCTTTGTTTGTGAAAATGATAATAATAAGTGGTAAGAATGCAAGTACTGCCATGATACTACCAAGATTGTTCCATAACCAGAATTTAGTTTTATTCTTTTCACTAGCTGGATCAATATGGTTAGCTTTCTTCCATAGCAATGAACCACAAACTACAAAAATTAAGTCTAATACTATTAATGCAATTAACCATGTTAATTGGCTAAATTTTGGAAGTTCTAACTTATTAAAGATATTTAATACAGCAACAACTTCACAAGCAATAGCAAGTATCCAAAGACAAACTGCACCAATTCTTCTTGGTTTAGCTCCTTCTTTAGGAATAGCATCAACTTCTTTTGCTTTAACTATTTTCCCTTCTTTGTTTAACGCAACTTTTTCATCAGCTTTAGTTTCAACGTCAACAATTTTTCTTTCTTTTTTCATTAAGTCTCCTCCTTACACTTATTTTATATCACAAAAAAAAGAATAATTCAACAATTTAACATGAATTATTCCTTATATTTATTTATCACCTAATTTATAAGCAATAAAGCCACCAACAATAACTAAAACTATTGATATAACTACTTCAATAATTGATGGTGTAATACCTAAAATTGGTTTAATAATTGCTACTATAGATGCAAGTACAAAACCAAGTACTCCATAATAAGTTTTAATTGGATAACGATTAAATAAATATTCAATTAACTTAGCTACTAAAATAATTCCCACAAGTATTCCTAAACCAAATGGAATAAGAATTAATAAATTATGAGTTAGTAAACTAAAATTAGTTAAATCTTTAATAGTATTAACAATTGGCTCATAATAACCTAAAAGCATTAAAACAAATGAACCGCTAATACCAGGTACTACCATTGTAGCAGCACTAATCATACCAATTACAAATAGCATAAGATAACTAAAAAATCCTAAGTTTTCAAATGAAACTACATATGTTCCACTTTTAAGGAAAGCAAATGTTACAACAATAGCAAATGTTATAGCAAATACTACCCAGTTTTTCCAATTACCTTTAGCTGCTTTGGATTTATTCCACAATAGTGGTAATCCACCTAAGATTAATCCAATAAAGAATAGTGTTGTTGGGAATGGATAATCTTTTAAACAAACACTTATTAATTTACTAAGTAATAGTATTGATAAGATCATTCCTATACCTAGTGGTATAACTAACTTTAAACTCTTTTTAAAATCTCTAAAGAAATGACTAATAGTACTAATTATTTCTTCATAAAGACCTAATATAATCATTAATGTTCCACCAGAAACACCTGGAATAATATTAGCTACTCCGATAATCATTCCTTTTAATATTAATATTAAATATTCCATACTCACCTACTTTGCTTCGTACCAATCTTTTCCATATTCAATATCTACTTTAAGTGGTACATCCATTTTATAAATGTTTTCCATTGTCTCACGAATAACTGGTATTACTATTTCTACTTCATTATTTGGTACATCAAATACCAACTCATCGTGTACTTGTACTAACATCTTTGTATTTAAATTCATTTCATCTAATTTTTTTTGTAATTTAATCATTGCCATTTTAATAATATCTGCTGCAGTTCCTTGAATTGGTGTATTAAGAGCCATTCTTTCTCCACTACTACGTATTAAATAGTTTTTATTCTTTAATTCATCAATTATTCTTTTACGATTAAATAGTGTCTTAACATAACCATTTTTATAAGCTTCTGCTATTTCACGATCCATATATTCTTTAATACCTGGGAAAGTAGCTAAATAATTATCAATAAAGTCTTTAGCTTCATAAACATTAATACCCAAGTCTTCTGATAAACCAAAACTACTAATACCATATATTATTCCAAAGTTAACAGCTTTTGCACTACGACGCATATCCTTATCTACTTCAGCAAGTGGAATACCATAAATATCACTAGCTGTTTTAGCATGAATATCCAAATCATTCTTAAAAGCTTCTATCATATTAGTTGCTTTTGCCATATGTGCAAATACACGTAATTCAATTTGTGAATAATCACTTGAAATAATAATACTATCATTACTTGGTATAAAAGCTCTTCTTATTTTTCTTCCTTCTTCAATACGAATAGGAATATTTTGTAAATTAGGGCTTTCTGAAGAAAGTCTACCAGTTCTAGTTAATGTTTGATTAAAGATTGTATGTATTTTACCGTCTTCTTTTATTTCATCAATTAAACCAACAATATAATTACTATATAGTTTAGAGTACATTCTATACTCAAGTACTAATCTAACTATTTCATAATTAGGAGCTAATTTATCTAAAATATCTTTACTTGTTGAATAATTATCATTTTTAATACGTTTTGGATATGGAATTAAAAGTTTATTGAATAAAACATCAGCTAATTGTTTTGGTGAAGATATATTAAACTCTTCATTACTAATATTATAAATATCTTTTTCAAGACCTTTTAGTTTTTCATTAATCTCCATTTTCATTTCTTCTAGATAATCTCGATCAACTTTAAAACCAGTTATTTCCATATTAGCAAGTACATATACAAGTGGTAGCTCTATATCATTATATAAACTTTCCATTTCTTCAGATTTAAGTTCATCATAAAACTCTTTTTGTTTATCAAAAAGATACATAGCTTTTTTTATTGCATTAGCACTTACAACATTTTCATCAACTTCATGTAAAGTAATTTCACTACCAAACTCTTTATCATAGAAAGTAATATCATAATCATCTTGATTAGCTAAATAAGCAATATCATTTTTAATATTCTTATTAAGTAAATAACCTTCAATCATTAAATCACGAATATTCTTATCTATCTTAATATCATTTTTATCAAAGACAACAAGCATCTTTTTTAAATCATAAGTATATTTCTTTTTATTATCAGCAAATATATCAGATTTTATTAATAATTCAAATGGTACATAATATGCATGATTTTTTGAGTAAATACTTACTCCAAGAGGTTTTGCATCATGATAATTATAACCTAATAATTCAAGATATATACCATATTCATCTTCTAATACTAAATCAGATAAATTATTAATTACTACTAGATTATTTACTTCTTTTTTAACATCTTCCTTAGTATCCATTTTTTTAAGTAAAGAGAAAAACTCTAATTCTTTTAAAATATTACTATATTCTTCTTCATTAATATTTTCTTTCTTTATTGAATCTATATTAGTATCAATAGGTACTTCTTTATATATAGTTGCTAAATCATAACTCATAAACGCATTATCTTTATCAGTTACTAATTTATCATGTACACTACCTTTAATATTATCAATATTCTCGTAAACTCCATCTAAACTACCATATTCTTGTAATAGCTTAATAGCTGTTTTTTCACCAATACCTTTAACACCTGGAATATTATCTGATGAATCTCCCATAAGTGATTTTAAATCAATCATTTTAATTGGATCAAGTCCATAAGTATTTCTAAACTCATTTTCATCCATCATAATATAATCATGTGTTTTTAACAGTTTTACTTTAACATTATTAGTTATTAATTGTAATAAATCTTTATCACTACTAATAATCAAACCATCTAAGTTTTCTTCATTACATTTTTTAGCAAAAGTACCAATAATATCATCAGCTTCGTAATTATCTATTTCTAAAGCTTTAATACCTAGTGCCTTACATATTTCTCTTGATAACTTAAATTGTACTTTTAAATCATCTGGAGTTTCAGCTCTAGTGCCTTTATATGTTTCATATTTATCATGTCTAAATGTTTTCCCTTTATCAAAAGCAACCATCATATATTCTGGTTTTTCATCAGTAATAATTTTATTAATCATGTTAATAAAACCAAACAATGCATTTGTTGGAAAACCTTTAGAGTTTTTCATTAAATTACCACTATAAGCCGTAGCAAAATAACTACGATATAATAAATTATTACCATCAACTAGCACTATTTTCATTATTTTCACCTACTATATAATCAATAGTTATTTGATATATATCTCTTCCTAAATAACTAGCTAAATCAAAATATATTTTATTAACTTCACCTTTATTATTAACATAAACATCTATTTCATTAGTACCATATTCTTTATTAGTTAATAATATATCATTTATCTCTTTATTAGTTAATTCATATTTTAAAATAAAATCTTCATTACTAATTAATTTACTTCTTTTAAGTAATTGATTGATATTATATATATCTAAAAAATATTTATTAGTAAAATTTGCATAGTCAATATTATTCTTACTACCATTAAAATTTAATGTTTCTTCACCATCAATAACTACAATACTATATTTATAATCATTATTAATTAAATTGCTAAGATTATAAGTAGTTATGACATCAGTCTCTACATCATTATTATCAACTGGTTTATTACTATTATATGAACGAATATAGATAGCTAAAACGATAAAGAATATTAAATAAAAGCCAAAGAATAAGATATACTTACCTTTCTTTTCATTATAAAACTTTTTAAATCCTTCCATATTACTCCTTATTACATATTAAACCTAATAAACTATCTTTTTCACCATTTAAATAGTCATTAATATTCATTAGCTTCTTACCTTCTTTTTTAATTTTCTTTAAGTAAATTAGTCCATTATTAGCTTTAATAACTAAATTATTTTTATCTTGAATAACTATTTCACCACAAACTTTATTACTAAATCTATCACTTTCTTCATAATCAACTTCATATACTTTATAGACATAATTATTTAAAGTAAAATAAGCTACGGGATAAGGATTCATACCACGTACTTGATTAAATATTTCAAGAACATTTTTATTAAAATCAATTATCTCTTCTTCATGAGTTATATTATGACAATATGTAGCAAGAGAATCATCTTGTTTAATACGAGAATTAGTTCCTTCAATAATACTTGGTAAAGTTTTTAATAATAATTCGCTTCCCATAATACTTAATTTATCATGAATAGTACCTACTGTATCAGTTTTTAGAATATCTACTTCTTCTTGAGTAATGATATCACCAGTATCCATACCTTTATCCATATACATGATAGTTACACCAGTTTTATCATAACCATCAATTAATGCATGATGCAAAGGACTTCCCCCACGTAGTTTAGGAAGAAGTGATGCATGAACATTAATACAACCAAGTCTTGGACAATCTAGTATTACTTCAGGAATTATTTGTCCATAAGCACAAGTTACTATTAAATCTGGTTTTAAATTAATAACTTCTTCATATTCTTTTCTAATCTTTTCCGGTTGAATAACTTTAATATTATTCTCTAATGCTAATTTTTTAACTGGAGTAAAACTCAAATTTTTATCTCTACCTACTATTTTATCTGGTTGTGTAACAACAGCTATAACATTAGTATTTTTAATTAGCATATCAAGAACATTTAGACTAAATTCTGGTGTTCCCATAAATATAACTTTTATTTTATCTTTCATAATATCACCTTTTAATACATCTAATAATAGTTTACCATAAAATAGTGTTTTTTTTAATAAAAAAAGTAAATATCAACGATATTTACTATCTTCCTCCATAGGCACGTTTAAGTGCTTCTTCTCGTTGTCTTAATAATTCTTGTTTTTCTTTTTCTATTTCACTAACACTTCTTGGTCGATATAAATTAGGATTATCTAATACTTTATTTTGTATTACTTCTTTTGGTGCTCCTCCTAAAGCATTAGCTAATTCATCTTCACTTAGTTCATTACTTGAATTATTATTTTTTAATTCAGGAATTACTTCTGGATTAGCCCCTCCCAATACTTTCTCTAATTCACTTTCATTCATTTCCATATCATCACCTACTATAATAATAACATAATAATTAATTAAATAAAATACCCATTTGTAAATAGAATAAAAATATAATATAATTAAATTAAGGAGAAGAATATGATAGATGAAGCCGTAATTATATTAGGTGGTATGGGTACAAGAATGTTACCATTAACTAAAACAGTACCAAAAGAAATGTTACCTATTTATGATGTACCTATGATACTTTTACTTGTTGAAGAAGCTTATAAATCGGGTATTAAAAAAATAATATTTGTAGTTACCAAACATAATAAAAAAATATTAGAAGATTTCTTTAGTGAAGATACTTATCTAAATAATTTCTTAAAAGATAAACCTGATAAACAAAAACTATTAAAAAGAGTTAATGAATTAATTAAAAATATGGAATTTAAATTTGTTTATCAAAATCTAAAAGGTACTTTTGGAGCTTTATATTCAGCTAAGAAATATATTAAAAATGATAATTTTATTCTAATGTATGGTGATGATTTAATTGATAGTAATATACCAGTTACTAAATTATTAATTGATAACTTTAAAAAGAATAGTAAAATGTATGTAGCTATTAAAGAAAAAAAATTAGATGAATTACCAAAAGTAGGAATTATAAAACTAGATAATGATAATAATATTATTGATCTTGTTAATAAAGAAGAAAAACATTCTAATTGTGAATTACATGGAAGAATGTTATTAAATAAAAAAATATTTTCTATAAAAAATAAGTTAAGTAAACATAGTAATGATGAATATTATTTACCATATGCATTATTATATTTTCCAAATGAAGTTAAAGGATTTAAATATGATGGTGATTACTTCAATTTAGGGGAAAAAACTGGTTATATTAAAGCTAGTATACATTATGCATTAAAAAGTGGTAATGAAAAAGAATTATTAAATTATATAAAGGAGATTAAATAATGGATTGCTTATTTTGTAAAATTGTAAATGGTGAAATACCAAGTGAAATAGTATATGAAGATGAAGTATTAACTGTCTTTTTAGATATAAACCCTACTACTAATGGAGATAGTTTAGTTGTTCCAAAAAAACATTTTACTGATTATCGTGACATTGATAATGAAACACTAAATCATATGTATGAAGTAATGAGAAAATTATATCCAACATATCAAGAAAAACTAAAATGTGATGGTATTACTATTTCTCATAATACTGATTATGGACAAGATATTAAACATTTTCATATTCACTTTATACCAAGATATAAAAATGATGAAGTTAAACATTTAAGTAATAAAGATTTACTAAAAGGTATTAAAGAAATTAATAAATTATTACATTAAAAAAGACGTATTATACGTCTTTTTCTTTATCTATATTTTCTTCTTTTGTATGTGTTCCAACATATTCTTCATTTGGAATATTTAATTCTCTTTCTTCTTTAACTGGAACATTTTCTTCTTGATCTAATTTATCAAATTCTTTGTTTTCTTTTTTCTTTTTACGATATATTATTAATCCAATACATCCACCTAATAATAGAAGTAATACTATAAGAATAATTATAATTGTTGGAATACCAGAAGAACCTTTTTCTATATTAATAAAGTATCTAGTATATGTACCATCTTCTGCTTTAACATTTATTTTAACAATTGATCCATCTTCAAGATCTTTATTACCTTCTATTTCAACTTGTGCAGTAGCATCTTCTGGAGTTGCAGTTATCTCTAATTCGTCTACTTCATCTTTGATTTTTAAATCATATACTTTAACATCTTGTTTAAAATCAAGTTTATAATCTTTTATTTTAAGATTAGATAGTAATGAATCTTTAGATAATATTTTCTTTCTTGTAACATTTACAATATATGATGCTTCTTGGCCACTAGCTGCTACTACTTTAATATTAATTTCATTTTCTCCAACTTCAAGTGGATATTTTTCTTCTAATTTTACAGTGGCTTTTTCATCATTAGGAACAGCTGTAATAATAACTTCATCAACAGTATTTTCTACTTCAAGATTATAGATAAATTCATTTTCTACTAAAGTAATTTTATCATCATTTACTTTTAATGTTTTTAAACTATTATTACTACTTAATGCTCTATTAATATTTAAAGTATAAGTCTTTTCTTCACCTTTTTCTGATACAACAGTTATTTCTACTTTATTACTACCTTCTATTAATTCAACTTCTTTATTTTTATAATCAGTTACATATTTAGATTTTGCATCAGTAAGACTTGATGTAATAGTTATCTTATCAATATTATTATCAACATTAACAGTATATTCTAAAACACTAGAATTAAAACTAATTTCTCCAGCTGATAAAGTTAATGTCTTTAATGTATTAATGCTACTTCTTTCATCAACTCTAATTACATTAAGAGTATATGTATATTTTTCTCCTGATTCACTAGTAACAACAATAACAAATTTATTATTACCATAATCAACAGTTTTCTCACCAATATCACCAGTAATAGTAGATCTACTATCTTTTTTAGTAGCATCTATTTTTATTTTAGTTACATTAGTTTCTACTGTAATATCATAACTAGTATTATCTTCAGAGAATTGTTCTAATTCTTGATCATCTATTTTAATCATTGATAGTTTATTTACTGATGATTTAGCAACATTAAGCTTTATTTCACCATATAAACTTTCACCACAATTAATAGTTTTATCTTCTGTTTCATTATAACATTTAAGATTATCTTCACCATCCATTTGATATATCTTAGTTACTCCACTAGTAGCATTTTCTAAGACATGAAAGTTATATTGTACCAGTTTATTTATACCAGGTTTTAAAGAGTTAGCTGATGAAATATTATTTAAAGTTATTTTATTAGTTCCTTTATTAACTGTACCAATAGTTAAAGAACCAACATCAGATATTGAATCTGTATATGGTTTACTATCTATATCATCTAATGAAAGATATTTTTCATCCCATCTAATAGTCATCTTTCCACTATTGATTTTATAGTTACTTAGATTATCTTTATTATCAAGAACAACAGTAACTACAACAGTATCTCCCCTTTTAACATCAACAGCTTGATTACTATTTTTATCAACATATTCATAGTTTTGTTTACTATTACTTAAATAGTAATTAAATGTTTCTGCTTTAACATTAAAACTAACCCCTATTAATAACATAAATACTGCTACTAACATAATATTTCTTATTCTTCTCATATTCTCTCCTACTATAAGACTACCACAAATTGTAAATATTATCAATAATAAAAAAACTAGTTATAATTAACTAGTTATTTATTTTTAATATCTTTAACAGTAATTTTAGTACCATCAAGAGTTAATTCAACTTTTTTTGTTTCAAAGTATTCTACTTCTGCTGCGTTATTTTCAACATAACAATATAGTGCTCCATTTTCATAAGTTACATTATAAATATATGGTTCAACATTAGATAAATCATAATAATTTCCATTTTCATCAAAATAACCATAAACTAGAAAACCACCTTGTGCCCCTGGCCATTCAATAAATAAATAGCTATCAGCAAATGAAGTTACAAGATTCTCACCACTTCCACCAGTTTCATCAACTTTAGAATCATTTACGTATAGAATACCACGATCTTCTCCTTCAATAACATATTTAATATTATAAACCTTTTCCCCAATTTGAAATTTTTGGTTTTGATCATTTAATTGAACTTTATTAGATGAATAAATAACATCTTTACATTTAACTGGTGAAGCTTCTTTTTTACCAAACAAGAAGAATGCTCCAAATCCTAAACCTACAAATAATAATCCAACTATAAACCCCATTAAAAATGTTTGTTTAAATCTTTTTTTGTCTTCTTTAGTTTCTAACTTCATTAAATAACAACTCCTTCTTATTCAATATAACAAAATAAATAATTAATTGCAATAAAAAACTAGTTATTATTTAACTAGTTCTATGATAGAGATAAGTGCTCCATCACCACGTCTTTCATCAACTTTAAGTATTCTTGTATATCCACCATCACGTTTTTCATAACGTTTAGCTAAATCTCCAAAAATCTTATTAACTACTTCAGTATCATTATGAAGGAAAGCAAGTGCATTTCTTCTTGATACTAAATCACCACGTTTACCTAAAGTAATCATTTTGTCTACTGACTTTTTAACTTCTTTAGCACGTGTATCTGTTGTTTTAATTCTTTCGTTCATGATAACTTGTTTAGTAAGAGTTGCTAACATACTTCTTCTGTGTTTGTTATCACGACCTAATTTTCTATATGCCATAACTTTACCTCCTAATCACTATCACGTAAATCTAGACCCATTTCTTTAATTTTGTCTAATACTTCTTTTAAAGATTTCTTTCCTAGATTACGTATCTTCATTATTTCGCTTTCATCTTTGTTAACTAAATCTTGTAAAGTATGAATATTTGCTCTCTTTAAGCAGTTATATGCTCTTACAGAGAAATCTAAATCATCAATACTTGTTTCAAGGGCTTTAGTCTTACTATCTTCTGTTTTTTCTTTGATATTAACAATATCTTTTGCATCATGTTCTAACATTTCAAAATGACTTCTTAAAATCTTACTAGCATCACCTAATGCTTCTTCAGGTTTAATTGCTCCATTAGTCCATATTTCCATAATCAAGCGATCATAATTTTCATTTTGACCTACACGAGCAGGAACTACTTCATATGATACACGACGAATTGGTGAATATAGTGAATCAATTGCTATAACACCAACTTTGTTAGTATTTAAGATAGTTTTATTTTCTTCACTTCTTACATATCCACGACCATTTGAAACAGTCATTTCCATATATAGTTTTCCACCTTTAGCTACTGTAGCAATAACTTGGTCTTTATTAACAACTTCCAAATCTCCATCATGGATAATATCACCAGCTGTAACTACTAGTTCACCATCTTTACATTCTGCTTCAATACGAACTACTTTATCTTCATTAGAATTATTGATTAAAACAATTGCCTTTAAATTAAGAATGATTGTTGTAATATCTTCTCTAATACCATCAAGTGTTTGAAATTCATGTTGAATTCCATCAATTTTAACACTTGTAATAGCTGTTCCTGGTAAACTTGAAAGTAGTACTCTACGAAGAGCATTACCCATGGTATTACCAAATCCACGTTCAAGTGGTTCAATCTCAAACTTTCCATAGAAATTATTTTCTACATATTCTGATACTTTATAACTAGGTTTTTCAAAATCAATTACTTTTGCATTTGGTTTTAGATTTTCGTCTTTATTCATTAAAAACTCCTCC
>JAEEGL010327576.1_pt1 | contig 16960 bp, 13 predicted proteins | sample 9134231 | NCBI WGS metagenome assembly JAEEGL01 (sample SAMN16246548, study PRJNA631951) | gut metagenome | biome: gut microbiome; feature: rumen; material: fiber-attached | host: Bos | place: Iran: Karaj | collected 2018-10
AGCGTGAAGCCCCCCTCAAGATGAGATATCCCTCGTTGATAAGACCCCTTGAAGACGACAAGGTAGATAGGGCATAGGTGTAAGTACAGAGATGTATTCAGCTGAATGTCACTAATCGGTCGAAGGCTTTCTTCAGGATTGATGTTTAGTCGACTCCGCTCAGGCGGCGCTCGGCCTGTCAAGATTGCAAAGCAATCTTGACATTCGTTATCAGTGTTTGGTTGTTAAGGAAAAAGCAGTCGCAAGACTGCTTTTTTTTGTTATAATGCAATTTATGAAAAAGAAGATATTGAGTATCCTTACAATAGTATTTATAACGATTTTCGCATTAAGCGGATGTGATGATCAATGGCTTGATGAGACCGAAGATGTTGAGGTCGAAGAAGGAGCAGGAGCGGAAGCGGAAGAAAATGTTGATATTGAACCGGTGGAGATCGGAAGCGACGCGCGTTCGGCAACTGTAATGGTCTATATGAACGGATCAGACCTTGAGACTGAAGCCGGTGAGGCTTCAAGAGATATAAGCGAGATGATCGGATCGGGTGCGGGTGATAATGTTAATGTTATTGTTCAGACAATGGGGACAAGACAGTGGCAGGGCCATGGTATTTCTTCCGATACCGCGCAGACTTACAGGGTCCGCAAGGGAGAACTGGAACTGATAAGGGACAATCTTGGACAGCTTGACTGTACAGAGGCTGATACGCTGTCTGATTTTATAGACTTTGGAAAGAAGAATTATCCGGCTGACAGATACATGCTCATTTTCTGGGATCACGGAGGAGGTCCGGTATACGGGTTCGGATACGATGAATGGCAGTCGGCAACGTCCGCTTTGACACTTGACGAGATACAACAGGCCCTTCGTGAGAATTCCGATATTAGTTTTGATATCATCGGAATGGACTGCTGTATCATGGCCAATATAGAAACCTGCCTTGTGCTTTCGCCTTTTTGTAAGTATGCACTGCTGTCTGAGGATTTTGAATCTGCTTTGGGGTGGTCGTATACTGAATGGCTGAGACTGTTCGAAGAAAATCCCGGTATATCAACACCGCTTCTTGGGAAAAAGATCGTTGACGGGATCATACGTGCAAACGACGACGATCCTGATGAGGGTGGATCGACAACTATCATTCTTGCAAATGAAAAAGCAGTCCCGGACCTGTTTGAAAAATGGACAGAGTATGCATACAAGAATTCCGATAAGCTTTTAAACTCAAATTACAGTAAGCTTCACAAGGCTATCGGAAGAGGTTTTTTTGAGAGCTTTTTTGATGCGTGGAATGATGACGATAGTTACGTGACGATGGAAGATTTCTATGTCAGCGATATGATGTCCATCGTAGAGAGCGTCGGAGAAGAGGGGTTGCCGACAGATGATCTTCGTAAGGCGCTTAAAGCCTGCGTGGCATATTTCGGACATACTTCGGATAAGAATGAGCTGACGGGACTTGCAGTCTCGCTTCCGTACGGCGACAGGGATTATTACGATCAGCTTGCCGGGGTTTATTCGAAATGCGGATTTGATAAGACGTACATCGACTGGCTTGAAGGGTTTGTCAGCGCCAAAGGAAGCGAAAATTATAATGATTACAGCGGATTTGAAGATTCCTGGTGCGGATGGGGAACATATGAGCAGGGCTGGAGTTCCTGCGAGGGCGACGAAGACTTTGAGGACTGGGAATACGATTACGAGGAGAAACTGTGGTACATCTATGAGGACGGAAATATCTATCTGTATGATGATGAAACAGATACGCTGTTTGTGTACGATGAATATGAAGATGAGATATACTACTACGATGAGAACGACGATGAGTGGTATCTTGCGCAAGAGTAGGGCATGAGTTGTCAGTGACTGTGAAAAAATGTTGTGCATAACATATTATTGATACATAATATTCCGGGAGGATAAGATCGACCGTGGGATTTGATTATTTTGTTTTTTATACCGAGGCGAGCGTTATCTGCGTTCTGATCCTGACAATGATACTGATCAATGATAAGTTTCATGGTACAGTGCAGGAAAAACAGTTATGGTTCAGACGCGCCGTCGTTATATTCATTCTGTATTTCATTTCGGACGCTTGCTGGGCAGCAATGCTCAGCGGACTGTTTGATCGTATACGGTTTTTTGCCGTGTTGTTCAACCTGACCAATTTCGTCCTGATGAATATGATGGGATACGGAATGTTTATGTTCATAACCGTTTCGGAAAAAATGTTCCTCACACAAAAACGACGGACCATGTGCCTGTGCGCCCTTCCGATGATCATCGCTATTCTCGTAATGGTGGTCGCTTATGTAGCGGATCCGTTGTTCTGGATCAACGAAAAACAGGAACTGAATGCCCTGTATTATCCGATGATGATAATCCCTGCTTCCCTTTATCTTTTCGCCGGCTTCTTTCATTCCGTGATCAATGCCCACCGCTGCGAGAGCAAAGAGGAAAAGATCCGGTATTTACTGCTCGGAAGCATTCCGATGGGAGTCATGGCATTCGGAATGATCCAGGTGCTTGCTCTTGATGCACCGACATTCTGCTTCGGCTGTACCATAATGTGGCTGTGGTTCTATATACAGAATATGCAGACGATGATCTCCGTGGATGATCTGACGCGCCTTAATAACCGGAGACAGATCAACAGATATATGGACCAGTTCCAATATGATCCGGACAACAGGATCTATATCATGATGCTTGATATCGACAGGTTTAAAATGATAAATGACACATACGGCCATGCCGAAGGAGACAGGGCACTGGTCATTGTCTCGGATGCGCTCAGACAGGTATGTGAAGATATTTCATCAGCTTTTCTTGGAAGATACGGGGGCGATGAGTTTATTATCATGCTCAAGAATCCCGCGGAAGATGAGCAGCCCGAGAACGTTGCCGAAGCTATCAGACATGCTATATCGCAAAAAAAGGAAAACGGGCATCTGCCGTATGCTCTGGGAGTGAGCATCGGTTATGATGAGCTTAAAGGTGAAGATGATACTCTTCACAACTGTATGGTCCGGGCAGACGAAAAACTGTATGCGGACAAGCACAGATAATGAGATAATCCCGAGGAAGTATAAATAATTGACACCGGAAAATGACAACTGGTACAAACTGGATAATGTTTCAAATGTCTTTCTTGCCACGGTCTCAAAGAGAGATACCAAAACACTGCGGGTAAGCTGTACTCTTACGGAAAAGATTGACGAGGGACTCCTTCAGGAGGCGGTTCTTTCCGCCATTCAGGACCGCCCGCAGGTTCAGATGCGTATACGACGCGGACTGTTTTGGCACTACATGGAGACAACTTCCATTTCTCCCGTTGTTACCGTTGAGGCAGACAGGATATGCCCGTCCCTTTATGTCCCGGCAAAAGCGATGCTGCACTATCGGGTTACGTATTTCGGAAACAGGATCAATCTGGACATGTTTCATGCACTTTGCGACGGAACAGGAGCTCTCGAATTCCTGAACATCATTGTGCTTGATTATCTGAAACTTCGCTATCCCGGACAGTTTGATGATGTAACTGTCCACTCCGGGGCTTCGGCAGACGATCTGTCCCAGGACAGTTACAGACAGTTCTTTGGGAACATGAGCCTGTCGGGCAGTACATCATTCAGAAAAGCATTTCATCCCGGCAGCCTGAAACTCGCTTATGACCAGCTCCGGTTTTTCGAGATACATATGCCGACTGCGCAGATCCTTCCGAAAGCCAAAGAACTCGGCCTGTCACTCACAAGTTATTTGGGAGCCGCGTGGATGCTGGCGATCCGTGACCAGATGCCGCCGAGAAAAAGAAAGCTTCCCGTTACGATAGATCTTCCGGTCAATCTGCGGAATTATTTCCCTTCGCATACAACAAGGAATTTCTTCAATAACGTGAGTGTCACTCACGTGTTTGATAAGGATATATCTCTTGAAGAACTTGCGGCAGAATTTGACGCCGCTCTCAAAGCCCGGCTGTCCGAGGAAAACATCAAAAAACAGATGGATTCTTTCGAGACTATGGAATTTGTTGCACCTATAAGGGCGGTCCCCTTGTTTATCAAGCAGATCGTAGTCCGTCATGCCAAGAAACTGGCTGACAGAAAAGTCTCAATGGTATTTTCCAATCTGGGCATCAGACAGGTACCGCAAAAACTTAATGATAAGATCGAGAACTACAGCGCTTTCTGCAGCTCTGAAAATCTGTTTTCGACCATGTCGAGTTACAATGGAGATCTTATGCTCGGCGTATCTTCGCCCTATATGAGCACGGGTGTCGTCAAAAACCTTGTGAGAGGATTTGCGCGCAGGGGAATTGACATCACGGTATATGCAACGGAGGTCATCGGATAATGAAGACGTGTCCTTACTGCAAGATCAAAGTCGGTGGCGATCTCAAAAAATGTCCTCTGTGTCAGAGCAAACTCATGGGAGAGGCTGATGATGCATATTTCCCGAAGCAGACGACACTTCAGATCAGATCGTTTCTATACAAACTTCAGCTTTTCATCATATGGATCATTGTCATAGCAGCGCTGGGGGTTGATTTTCTCTTTTATGTGAAAATCCCTCCGTTTGTGAATGTGCATTGGAGCCTGATACTGGCGATGTGGCTTATCGTTTTCGAGTTCGGGATCATGCGCCAGTTCAAAAAAGGAACGGGCTCTGCCAGAAAAGTAACAATGATGGTGTTCATCATACTTTTCATGCTGTGCGTGACGGCATATTACTTCGGCTTCCTTCGGCTGACACTTGACTGGATCACGCCGTGTGCCATTACAGGAACGATGATAGCAAACTTTGTGCTGGCGATGGTTGATAAGCAGGGTAATGCGATGGTTTATCTTCTGACCAATCTGCTGGTCGGCGTTCTTCCGTACATAGTCATTCATTTTAACAATCGGGAAGTGCCTGCCACGTGGATCATCTGCATGCTGGTCAGTGTTATTCTGTTCGTGGGAGCGGTAATATTCAAGGGCAGATCGGTTGCCGCAGAGATACGGCGAAGACTGAACGTTTAGACTTTGACGGATATACTCGAGATTTTTTGTGTATTTTTCTGAAAACATGTGATATAATGATTTCGCTGATTGTAATTATTTTTATTATGATCGAGACTTTATCATATGAGGTGAAGGTATGGATAGCAAAATCTTATTGGAAAACGGTACTAATGAGTTAGAGATCCTTGAGTTCAGATTGGGGGAGAATTCATACGGGATCAACGTCGCAAAGATCCGCGAGATCATCACATATCAGCCGGTAACACCGGTTCCCAATGCGCATCCTTCGGTGGAAGGAATATTTATGCCGCGTGACAAGATGATCACGGCGATCAGTCTGAAGAATGCCCTTCAGATGGGCGATGATGAAACGGGATCCGGTCTTTTTATCATTACCAACTTCAATAAGCTTGATGTTGCTTTCCATGTTGACCGCGTTATGGGTATCCACCGCGTTAACTGGTCTGAGATCATCAAACCCGATGCAACGGTTAACAACGAAGTAGAAGGCGTTTCAACAGGTATCGTTAAGTTCGACGACAGACTCGTTATCATTCTTGATTTCGAGAAGATCGTTGCGGATATCAGTCCCGAGACAGGACTTCGCATGACGCAGATAGATGCACTCGGACAGAGAGAGAGGAGCAATGTTCCGATCGTTATCGCAGAGGATTCGCATCTTCTTAACAAACTTATCAATGATGCTCTTACAGCTGCCGGATACGTTAACATCAAGCGTACGAACGACGGACTGGAGGCTTGGAACTACATCCTCGATGCAAAAGAGAAGGGCGAACTTGAGCAGAAGGTTCAGATCGTGATCACAGATATCGAGATGCCGCAGATGGATGGTCACAGACTTACCCATATGATCAAAACGGATGATGTTCTGAAGAACATTCCGGTAGTTATCTTCTCGTCACTTGTCAATGAGGAGATGAGAGTAAAGGGTGAAGCACTCGGTGCAGATGCGCAGCTTTCAAAACCTGAGATCGGAAACCTCGTTCTTCTTATCGACAAGCTCGTTTCCGGCACAAGGTCAACTGCCGAAGAATAAAAGAATAAAAAGTTACGGAGTCGGACAAACCGGCTCCGTTTTTTAGTTGTTTGGAAAGTCAAAATATGATAGTATAAATTGATATTTTATGTGACAACGGAGAATGACATGGCTCAGTCCACTGAAGATTATTTAGACAGCTTATTAAGACAGGCAATGGGGATACCGGATCCGGAGCCCGAAGTCAAGGAGGAGCAGGTTCCCGACCTTGAAAGGGAAGATGTTCTTGCTATGGCCGAAGGATTATCGGGATCCAATTCTGCCATCCTCGGCAATGTCTATGATCATAATGCATCATTTACTAATGAAGGCGAGATAGAGATCCCGGCTGCACCTCCGGTTGCTGCGGCGCCTGATTCTGCTGCAGAGCCTGTTGCCCCGATCGCTCCCGAAGACATGCCCGATCCCGACGCACCGGTTGCGATCGGAAGTGCTGCGCCTTCCGAAAACCCCGTACCTGTAGAAATGCCTGTACCGGAAGAAACTCCGATCATCACGGAGAGTCTTCTCCCGGATATAGATATTGCGGCTGCACCGGAAACCGAGACCATCGGTGAGCCTGCAGCTGAGATCCCCCCGGTTGCAGAGCCTGTTGATATTCCGGATTCACCGGTAATAGAGCCCAGCGACAATCTTGATATCTTATCTGATGATGTCATGGAAGGTCTCGTGGAGCCTTCCATCGAAGGACACCCCCTTGAGAGTCCAATAGTTGAGGAACCCGTGATCGAGGAGCCCATAGTTGAGGAACCCGCAATTGAGGAGCCCGTGATCGAGGAGCCCATAATTGAGGAACCCGCAGCGGAAGAGGCGGCCCCGGCACCTGCAGACGTTGAAGAACCTGTTACAGAAGAACCCATTATAGAAGAACCTATTATAGAGGAACCTGCGATCGAGGAGCCGATTGCTGAGGAACCGGAGCTTTTGGGCCTCGAAGCAGAAGCAGAGCCTGAACCTGAAGCAGAAGCAGAACCTGAAGCGGAACCCGAGCCCGAGCCTGAAGCGGAGGCAGAACCGGAGAGCGAACTGATCGGACTCGACGCGGAACCGGAACCTGAACTTGAGGCTGCTAAAGAGGATGAAGGTCTTGAGGAACTCAGTATCCCCGAAGAATCAGATGCTGAATCTCCGCTTATGCCGGATCAGGAGATCTCGGATCTTCTGTCATCGCTCGGAGAGCTGACGGGCGAGAATACTCCGGAAGAAGAGGAGACTACGGAAACAGCGGAGGAAGCGGCAGACGAAGCTGAAGATACATCGGATGAGGCGACCGGAGAAGCAGAAGCAACAGCAACAGGATCTGCCGAGGAGTCGGCTCTTGACGGCATCGATATGTTTGACACAGATCTGTCAGCAATGCTTGATGATGCACTCAGCGCGGTCGATGGACCTGTTGAAGGCGATGCGCCTGTATCAGAGGAAGATGCGGATCTTAACGATCTTCTCGGATCGCTTGATGACGGATCGGGAGACCTGTCGGATATAGGTGACCTTCTTGAAAAAGATGAGAATTCCGAACTTGTCGATCCGAACACGGAGACGGCGGAGGCCTTGTTTGCTTCCGATTCCGAAGAGGATCTGTTCGACATAGATAATGTCATTGACGACGAAGAAGGCGGCAAGGGCAAAAAGAAAAAGAAGAAAAAGGGTCTCTTCGGAAAGAAAAAGAAGGGCAGTGAGAACGTTGAGACGATCGGCGGAGATGAGGAGATGCTCATCGATCCCGATCTGCTTGACATACCCGATGAATCAGAGCTTCCGAAGAAGAAGGGCGGCTTCTTTGCCAATCTGTTCGCAAAACTGTTTGAAGAAGTCGGCGAAGATGAGGGCGGAGAAAACGAGCTTATCGGACTTGAGCAGACCGCAGTTGAAATAGCCCAGGAGGGTGCCGAGGAGAACGAGGCTATACTTGCCGAAATAGCCGAAGAGGAAGGTGGCAAGGACAAGAAGAAGGGTAAAAAAGAAAAGAAGAAGAAAGAAAAGAAAGAGAAAAAGGGCAAGAAGGCCGACGCCGGCGAAGGTGATGAAGGCGAAGAAGGAGCCGAGGAGCCCAAGAAAAAGAAGAAAGAAAAGAAAAAGAAAGAAAAGCTTCCGGAGCTTCCAAGCAAGAAACTTCCGAGAAAGAAGGTCGTTGCTATCGCACTGTTCTGCATTACGATCGGCATAGTTATTACGTTCCTTGCATTCATGTACCCTTATTCGCAGGATATGAAGAAAGCCAAGAAGTTCTATTCGACCGGCGAGTACCAGAAGACATATGAATACATGCGCGGTCATAAGCTAACGAGTGACGACCAGATACTGTACAATAAAACAACAACGCTGCTCCGTATCAAGAGGCCTTATGATTCGTATCAGAATTACATGAAGATGGGGCTTCGCATGGAAGCGCTGAATGCACTCGTACAGGGCATTCAGATGTCCGACAAGTATGCACAGGAGGCGGCTTCGCTCGGAATAACGGACAAGTATTCACTGCTTTCCAGAAAGATATATGACGAGCTTTACAACACATTCGGAGTTACGGTTGAAAGGGCAAGATCATGGATCGAACTCGAAGGTTCACCCGAGTATACAAAAGCTCTTTATGAATGTCTTATTGATACGTCCGGAGCGAGAAATTCGCAGGATGACTATCAGGACAATTCATTGTTTGAAGAAAACGAAGATCCGGTAATAAACGCAGAGGAGAATGATCTGTGATCGCGATTATAGATTACGATGCAGGCAATATGCTCAGCGTCGTTAAGGCAATGACTCATCTTGGACAGGAACCTGTCATAACTCGGGATGAGGATGTGCTGAAGAATGCGGATAAGGTTATATTACCCGGGGTTGGTGCGTTTGGTGATGCGATGGATAAGCTCGCCGGCTACAACCTCGTTCCCGTTATAAAGGATGTCATCAAAAGCCAAAAACCGTTTCTCGGTATCTGTCTAGGATTGCAGCTCTTATATGAAAAGAGCGAAGAATCTCCCGGTGTTGCCGGTATCGGCGCCTTAAAAGGTACTATCAGAAAGATCCCGCAGGGGGAGTACAGAAAGATCCCGCACATGGGCTGGAATTCCCTGGATTTTCCGAACAGGGGAAGACTGTTTGAGGGGATCGGCGAAGGATCATATGTTTATTTTGTCCATTCGTACTATCTTGATGCGGCGGACAAAAGCACCGTTACGGCAACGACTTCATACAACGTTACGATAGATGCTTCCGTTGAGAGCGGCAACGTGTTCGCCTGTCAGTTCCACCCGGAAAAGAGCGGTGATGTCGGACTGAAGATACTGGAAAACTTCATCAGACTTTAGAGAATATGTACACAAAAAGAATCATCCCATGCCTTGATGTCAACGGCGGAAGAGTCGTAAAGGGCGTGAATTTCGTTAACTTAAGAGATGCGGGAGATCCCGTTGAGATCGCGGCCGTTTATGATAAGGCGGGTGCGGATGAACTTGTGTTTCTTGACATAACCGCATCAAGTGATTCGAGGGATACCGTGGCGGATATGGTCAGGGCCGTTGCGGAAACGATTTTCATCCCTTTCACCGTAGGCGGAGGGATAAGGACAGTCGATGATTTCAGAAGGCTCCTCAGGGAAGGTGCCGACAAGATAAGTGTCAATTCCGCGGCGATCATGAATCCCGATCTGATCTCGGACGCGGCTGATAAGTTTGGCAGCCAGTGCGTTGTCGTTGCGATCGATGCAAAGAGGCGTGATGACGGCGGCTGGAACATATACAGGAACGGCGGCAGAGTGGATATGGGCATTGATGCCGTTGAATGGGCGATGAAGGCCGAAAAGCTCGGCGCCGGCGAGATACTTCTGACGAGTATGGATGCCGACGGAACAAAGGCCGGGTTTGATCTGGAACTGACGAAAATCATTTCGGATAATGTATCGATACCCGTTATAGCAAGCGGCGGCGCAGGCACAAAAGAGCATTTCAGGGATGTTCTGACCGAAGGCGGTGCTGATGCGGCTCTTGCGGCATCCCTGTTTCATTTCAAGGAACTTGAAATAAGCGACCTTAAAGACTACCTGAACGGGTGCGGCATTTCGGTAAGGAGAGGCTGAAGTGATAGATAACGACTGGCTGGGACCGTTATCCGCCGAATTCAAAAAACCTTATTATGCCCGGCTGTACAGATTCGTAAACGAAGAGTACAATGCTCACGTTATCTACCCGAAGAAACAGGACGTTTTTGCGGCATATGACAGGACGCCGCTGGCGAAAGTCAAAGTCCTGATCCTCGGACAGGATCCCTATCATGAGCCGGGACAGGCACACGGACTGTGTTTTTCCGTAAACCCCGGGATAGAGACTCCGCCGAGTCTTGTGAACATATATAAAGAACTGCATGACGATATCGGCTGTTATATCCCGAACAACGGTTATCTTGTAAAGTGGGCGGATCAGGGAGTGATGCTTTTAAATACGGTGCTTACCGTCAGGGCGCACGCGGCCAACTCCCATCAGAACATGGGCTGGGAGCAGTTCACCGATGCAACGATCGCGGCACTTAACAAAGAGGACAGACCGATCGTGTTCATGTTATGGGGCGCAAGCGCAGGCCGTAAAGCGGCAATGCTTGATAACCCGAAGCATCTTGTGCTTAAGGCTCCGCATCCAAGTCCTTTGTCGGCTTACAGGGGTTTTTTCGGATGCAGACATTTTTCAAAAGCGAATGAATTTCTGTCGGCAAACGGACTCGATCCGATCGACTGGCAGATAGAAAACATATAAGAGGAGAGATAATGAAAAAGAAGGAGGCGCTGGTCCTTAAGATATTTGTGGGAGTCGTGCTCGTTGTGGCACTTCTGTTCGGCGCGTTTTATTATGAGAGCTACAGATCGGTAGCGAATGAGGTTGCTGATCTGATAAATAAGGGAAATGCCTACATGGAAGCTGAATGCTATTCCGAGGCGATAGACTGTTATGAGCGAGCTCTTGAACACGAGCAGGACAATGAGCAGATCAAATCGGCGATCGTGAAGGCATACATGTCCATGGCAGAGGTTTACGGAGACGGCGATGAGGCACTCCTGTGCTATCAGAATGCGATACAGATGAATCCCAACAACAAGACTGCATACTGGTCGATCGCCAATATCTACGAGGCGCGCGGTGATGAGGATACGATGCTTGAAGTGCTTCACAAAGGCTTCGAGGATACGGGTGACGAATCGATGAACGCGAAGGTATTTGCGATCGAAGAAGAGCGAGCAAGACTGCAGGCCGAAGAGGAAGCAAGGATCGCAGAGGAGGAGGCAAAGAGGGCCGAGGAGGAAGCAAGAGCCGCAAAGCTGGAGCCTCTCAAGCAGCTGTTCATCGACAAGGACTACGATGCGATCAAAGACAAGCTTCGAGAAGAGGAATATGTTGCATTCTCGGATGAGGTCATCGGCGACAATTCGTATTATTACGGTGACTATGATGTTGACGGGAACCGCGAGGGTTACGGAGTCGCGGTATACGAGAACGGATATTATTACTACGGGGAATATCACGGCGGCGTAAGAAGCGGTCACGGTGTCCTTATGCGTGCCAGCTATTCGGAAAGCTCATCGATCGGATCATTCCTGTTCGAGGGCGAGTGGTCTGACGACAAGCCGAACGGAGAAGGTGTGGCCAAGTCCAATTACTTCAAGGACAGGATAAGCGCGACGGATTTTGCCACAAAGGAAATATCGGGTAATTACACAAACGGCCTTGAGGACGGAACGATGACGCTTATCGGAACGACGCGCGGCGGGGCCAAGCGAAAGTTCACATACAAGGCAAAGGACGGCATAGCCGAAAAATCAAGCAAAGAAGATTCGGGAGTAAAGGGGCAGTACATCATCGCCCAGACGGATGATAAGAGCGAGAACCTTACCAGTGACGGTTCAAAAAGAGGAGTGGAAGGATTCATAGAGGAGTAGAGATGAGAAAAGTACCTTTTATTGACAAACAGACAGCAGAGGCTATAGCGGCAAAGATCCCGACACCGTATTACGTGTATGATGAAAAAGGGATCATAAACAATATCGAGAACATTAAGAAGGCTTTTGCGTGGAACAAGGGCTTCAAAGAGTATTTTGCAGTCAAGGCGACACCCAATCCGTTCCTGCTTTCGATCATGAAAGAGCACGGTATCGGTGTGGACTGCTCGAGCCTTACGGAACTGATGCTCTCAAAGGCAGCGGGATTTTCGGGCAATGATATCATGTTCTCTTCAAACGAGACTCCCGAAGAGGATTACGTTCTTGCCAAAGAGCTCGGTGCGATCATCAACTTTGATGACATCACACATATCGATTATTTCGATAAGCTGTGCGGACTCAATGAGACGATGAGTATCAGATATAATCCGGGCGGTGTTTTCACGGTGTCAAACGGAATCATGGACAATCCGCAGGATGCAAAATACGGAATGACAACGGATCAGATGTATGAAGCCGTTAAGATACTTATGGACAGAGGCGTCAAACATTTCGGCATCCATTCGTTCCTTGTGAGCAATACCGTAACGAATGACTATTATCCGATGCTTTCCGAGCAGCTCTTTGCACTTGCCGCGGATATTCATGAAAAAACGGGTGCACACATCGCGTTCGTTAACCTTTCGGGCGGAGTCGGGATCCCGTATACACCGGACCAGGAGGCTAACGACATCTTTGTTATAGGAGAGGGCGTACGCAAGGTTTATGAAAAGATATTCGTGCCGAAGGGCATGGACGATGTTGCAATCTATACGGAAATGGGACGTTATGTCATGGGGCCTTACGGAGCACTCGTGACAAAGGCAATCCATGAGAAGCACATATACAAAGAGTACATCGGCGTTGATGCGTGTGCGGTCAATCTTATGCGCCCCGCGATGTACGGAAGTTATCATCATATTACCGTGCTCGGGAAAGAAGATGCGCCGTGCACCGAAACATATGACGTTGTCGGAGGACTGTGTGAGAACAATGATAAGTTCGCAATAGACAGAAAGCTCCCGAAGATCGACAAGGGAGATCTTCTGTTCATACATGACGCCGGAGCGCATGGATTTGCGATGGGATATAACTACAACGGAAAACTCCGGAGTGCAGAGGTACTCCTGCATCCGGACAAAACCTTTGAGATGATCAGGCGCGCAGAGACTCCGGCAGATTATTTTGCAACATTTGATTTTTCAAAATTCGGAAAAGACTTGACATGTTAGCAAAGGCTTACTATAATTATATAACGTTAGAGGGCGCTAACGAAAAGAGAAGGTATTCAAAGCATTATTGCGTGAGGAAATGATATGAAGGGAAAGAATATCATAATCGGGGCCGGAACCCTGGCGGGACTGGCCGGTGCGGGAATCCTGATGACCGCATTCATGGGAAAGGCGAAGACATACTCCACGGATGCGGCAAAATATACTGAAGTATCGGAGAAAGTGGAAGCGACGGGGGAAGTGCATGGTGAAAAGAGCAAGACATACTGCTCGACCATAACTGCCCCCGTCAGTTATTTTGAACTGCTTGTAGGAGATGAGGTCCATAGCGGCGAGAAGGTTGTTGATTACGATGTCGTGGATCTGATGAACGCACTGAACCAGGCCGAACTTACCGCCCAGTCGGCTGAGAACACGATGAAAGGGCAGGTCACTGCCAGCAACAACAACCAGGCCAAGTACAATAAGGCTGCATCAGATATAGATGTTTACAGAAATGCATATTATCTGTTCAGACAGGCAAATGATTATATCAACCAGGGCCAGTACGCCGTCAACTGGGACGTTAACTGTATCGCACAGGGACTGGAGAAGCAGATAGCCGAGAAAACCGCGGAGGCAGAGGCCAAAGCGACTGAGGCTCAAAGAGCAGCTCTTGATGGGGATGTCGATAAACAGAAAAAGATCATGGAAGAAATCGAGAAGCTTGAAAAGAAGATCGGCGATCTGAATTACGATCTTGCAGGGCTTCCTCCTTCAAACCTTCCTCCCGAAGAGTACGCCAAGACAGTGATGAACGGCAACTGGATGTCGGACATCATGCGTAACTTGACAGAGACGTCGACACTCAAGAACACATATGAAAACCAGATCCTTAACAAATACCAGAAGGATCAGCTTCAGAATTCATACGATCTGACCGAACTGTCGGTCGCAACAGCCGAGGATAATCTCGCAAAAGCAGGCGAAGGGATTTTCGTCGATTTCGACGGGATAGTAACGGAAAGCCTGATCAAGTCCGGAACTGTCGTTTCAAAGGGTACACCGCTATTTACGGTAGAAGACAGCCGGAACATACGGGTCAAGGTCGGGATATCAAAGTACGATATCGGCAAGATACAGACAGGGCAGAGAGCCGAGATCGACATAGCGGGAAATACTTATTCGGGATCGGTCACGCAGATCAAGAGGATTGCGGAAAGCACCAATTCCGACAAAGCCAAGGTAACGGTATATGTGAAGTTCGATGAGCCTGACGACAAGGTTTATCTGGGACTCGAGGCTGATGTTACGATCTTTACGAATGAAAAGGATAAGGTTCTGACCATATCAAGCGAAGGAATATATGCCGATGATCTCGGTGATTACTGTTACACGATAGAAGACGGTGTTGTCGGCAAACAGTACATCTCGACGGGTATCAGGTCGGAAGACCGCGTTGAGGTTCTCAGTGGCCTTTCGGACGGAAGCATCGTTATCACTGATGCGATAACCGATGAACAGGTAGGAACAAAAGCAACAGCCGCTCAGGAATAAAATGGCATCAAATAAGACCGAAGAAAAGAAGACGGAAACAAAAGACATAGAGTTCATCGAGCTTGATGATGAAAAGCGCACTCTTATAGAATTCAAGGATGTCTGCAAGAAGTATTCGCAGGGTGATCATGAGTTCTATGCGCTGAAGGATGCGAACCTGACGATCAACGAGGGCGAGATGGTAGTCATCCTCGGTCCTTCCGGCGCCGGAAAGAGTACACTTCTTAACCTTCTCGGAGGGATGGACTCTGCGTCGAGCGGACATATATGGTTTGACGGCGAGGATCTGACAACCTTTTCCGATAATCAGCTTACAAAATACCGCGCCGAAAATGTCGGTGTTGTATTTCAGTTCTATAATCTCATTCCCACACTTACCGCATATGAAAACGTTGCCCTTATGAAGGACATCAAGGACGACACGACAGATCCGAAGGAGGCGCTTGCCGCAGTCGGTCTGGCCGATCATATGCACCAGTTCCCGTCGCAGATGTCGGGCGGTGAGCAGCAGAGGACTTCGATAGCAAGGGCTGTCGCCAAAAATCCCAAGCTGCTCCTTTGCGACGAGCCTACGGGTGCTCTTGATACCGGGACGGGTAAGGAAGTATTAAAACTCCTTCAGGACATGAGCCGCGAGAAGAAGAGGACCGTTGTGATGGTAACGCACAACAGTTTTTTTGCGGACATCGCCGATACCGTGATAAGAGTCAAGAACGGCGCGATAGAGAGCATAGTTCACAACGATGAACCCAAAGATGCGGGCGAGGTATTCTGGTAAATGTCCTAAGGGGTATCGCTTGCAGTGGATTCCTTAGGACCAAGGATTTGAGATATGCTTCTAAGAAAAATGTTGCGCGATCTGCGCAAAAACAAAACCCAGTTCATTTCGATATTTCTTATGTCATGGCTCGGCATGCTTGTTTTTGTCGGCATTGATGCCGAAAGTTCGGGTGCCGGCGCCGCAGCGGATGCTTATTACAAAAAATACAATCTGTGCGAGATATGGGTAGCGGGTGCGGGATTTTCGGACGATGACGTCCGGATCGCAAAAAAGATCACAGGTGTTGAAAATGTCGAGAAGCGTCTCGCTCTGACAGGTACGGCCGAGAAGTATGACAACGCATATATGTATGCCAACTTCATGAAGTCAAATGAGATCAACAAGCTCATGCTTTATGACGGAGAACCGTATGACGAAGAGGGGGAGGGCATATGGCTCGAGGAATACTTTGCGCGAAAGAACAACATCAAGGTCGGGGATTCGTTTTCGATAAAGATCGACAGTAATACCGTTGACGGCATCGTCAAAGGTATAGTTGATGCTCCCGATTACGTTTACTATGTATCGGAATCGGATGTCATGTATCCGAATTATCAGAAATGCGGACTGGCATTTATGCCCGCATCGATGTTTCCGGGAAATGACGGGATCAAATATAACCAGTTGCTCGTTGATGTCAGGGATGATCTTAACGACAAGGAGAACATAGGCATCATCAAGCAGAAGATAGAGAAGGCTTTTGACAGGGATGATATCGCGGTAACGGACCGTGATCAGAACTTAAGCTTTGCAACATTTGATGCCGAAGTCAAACAGCACAGTGCAATGGGTGGAATGTTCTCGGTCGTGTTCCTTGCGATCGCACTTCTGGGGATCGTCACTACTATGGCGAGAGTAACGGCCAGTCAGAGGACGCAGATAGGAACGCTGAAAGCTCTCGGTTTTTCAAAGACAACGATCACGCTTCATTACGTTTCCTACGGATTCGTTATCAGTGCACTCGGCTGTATCATCGGTTCATGGACAGGCTACATGACCATGCCGCCGTGGATACTCGGAATGTTTGACGGATCATATATCATTCCGGATCTGAAGGGCAAGATCACATCAACGGATGTATATGCCACTGCCGGTGCCATACTGGTGTCCACACTCGTAAGTTTCCTGTCATGTCGCAAGGAACTGAAGGATATGCCTGCGATCACGCTGAAGCCTCCTGCACCGAAGAAGATAAGACACTCGGCACTGGAGAAGAGCAGACTGTGGCTGCTGCTTGATTTTTCCACGCAGTGGAATATACGTGATGTTATGAGAAAAAAACTCAGGTCTCTCATGGGTATTACGGGTGTCATAGGCTGTGCGATGCTCCTTGAATGCGGATTCGGCTGTTTTGATTC
>JAEEGL011982569.1_pt1 | contig 16960 bp, 13 predicted proteins | sample 9134231 | NCBI WGS metagenome assembly JAEEGL01 (sample SAMN16246548, study PRJNA631951) | gut metagenome | biome: gut microbiome; feature: rumen; material: fiber-attached | host: Bos | place: Iran: Karaj | collected 2018-10
GAAGAACGCCAGCTGCATCCTGTTTTTCGATGAGTGCGACGCTCTCTTCGGAAAGCGCAGCGAGGTCAAGGATTCCCATGACCGGAATGCCAACGTGGAAGTGGCCTACCTTCTGCAGCAGATCGAGGAATACGACGGCGTGTGCATCCTGGCCACCAACCTGATGGGGAACATCGACGCGGCCTTCATGCGGCGCATCACCTATGTGGTGCATTTCCCCTTCCCGGAGGCGCCGGCCCGGGAGGCGATCTACCGTGGCATGCTTCCACCGGACGCGCCCGTGTCGGAGGACATCGACTGGCGCTTCCTGGCGGAGAAGTTCGAGCTCTCCGGCGGGCATATCAAGAATATCGTCCTCTCAGCAGCCTTCATGGCGGCGGGGGAGGGCACGCCCATCTCCATGCGGCATTTGCTCCGCGCCGCGGTGACGGAGATGAGAAAGAACGAGATCGTCGTGGTGCGGGAGCAGCTTCGGGAATATGCCGATCTGCTGGAGGACGCGCCGGGAGAATGAGGAGCAGCCTTTTGAGCGGAAGAGGTGAAAACGTGAAAAACCGAGCATTGAGGCTTTTGGCCGGGCTCCTGCTGAGCCTGGCACTGCTGGGGAGCGGCCTTGTCTGCGCCTGCGGCCCCGCCGGAAAGGGGAGCGAAGCTGCGGCGGCGCACTGTTATGGGGAGCAATCCCGCTGGACACTGATGGACAACGACGCCCCCGATGCGCCGGAAGGGGAACTGGAGACCGTTGAGACGGCAGCGCCTGCGCCGGAGCCTTGGGCCGCGTTCCCGGAGGCCCGGGTCCTGGCGGCGATCCTGGGGGCGCTGCTGGTCATTGCCCTGTGCGTCCTCCTTGCGCTGCGCGTCAGGGTGCTGAAGCCCCTGCATCAGCTGACGGAGATGACGAAGCAGCTGGATAAGCTGGACGCGGAGGAGCTGGCGCTTCAGGCGGAGGGCATTTCCGGCGAGCCGGGGGAGTCCGCCCGGGCGATCGCGGCGTTCGCGGCGGAGGAGGAGAGCCTGGCGGTGGAAGCCCAGAGCAGCGCCGGCTCGGAAGAAGCCTACAAAATGCGCGTGGTGGATGAGATCTGCCGCTCCCTGCTTCCCCAGCCCCTGAAGGAAAACGCGGGCGGCATGACCTTCGCCCTGTCGGGGGACATCCAGCAGGGCGCCCGCCGCAACTGCACCTTCTACGATTACTTCTTCCTTGATGAGAGTACCCTTTGCGTGGTGATCGGACAGGTGCCGGACAGCGGGATCGCGGAGGCGATGTTCGCCGTGGTGGCGCAGACCGCCATCCGCAGCCGCCTGCGCCTGGGCCGCAGCCTGATCGAAACCATGTCCGATGTCAACTCCCAGCTGTTCGACATCGGCGGACATAAATACGTCAACGCCATGGTGGGCGTTCTGAACACGGTGAGCGGGCTGTTCAGCTTTGTCAACGCGGGAGGCGCCCTGCCCTTCCTGCTGCGCAGCGAAGGGCGGTATGAATGGCTGAAGACGCCGGTCTATGCGGCCCTGGGCGCCAATGAGAGCGTCAGCTACCGCTCGGAGGTCCTGCGGCTCAACCAAGGCGACCGGCTGTTCCTCTACACCTCCGAGCTGGGGGAGATGGAGAACAGAGAGAGGGTCCGGTTCCGGGAGCAGGAGCTTCAGTCCGCCCTCAACCGCAGCCGGAGCAAGACCCGCAGCCTGGAAGAACTGCTCCGCTATATGCAGGACGAGGCGGCAGTCTTCTGCGAGAGCAGCAGCGATCTTCTGAGCTCGGCGGTGCTCGCCCTGGAATACAAGAAGGGCAACCGGGATTACGTGTTCATCGTGGTGCGGGGGACTGCGGAATACGCCGCCAACGTGACGGAGTTCATCCGCAAAACGCTTGAGGAGCGGGGGATCACCCCCAAGGACCGGGCAAAACAGATCCTGCTGGCCGACGAGCTGTTCGCCCTGTGCTGCCGTATCTGCGCCCATGAGGCGGATATCAAGATCGCCTGCGCGGTTTTCCCGGAGGATAACGCCATCCATCTGCGCATGTTCGCGGCCATGGGCGGCAGGGACCCCTTGGAGATCAAGGACAGTCCGGCGGAGGAAAACGCGGCGAACTACATTCGCAATCATGCCCGGCGCACGTCCTTTGAAGCCGGGACGGACCGTGATATGGTGGAGATCATTTCCGAGATCAAAAAGCAATAAGAGAGTATTTCCTGGGCAAGCGGCTGCGAAATAGAGAGAATAAAGGAGCTACAGGCATGTTTTATACGATTCGGGGTTTACTGAACGCCCGCGGCGTCCCTCTGGAAAATACCAAATACAGCGGGTGCAGCGACGGAATGCTTGATTTTCGGATCGCGTCCGGGGAATTCTATGAGATTCCCGATGAAGAGCAGGGTGTGCTGCGCTTCAAGAACACGGCGAACATCATGAGCTTCGGCCAGCTGACCAAGATGCTGCCCGGTCTGGAGAATACGGAGCTGCACGACAGGGAAAAGCTCCCCTACTGCGGAGAGAACCTGGAACGTCTCCGCGACAGGCTGGAGAACGATCCGGATTCCGTCAGCGTGGAGGGCGGTCCCTGCCTGTTCGGTGAACACGAGGTCACGGGAGAGGTCCGACTCACCGGCGGAAGAAACTTTCAGTTTGACTATTCCACCGGAAAACGTTACACTGGAGATGACACCGGGGCCTACGATATGGTCGATCCGCCCTACGAGACAGATCTCGCGGACTTCCTCCATCTGCACGCTTCCGAGGTGGAGAGCGTCGTCTTTCGATCCGAAAAGACCGGGCTGACGAAGCAGGAGTACCTGCATGTCCTTCTGCCCTTCGCCTTTGCCTCCGCGCTGAAGGTATCGCTGGTGCTGACGCTGCCGGATATGTCCTACCGCAAGTATCTGGAGACCGCGGTCCGGTCCCTGCCGGAGGAGATGGCCGCGGACATTCTGAAGCGCTTTGACGGGATCCTCTATGAGATCAGCGATATGTACCTCAGCCTGGTCCGGAGGCTGCAGGAGCATTTTCAGATCGCCAGGCTGGCGGTGGTCCATCATCGGGATCCGGAGCTCGTCCGCCGGCTTGAAGAAGCCAGAGTGCCCTATATCGAGAGGAACAAGGTGCTCAGGCATCTCACGGACCGGCCGGCCAAGCTGGAGCCGATCAAGGATTACATCTCCATGCCCGCGCTGCCGTTCTATCTCTGGGGCTCCAAGGCGATCCTGGAGATCAACAGCATGGACGAGACGGACTCCTACCGCAAATGCAGGAAGGCCCACAAGAACGCCTTCGATCTCGGCTGCATCCTGTTCCCCGAGCTTCTGAGCGGGGACGGGGAGCACACGCTCTACTGCGCCCCCTTGGCATACAAGAAGTATAAAGATTATACATCAGCATTGGAGTTGGAAGGAATATGAAGAAGATTCTGCTGTCGCGCCGATTCGGATGGACGGATGCGGTCTTGATCGCACTGACGGTGGGGCTGCTGATCGCCTTTCTGCGCTGCTACATGCCGGTCCAAAGCGCGTTTGAGGATACGACCGAGGTGAGCTTCGGCTATATCGGGCGCAGTGCCGGCGATGTGCTTTACGTGGTGGACGAGGGGCATACCCGGCTCATCGTGTTCGACAGGAGCGGGCAGGAGCTTTATCGGATCGTGGACCCGTCAGACGACGGGGAGAGCGTCCTGTACATCGACGATCTGATGGTGGATGAAGAGGACCTGTATCTGTCCGTCTCGGAATGGAACGGTATGCTCCTGGACCGGGAGCTGATCCTTCGGTATGATCTGTCCGGCACGTACCTGGATACGGTGGCGGAGGCGTCGTATTACCTGGAGGACGGGCTGACCAACAAGCACCGCTTCTACGGTCTGCACCGGGAAGGCGAGAGCCTCGTCTGGGCAGAGTGCCGGGAGGACGAGATACGGATGCATTCCTGGGAGAAGGACAGCAGCGAGAGCGTCGTTGGGACGTTTGCCTATGACAACGCCTTCAACGCGGTGAGCGACCTTGCCTTTGACGGGACGAGCATCGTCATTCTCAACAAAAACGGCAGGATCGAGAGGTACGACGACCCGGAGAATCCGGAGCTCCTGTACACCACCGCGTGGAGCGGCGAGGAGGACAGGATCCCCTTCCGCATCGCCGTGCAGGACGGCAGCGTATACTTTACGGACATTCGCAGCGCCTCGGTGCAGCTGGCGGATCCGGAAAACCGGTCGTCCGTTACCCTGTGGGATTGGACCGACAGTCAGACGGTGACCCTTTCTCCCGACGGCAAGGAGATGCTGCTGGTGGGGGCGGACGGGCTCACGATCTGCGGGCAGGAGACGGAGACCTATCTCACCCTGCAGATTTCCCGGGAGCTGCGGACGCAGCACATCACGTTCCTGATCGTTTTCGCTTTTCTGATCGTCGTCGGGCTGCTTCTGCTGTTCCGCGTCGTCGTTTTCCTCGTGGGACGGAAGACGGAGAGGACCAGCCTGGTGTCCCTGTCGGTCATCGGCGTGGCCGCGCTCGCCTGCCTGATCATCAGCTGGATCCTGATCGATTCCTTCCGGGAGAACTACATGGATAAGATCCGGGAACAGCTTCAGTCCACCGCTTATATCGTTGCGGCGGACATCTCCGAGGAGGACATGGAGAACGTCAAACGCGCCGAGGATTTCGACTCGGAGGCATACGCCCATCTCTGCAGCGCGATGGAACGCTGCTTCCCCTTGAGCGTGGACTTCTTCCGCACGACCTACTGCAACATCCTGCGCCTGGATGAAGCCGGGGAGTCCGGCTTCGGCATCGCCTATCTCGATCAGTCCATCGGCGTGTATTTCCCGCTGGATGAGGTGGAGACGGAGGAGGTCGTCCGTGTCTACCACACCAAAGCATCCGTGTGGAACGACGAGGTGCTGGACGTTTCCGGTACCTATCTGTCCGTGAAAACACCCATCGTCAACAAGGAAAACGTTGTGGTCGGCGCCGTTGCCGTCGGCGCGGATACCTCCGTCGTGCAGGATATGATCCAGAGCATGGAGCGCAGAGTGTTCCTGTCCACGGTGCTCATTCTGCTGCTGTTCTGGATCGTCTCCACGGAGATCATCGCCTTCGTGTCCCAGCGGGGGTCGTACCGCGCGCTGGAGCAGAAGAACGCGAAGCCTGTGCCGATGCATCTGATCCGCCTGCTGGTCTTCGCCGTGTTCGCGGCATACAACATGTCCTCCTCCTTCCTGCCGGTTTATGTGCTGAAACACGCGGAGTTCATCTCCGAAAAATGGCAGCAGCTGGCAGCCTCTCTGCCCATCACCGTGAATATCTTTGTCATGGGCATCATGTCTCTGTTCTGCGCCAAGGCGGTCCGGCGTCTGGGCGTGGTCAAGGTGTTTGTCATCAGCATGGCGTTTTCCATATGCGGCAATCTTCTGGTGTTTCTTGCCCGGGGATATGCCGGGATCTTCCTGGGCCTGGCCCTGGACGGCATCGGCGTCGGCCTGATCACCAACGCCATTTATGTGGCGCTGACCTACCTGCCGGATGAGCATACCCGTCAGAACGGCTTTTCCGCCTATAACGCGGCGAGCCTGTCCGGCATCAACTTCGGCATGATCCTGGGTAGTATCCTGGCGGTCAATATCGGGCAGAAAAACGTGTTCCAGGTGGTCGTTTACCTTTGGGTGGTACTGGTGGCCCTGGGAGGGCTGCTGGCAAAGCGCCTGAACAGCATCCTCTCCTTCCGGAGCGACGATACGGAAGAGGAGAAGGGCGTCATTTCCACGGGACGGTTCCTCAGCTCGAAGCCCATTTGGAGCTTTATCGTTCTGATCCAGAATCCCTGGATCCTGTTCAACAGCTTTGTCTTCTACTTTGTGCCTATCCTGTGCGAAAACATGGGTTATCAGGAGACCATCGCCTCCATCCTCATCATGCTCTATTCTCAGACCGCGGCGATCCTCAGCGGTGTGATGCCGGACCGGATGGAGAAGCTGATGGGCGAACACGCGATCTATCCGGCGCTGCTGCTGAACGTGGCCGCGGTGGCGGTCTTCATCCTTACCTGGAATACCACCGGCCTCGTGATCGCGCTGCTGCTCCTGGGCCTGAGCGCATCCTTCGCCAAGCCGACCCAGCAGGCGCTGTTCCTGCGGCAGAAGGCGTCCCGGCTGCTGGGTGAGGACCGGGCAATGGGTATCTACAATTTCTCGGAGAACATCGGCGAATCCCTGGGACCGGTGATCCTCGGCTCGCTGCTGATCGGACCGACCGTTTGGGTTTGGGGATTCCTCTGGCTCGTCACCGCCCTTGGCGGGACGCACTTTGCCATAAACAGAAGGGGGATGGCAAAGCATGAAAAGTAAGAAGCTGAGTTCCCTCGGCAGAAGTCTTCGGATCGGCTGCGTCGTTTCTGTGCTGGTCATTTGTCTGCTCATGGGAACGGCAGGCTTCAGCATCTATTATCGCGGCATGATCAATCAGTATCAGACGTATCTCAACGATCTCCTGGAGCTGATCATGACGGAGGTGGACGGCGATGATCTGGCCCAATGCATCGAGAGCTGTGAGGCATCGGAGCAGTTCCTGCAGACCCAGGCCTTCGTCGACCGGCTCAAGGAAATCTACGAGATCGAATACATCTATATCGTCAAGCCGCTGAATACCGACGAGACGGACAATATGATGAACGTCATGGCCGCCATCACGGAAGAGGAAAGGGAACTGGACTTTGAGTTTTATTCCGTCCAGTTGGGCGAGCTGACCGGCGCGGATTATTCTCCCGAGGTGGCAGCCAAGTACCTGGCGGGCATGACCGCTGATGGGACGAGCTTTTTCAGCAACCGTACGGAATTGGGCCATGACTACACGGGCATGATCCCCATTGAGGACAGCCGGAACCAGCCGGTAGCCGTGCTGGCGGTCGACCTGTCCATGGGCGAGATCTATGAGATGCTCTGGCAGTATATCCTGATCCTGTGCATCTGCATCCTGGTTTTGTCCATCGCGTCCATGACGGCGATCTACTTCTGGCTGCACCGCAGGGTCATTCAGCCCATCGAGCGCCTGAACACCAGCGTGAACAGCTATGAGCACGGTTCCTATGTCCTGGAGCTGGAGGGCTTCAAAAAGGATGACGAGCTGCGGAACCTGGCCGTCTCCTTCACCGATATGACCCGCCGCATCGACGACTATAACAAGGAGTTTGAGCGGGCCTCGGCGGAGAAGGGGCGCATCACCGCGGAAGTCAATGTCGCCAAACAGATACAGACCGATCTCCTGCCCAGCGTGTTTCCCGCCTTCCCCGACCGGTCTGAGTTCGATATCTATGCCTCTCTCTATTCCAGCTCGGGCATCTGCGGCGACTTCTATGATTTCTTCCTGATCGACGACGATCATCTGGCCATGGTGGTGAGCGATATTTCCGGAACGGGCGTGCCCGCGGCCATGTACATGGTCATTGTCCGGACCCTGATCAAAAACCGGGCGCTCCAGGGGTATTCTCCGTCGGAGGTAATGCAGAACGTCAGCGAGCAGCTGCTGGAGGGAAACAACTCCGGGCTGTACGCCACCATGTGGCTGGCAGTACTGGATCTGTCCACCGGCAAGGGCATCGCGGCCAACGCAGGAGGGGAGCATCCGACGCTGCGCCGGGCCGGGAAACGGTTCGAGCTGCAGGAATACCGGCATTCCCCCCCCGTCGGCGCCATGGAGGGCGTTCGTTTCCGCGACCACGGTTTTCAGCTGGAGCCGGGGGACACCCTGTTCGTATACTCCGACGGCGTGAAGGAAGCGAGAAACCAGAATGGTGAATTCTTCGGCACGGCGCGCATTGTTGAGGTCCTGAACCGGGAGCCGGAGGCAACCCCCAGCGTGCTGCTGCAGACGTTGAAGAGCTCCATCGACAGCTTCTGCGGGGAAACCCAGCTGAACGACGATATGACGATGCTGTCCCTGAAGTATTATGGAAAGAGCAGGAAGGACCATGCTGACGATCAATAAAACCGTAGAAGGCAAAAAGGTGACCTTCGCCCTGGCGGGACGCCTGGACAACACCGGAGCGCCGCAGCTGGAATCGGAGCTCAAGCGGGCGCTCGAGCGCACGACGGAGCTGGTTTTCGACCTGCGGGAGCTGGAGTACGTCTCCTCCGCCGGTCTGCGGGTGCTGCTTCTGGCGCAGAAGCAGATGAACCTCCAGGGCCGGATGCGCCTCGAAAACGTGCCTGAGAGTGTGATTGAGATCCTGGAGATCACAGGCTTTACGGACATTTTCTTTATCGTGGAAGGATAACCGCGCCTGAACGGAAACAGCGCCGGGGGCTTGGTGTACGGCGCGGAATGGAGGCTGACATGTCTGAATGGAAAAAGCTGAAAGCGGAATGGATGAGAGATCAGGTGTTCACCCTGGCGGATCCGGCCCCCTGGGACCTCAAGGAGCTGAAGCAGGTCGTGGATGTGACCGATCCCCGCAGCGTGGCCGCCTACTGGGTCTGGAGCGTCTGCCGCCTGGTGGACGATTATGACGACGGCATGGGCATGATGAAGTACCTCTTCGCCGATATCGAGCCCTTCGGACGGGGGTTCACCGAAGGCGGCGGCACGGGAAGAGCCGGATGGGATACATATTTCAATGAGCGCCTGAAAAGCGCCCAGTATAACTGGCTGCCCAGGGCTTATTTCGACGGGGCGGAGTCCGCCAACGGCTTCGCGCCTCAGCGGCCCCTGCGCCTTGAGCTGTACTACAATTCCACCAATACGGAGACCATCAACGGCCAGAGCCTGAAAAGCCTCGGCCGCCTGAATATCGTCTACTGGGTGAAGAGCTACGCGGCCGGAAACCAGGTCAATATCACCCTCAGCCAGTTCGACGAAAGCGACCGCTGGTATGTCACCAGCGGCGCCTCCTCCGCCGCGCTGTTCTACGACCAGTCCGCCGCCGTGAGCAATGCTGCCCGCGTCCGCATTCAGGAGGCGGAGAACGACCCCAGTACGCCGGAGCAGCACCGCGCCCGCTACGGCGTCGCACTTCCCGCGGCCGGGGAGAAGACCTGCCCCCGGTGCGGTCAGCGCATCCCGGCAGAGGCGAGGTTCTGCCCCCAGTGCGGCGCGAAGCTTTGAGCTGAAGTCAAAAAAACTGCCTCCGGCGTGAAGCCGGAGGCAGTTTTGTCATCGCTGGAGGATCACCTTCTGGTGGAGGCCTCTTCCCGTTCCCGGGCCGCCTCCCTGCGGCGCGCTTTCCGCTCCTTGCTGCGAATGATCCGGTAGCGGATCACAAAGGCGATATACAGCACGATGATGGCGGCTACAACGATAAAGATGGTGCGGAAGGCCTTGCCGTGCACCATATCGTTCAACCGCTGCCGCATGAGCTCCACCCGGGATACGGCCACATCCGTATTGGCGATCAGGGTGAAGGGCCCATAGGTGCTGCCGTCAGAGCTGCGGATCGTCATTTCGCCCAGCAGCTGCCCTCTGCTCACCGGGGCGGTGAGGGGCTCGGCTCCCTCCTGCTGGCTGAAGATGCGGATGCTGCGGGTATACTCCTTGGAGATATCCAGGTCATTGGGGAGAAACAGCTTCAGCCCTTCGGCGGAGCAGCAGACTACGGTATCGGTGCCCTCCGCCAGGCGCACGGGGACCTCCGTGACCGGCTCGATGGTGCTGACCACGTCCCGCAGGCTGTAGCAGGAGTTGAACCACTGGAAGAGCCGCCGGGTCTGGATGAAGCTCTGGATATCGTAGAAACCGTTGTCCGCTTCCAGCACCTTGCAGCCCAGCACGATGGAGACCACATAGCTGCCGTCCGTCTTCATGGAGGAAGCCAGGCAGTAACCCGCGTCGTCCGTGTAGCTGGCCTTGATGCCGCAGGCATAGGAGTAGTAGTAGCGGGTATAATCCTGCCGGAGGATGTAGTTGCCGTTGGTAAGGCTTCTCGGGCCGGCGACGTTGGTGGCGGGGATCTCGGCGCTGACCGTGTTGGAGATCTCCACCAGCTCCTCATGCTGCACGAAGGCGGCGGCGATGAGGGCCATGTCATAGGCGGTGGAGAAATGGTTCTCATTGGGCAGCCCGTGAGCATTGACGAAATTGGTGCTCTTGCAGCCCAACTCCGCCGCCCGGTCGTTCATGTCCCGGATAAAGAGGGAGACGCTGCCGCTGACGTATTCGCCGATGATGTTGCAGGCTTCGCTGGCGCCGCCCACCAGGGCGCAGGTCAGCAGGTCCTTCAGGGACATCTCCTCCCCCGGGACGATGTTCTGGATGCTGGCGTCCGCGGTGATGTCGTTGTGGGAGGCGCCGGAGGCCGTGATCATGTCCGAATAGGCGATCTCGCCCCGGTCCACCGCTTCCGCAGCCAGCAGCGCGGTCATCATCACCGTCAGCCCGGCCACATAGAGGGGCGTGTCCGCGTTGAGGGAATAGAGCACGTTGCCCGAGGCCGCGTCCATCATCAGGGCGGCCTTGGCGTCGATCACCGGGGGAGCCTCCTCAGCGGCCAGGCAGGGCGCGGCAGCTCCCAGTAGCAGAACCGCAGCCAGAAGAAGGGTCAAACAAGAACGGATAAGCTGTTTCATGGAAGTCTCCGTATCTGCATTAGTGTATCAATAAAAATATAGCAAAGATGGGACTTGAATTGCAAGAGGAAATATGAGATATTTATACAGTCCTACGGTCATTCTGCGGTATTTAGGGGAGAAGGTGCCAAAAAGGAATGGACCACCGGAGATCCGGCAAGCTCCTGCGCAGCCCCGCCTTGCTGGCCGGCGCCATCTGCCTCAGCCTGCTGCTGGCCTTTTTCCTGGGCGATCTCAGCGCCCGCAGCCGGAGCGCGGAGGTGACGGTGGCAGCCAAAGCGCCGGTGGAGGATCCGTGGACGGCAAACGAGCTTGTGAACATCAACACGGCGGATGAGGCGCTCCTGCAGACCCTGCCGGGCATCGGCCCGGTGCTGGCGGAGCGGATCATTGCCTACCGGGAAGCAAACGGCGGTTTTCATGCCACGGAAGAGCTGACGAATGTGAAGGGCATCGGCAGCGTTACCTTCGACGCGCTGCGGGAGCTGATCACAGTGGACTCCGGGGAAGAGAACAACGGATAACAGATAACAGGAGAGAAGCATGCGCGTTCTGGTTGTTGACGATGAAAAGGCCCTGGTCAAGGGGATCAAATTCAATCTGGAGATGGACGGCTTTGAGGTAGACACCGCCTATGACGGGGAGGAGGCCGTGGAGAAGGTGCGCGCCGGCGGCATCGATCTCATCATCATGGATTTGATGATGCCGAAGAAAAACGGACTGGACGCCTGTCTGGAGATCCGCTCCTTTTCCAAGCTGCCCATCATCATGCTGACGGCCAAGAGCGAGGATAACGACAAGATCATCGGCTTTGAATACGGGGCGGACGACTATGTGACCAAGCCCTTCAATATTCTGGAGCTGAAGGCCCGGGTACGGGCCCTGCTGCGGCGGAGCACCGCGGCGGAAGCCTCGCCGGCTCCCGCTTCCGTGCTGATCAGCGACCCCTTCCGGCTGGATACGGAGAGCCGCGTCGCCTTCCGGGACGGGCAGGAGATCGAGCTGACTGCCAGGGAATTCGACCTGGTGGAGCTGCTGATGCGAAACCCGGGCAAGGTCTTCAGCCGGGATGCGCTGCTGAAGCTGGTGTGGGGCGCGGATTATCAGGGAGATATCCGCACCGTGGACGTACACATCCGCCGTATCCGGGAGAAAATGGAGGCGGACCCGGCGGAGCCGGTCAAGATCATGACCAAGTGGGGGGTCGGCTACTATCTTAAGGCGTAAGCTTCGCGGCATCCTGAGCAGGTTCGGCCTGCAGCTGCAATACGGCGCGGCTTACAGCGCCGTGATCCTGGGCTGCCTCATCGCCATGAATGTGCTTCCGGTGGTCAAGAGCCGGGATCTGCTTTTCGAGTCCAAGTGCAGCTCCATGCTGAATCAGGCTTCCCTCTATGCTTCCTCTCTGTCCACCCTGAATGTGCTGCAGGCGGAAGAGGTGGGCAAGGTGATGAACCTGATGGACGATCAGCGTCTCAGCCGCGTCTTTGTGACGGACCGGGAAGGCCGCGTCGTCTATGACAACACGGCCCTGCAGGACGACGGCGCGGAGAATCTGGCTCCCGAAGGGGAGGTGGAGCTGGCGCTGGAGGGCAACAATGTGTTCCGTTCCGAGCTGAAGGCCGGCGCGGTCTCCAGCCGCGTCTGCATTCCGGTGATGAGCCGGGGAAGCATCATCGGCGCGGTCTATCTCTATGAATACGATACGGCGCAGGCAGCCCTGATCGAAAGCCTGCGCCGTAATTTGCTGCGCATTTCTCTGGTAACCGCCGCAGGCGCTCTTCTGGTGGGCCTTCTGCTGGGCTACCTGATCTCCCGGCGCACCCGCTCCATCCTGACGGGCATCCGGGGCATCGGCGCCGGGCGCTACGACACCCGCATTTCCGACAGGGGCGTGGACGAGCTGGGAGAGATCAGCGGCGAGGTCAACCTGCTGGCGGACCGGCTGCAGCAGATCGAGGGAATGCGCCAGCGCTTTGTGTCCGACGCCTCCCATGAGCTGAAAACGCCTCTGGCGGCGATCACCCTGCTGTCTGACAGCATCGTGCAGAACGACGGCATGGACAAGGCCACGGTCCGGGAATTCGTCTATGATATCGGACGGGAGGCGGAGCGGCTGGCCCGGGTCACGCAGCAGCTGCAGGAGCTGACCAAGATGAACAGCAAGGCCAGGGAGCTGCGGGAAGATGTGGACCTGGGGAAGGTGGCGGAGGAGGCCATGAAGATGCTGCTGACCCTGGCGGAGCGGAAGGACGTCGCTCTCAGCAGCAATCTGACGGAGAAATGCATCGTCCGCGCCAATCCGGACGACCTTCACCAGATCATTTTCAATCTGGTGGAGAACGCCATCAAGTACAACGTCAGCGGCGGAAAGGTGACCGTTCTCCTTTACCGCCTGGGGGATTCGGTACAGCTGGTGGTGGACGACACCGGCGAGGGCGTCCCTCCGGAAAAGCTGAGCAGCATTTTCGACCGGTTTTACCGGGTGGACGAAGCCCGCAGCGGAGAACAGAGCGGCAGCGGCCTGGGGCTGGCCATTGTGCGTGACGCTGTTTTGAAAAACGGCGGTACGGTGGAGGCCTCCAACCGTCGGGAGGGCGGCATGCGCTTCCAGGTCAGCTTCCCGGCGGCGGAGAAGAACAGGAAGTGACGATGGAAAAGGATTATTTTGCCTCCCCTTTGGCGGAGGCGGAGGTGCGCGCCATGGGCAGTCTGGCCCTGGCTCACGTGGGCGACGCGGTGTTTGAGCTGATGGTCCGGCTCCATCTGGCCGCCGGCGGCGGCAGGAACGGCAGCCTCCATAAGGCTGCCGTAGAGATGGTCAACGCTGCCGCCCAGGCGGGGGACATGGAGAAGCTGCTCCCCCTTTTGACGGAGGAAGAGACGGAGGTTTTCCGCCGGGGCAGGAACGTGAAGGTCCATTCCGTGCCGAAGCACGCCAGCCTGGGGGACTATCACGCCGCCACAGGGCTGGAAGCCCTCTTTGGCTATCTGTATCTGCTGGACAGGCGGGAGCGGCTGAATCGGCTGTTCGCCGCCATTGTGGAGGACTCCTGATGCCGCTGGACGCATTTTGTATTTCGGAAGTTACGGCGGAGCTGCAGTCCCTGGCGGGCAGCCGGGTGGACAAGGTGCAGCAGCCGGAACGGGATGTGCTGCTGCTCCACCTGCGGGGCAGCGCCGGGGCGGTGCGCCTTCTGGTGAGCGCCGGCAGCGGCACCGCCCGGGTGCACCTGACGGACATGGACCGGGAAAATCCGGCGGAGCCGCCCATGTTCTGCATGCTCCTGCGCAAGCACCTGGGCGGCGCGCGTCTCCTGGCGGTGGAGCAGCCGGACTGGGAGCGGGTGATGCTCCTTCGCTTCGCCTGCCTGGATGAGCTGGGAGAGGCTTCGGAGAAGCTCCTGGCGGTGGAGATGATGGGAAGGAACGCGAACCTCATTCTGGTGGACGGCGGCGGGAGGATCCTGGACTGCCTGCACAGGGCGGACCCCATGACTGCGCCGAAGCGCCCGCTGCTGCCGGGCCTCTTTTATGCGCTGCCCCCTGCCCAGGAAAAGGAGAATCTGTTTCTGACCACGGAGGAGCGCTTTACTGCCGCCTTTGCCCGGGGAAAACGGGACCAATGCGCCGGCGACTGGCTGGTGCAGAGCTTCGCTGGGGTATCGCCCCTGCTGGCCAGGGAGCTGGCGGTGCTGGCTTCCGGCGACAGCGATGTCCGCCTGGGGCAGACCACTGCCGGGAAGCTGTGGGCGGCCTTCAACGTCCTGCGGGCGCAGCCGCCGGTGCCCACGCTGCTGCTGCGGGACGGCGTGCCCTTCGACCTCTATTGCCGTTCCATCCGCCAATACGGCGGCGCGCTGACCCAGGAGACGAGAGAGAGCTTTTCCCGGCTTCTGGACAGCTTCTACACGGAAAAGGAACGCTATGCCCATCAGCAGCAGCGGAGTCAGGCCCTGGTGAAGCTGGTGAAAAACCGGCGGGAGCGGGCCGCGAGAAAGCTGGCCGCCCGGCTGGAGGAGCGGAAGGCCACCGCCCGGCGGGAGACCTGGAGGCAGTACGGGGACCTTATCAAAGCCAATCTCTACCGCATGAGCCGGGGCCAAACCGTGCTGGAGGCGGAGAATTTCTATGACCCGGAGAACGCCCCGGTGCGTATCCCCCTGGAGGCGAAGCTCTCTCCCCAGCAGAACGCGGAGCGGTATTACAAGCTGTATACTAAGGCAAAGAACGCGGAGAAGGTGCTGACGGAGCAGATCAGCGAAGCGGAGCGGGAGCTGGAGTATCTTGAAAGCGTGCTGCAGGAGCTGAGTCTGGCCGCAGGAGAGAAGGACCTGGGGGAGATCCGGCAGGAGCTCATCAGCCAGGGCTACCTGCGTCCCACGGACAAGCGCCGCCGAAAGGACCCGCCGCCCAGGCCTCTGAGCTTCCGCAGTCCCAACGGGTGCCTGATCCGGGTGGGAAAGAACAACCTGCAGAACGATTGGCTGACCCTGAAGGCCGCGGACAAGAACGAGCTGTGGTTCCATGTGCAGAAGAGCCACGGCAGCCATGTGGTGGCCCGCTGCGGCAGGGAGGACAGGGAGACCGTGGAAGCCGCCGCGCTGCTGGCCGCCTGGTATTCCGACGCCAGGGACAGCGCCAACGTACCTGTGGACTACACCCTGGTCCGTTATGTGAAGAAGCCCAATGGGGCCCGCCCCGGCATGGTGATCTACACGGATTACAAAACGATCTACGTGACCCCCGAGCGCTCCGCCGTGGAAGCGCTGGAACAACTGAAATAAAAGGCCGATCTTGAAGAGGAGTGTTTCAGGCGACTGGAACGCTCCTCTTCTCTGATTGCAAAAATGTGTCTTCTGCCAAAGACGGTCCGATCTCCTTGAACGAGCAAGCCATTTCAAATGACGATTGCGTGTTGACAACAGTAACCAAACGTGCTATAGTGTGTTTACTTAAGTAAACACACGGAGGGATATGCTGTAATGGACGGAAAGAGCTTAAGCCTGGCTGCTGCGGAATGGAGCATCATGGAATGCCTGTGGGAAGCTTCCCCACGCACTGGTCGGGAACTCACGGAAGCCTTGAGAGAAAGATGCGGCTGGAGCCGTTCCACCACCCTCACCCTGCTTCGCCGCCTCGAAGCCAAGGGAGCGGTAGGGAACGACGAGGACTCCGGTATCAAGAACTTTCGGCCTCTTGTAAGTCGGGAGAACGTTGCTCTGGGAGAGGCGGAGAGCCTTCTGAGCAGGGCATACCGGGGAAGCCTGAGTCTGCTGGTCAGCTCTTTCGTAGAAAAACGGGACCTTTCCAAGCAGGAAATCGACGAACTCTGCGCCATTTTGGAGCAGTTAAAGGAAAAGAACGATGATTGAATGGTTCCTTAGCTCTGCCGTTCTTGCCGCATTGATCATCGCTCTGCGCTATGCCCTTCGGGGGAGGATCGGTCTGCGGCTTCAGTATGCCCTGTGGGGCTTGGTGCTGGCACGCCTTTTGGTACCCGTGAGCTTCGGCAGCAGCGTGATCAGCGTAATGAATGCCTTACCGGAGCAGAAGGCTCCGTTTGTTACGCCTGCTCCGGTGCCTGTGGCCTGGACGCCTGTCACTGAGGAACCCTCTGCCGTGTCTGCGCCACAGGAGAAAGCATCCGCAGGCAATCACAGCACAGCTTCATCCTCAGAGACAGTGCATGAGACCCGTCCTGCGGAAGAACCAGCGGCGCTTGCTCCGACTGTACCTGTGAACATGGGACGGCTCCTGCAAAGGATCTGGCTCCTTGGGGTTTGCCTGGTGTTCTTATGGTTTTTGGGAGTGAATATCCGGTTTGCCCTTCGGCTGCGGCATACACGCCGCCCCTATTCCGGACCGACAGACTATCCCTTGCCGGTGTTCGTTACCCAAGAAACGGAAACATCTTGCCTTTTTGGCCTTTTCCATCCTGCTGTGTACCTTTCCCCAGCTGCGGCGGAGAGTGTAAACCTGGATTACATTCTGGCCCATGAGCTTACCCATTATCGCCACGGAGACCAAATCTGGTCCTATCTCCGGGGTCTTGCGCTGGCTTTGCATTGGTTTGACCCGCTGGTTTGGTGGGCGGCTGCATTATCCCGGCGGGATGGCGAGTTGGCCTGCGATGAAGGCGCTCTGCGCAGATTGGGAGATGGGCAGCGGAAGGAATACTGTCTGGCCCTGTTGCGTATGACCTATGCCAGCCGCCCCGATCTGTTCCGGGTTGCCACCACCATGGCCGGAAGCAAACGGGGATTAAAGGAACGGATACAGCTTATCGCCAAAAAACCCAAGACGGGGATTTTTACGATGATTTTGGTGATCCTGATTGCCGTTTTGGCCTTGGGCTGCTCCTTCACCGGCGCGAAGAAGGGTAAAACAACTTCGTCTGCGAGGCTTTCGGAGGACGGC
>JAEEGL012188296.1_pt1 | contig 16960 bp, 13 predicted proteins | sample 9134231 | NCBI WGS metagenome assembly JAEEGL01 (sample SAMN16246548, study PRJNA631951) | gut metagenome | biome: gut microbiome; feature: rumen; material: fiber-attached | host: Bos | place: Iran: Karaj | collected 2018-10
GTTCCTGAAAAACAGCCGAAAGACTCGTCTTACCGACCGCAAGAATATTCTCCAGTTTTACCGCGAACATTCCATGGCGGACCTGCCCCAGGTTACCACCCAGCTCCCCGTGTTTAACGAAGCCAACTGTGTGGAGCGACTGCTAGAGGCGGTCTGCGCTATCGACTACCCCAAAGACAAGCACGAAATCCAGGTTCTAGACGACTCTACCGACGAATGCTACGAAGTAGCCAAGAAGAAGGTAGAAGAACTAGCCGCTAAGGGTTACGATATCAAGCTTATTCACCGTACGAACCGTTCCGAATTCAAGGCCGGAGCCCTCAAAGAAGCCATGAAAGTGGCCAAGGGCGATTTCCTTGCCATCTTCGACGCCGACTTCGTACCCGAGAAGGACTTCCTCCTCAAGACCATCCCCTACCTGGTGATGGACGAAAAGATTGGCCTGGTCCAGGGCCGCTGGGGCCACCTGAACCGTACGGAATCTGGTCTTACCCTTGCCCAGTCCATCGGTATCGACGGACACTTTGTGGTGGAACAGTCCGCCCGTAGCTGGGGCAAGCTGTTCATGAACTTCAACGGCACCGCCGGCGTGTGGCGCAAGCAGGCTATTTACGGCGGTGGCGGCTGGGAAGGCGATACCCTGACCGAAGACATGGACCTTTCTTACCGTAGCCAGCTGGCCGGTTGGAAGATGAAGTTCGTGTTCGACGTGATTGTGCCTGCCGAGCTCCCCAACGACATCAACGCCTTCAAGGCTCAGCAGTTCCGTTGGGCTAAGGGTTCTATCCAGACTGCCATCAAGATCTTGCCCCGCGTGCTTAAGTCTAAGGTTCCCTTCCGCGTGAAGATCGGCGCTATCTTGCATACCACGCACTATTCGATTCACCCCTGCATGTTGTTTACCGCCCTGTGCGCTTGGCCGCTGCTCGCCTTCTTTGAGCCGGTGGCACATCTGCCGGGTTGGGCCTACACCATCGGCTTCAGCTTTATCTTCCTTGCCGCTATCGCTCCTTCTGTTCTTTACTTTGTGGCCCAGCGCTGCTCCGGCTACACCGGCTGGAAGATCCGCCTGCTCAGCCTGCCTATCTTGATGGCACTTGGTGTGGGCATCGCCGTGAGCAACTCCCGTGCCGTGTTCTCTGCCGTTATCGGAAGCAAGGGCAGCTTTGTCCGCACTCCCAAGAGCGGCGGCTCCAAGAAGAAGGCCAAGAGCCACTACGCCCAAAAGTTCCCCTGGCAGGCTGTTATTGAACTGATCGTGGGTGTCTACTGTATCTTCGGTCTTCTGGAATACATTGGCGCCCAGAAGTTCATCATTGGACCGTTCCTCGCCCTCTATGCGGTCGGTTTCCTTTCCGTGAGCGTGCTCTCCTTTATGCACTACATCGGAAACATCTTCGAGATGCACAGGGCCAAGAAAGGCGAGAACAACTAGTAACGCTTTATGATTGTATTCGGGTCGGGGTTTACCACGACCCGTTTTTTTGTCTGTATCAAATCCTGGAGCATTTGTCCAGAGCTTGTTTGATAATCCTTTTGCAGCCGGACATAGTCTCCGTGCAAGCTTTTCCATACACCAAGGGCCACCAGCATAACGATACTGGCACATGCCATAGCGACCAACAATTCTACTAGTGTGAAGCCGTCTCTACGCATTTTACAACCCTTTTAAAACTTAAATCATTCCAATAACCCGATGCCTCGCGGACCGTCGCCCACTGCAAAGGAGCCCCTCCGGGAATCCGCTCAAGGGACAAGGTAAAGTCTATTCCCTGCCGCGACACCAAAACCGTTACGAGCGTGGTGTCAGAGGCATCTTTCTTAGGCTCTACACAGGGGCTCTGTGTGGTGGCCTGTTCTTCCATCAGCGCTACAGCCTCTAACAGCGCCTGTCCCTTTTTTGCCTCGCGATCTTTCATTTGTACGAAACTGACAATGGTATGGCCGATGCACGCAGCCCCTACAAAAAGAATGGCAGCGGCCACAAGAACCTCCATTAAAGTAAATCCCCGATTCATAGCCGCCCCCAGATTTTCCGGTGACCGTTAATGAATGCCGGCAGGATAAATCCATCAGGAGGCCCAGCCGTCTCTTCTGCCGCCGAGTTCTCGGAATTTTCTTCCCACGCAGCCACTATAGCTGTCGGGAACAGACTACGGGCATGGTCCCGCATGCGAAAACTAGTCGCAAGAACCATTCCCCGGAAGCTAGCCTCCCCCTCAGCGTGGAAACTACCCCGAGTAAAAAGTTCCAGGTAGTCGACAGATACCTCTCCCTGGAATTTAACATCTCCCAGAGAATACAGCCTAAGCGTATCGAAATGGGCTTGCCCACGAATAAGAACCGTACCTTCTATCCAAAAATTGGCAGACCGGACAGTATCTGAGAAGTCCATCTCTAAATCGCCCTGATGGATTACACCAGACATAAACGGCTCAGCCTGAAAATAGCGGTGATTTCCATACAAAGCTTTATCCGTAGATATTTCTTGAATCCGTGATTCTAAATCAGACCTGTAGTTCGAAACACCATTGGCCCAATCCCAAAAGGAAACATCATGAGGTTCAGTACCGGCTACCAAACAAAAGTCCTTATCAGACTTTCCCGATTCACCAACCGTGCAAATCTTTTCCCATGGACCATAAGGTTCCGACTGTACACGAGGCAATTCAGGGTAATAATCTGACGGGAATCCCTGCAGGTGAAGTAACACGGCAGATTCTGCCTTATAGAACTCTTCGAAATCTGACTTGTAACGAGACAGTACCGGATTTAATTTACCTGTAGATTTCAAAAGCGTGGTAAACAGCAGCATCAGAGATAGCAGCAGAATCACCACCAGAGGCAACACAAAACCTCGAGAATTAGGGGGCAGCGCCATTAACCACCTCCCATACCTTATCGCCACACTCCAACAACACGCGGTCCCGAAGCACAGATTTTACGCGATAGCTCCCCAGAGAATCGCCTAGCTGTTTCATGACGTTTACTCCGCCAAATACGCCAGAGAACAACCTGTTCCCCACAATGCCGCGAATTTCCAGCATCGGTTTTGGGCAGTCGGAAACAGTATCCGCCATTTTCGGGCGAGAAGTTTTCACTATATCGCTAGACTTGGGTTCTTTTGATATGAAATTTATCACAGGTGGCGTAAGCACAGGGGCTTTCGGGCCGGGCAGCGTACCGCCAGCATCAAGAACGCACCATGTCAAAAAAACCGTCAACATCATCATCAATAATAGAATTATGATCAAAGCATACCGCAAGCCCAGTCTTCTAGGTTCCAGATGTAGTCCTTTCCAGAACGGATCTTTCGCGGCCTTCTGAAACAACGCCGCCGATTCTTCCGTTAGATTATCGAAATTCACCTCAAACTGTTCAAGGGCTCCATACCGAAAAAATGGCGAATTGGAAAACAGCGGATCCCGTCGCAAAAAATCGTCTATTCGTTGTAGACGGTCACATGCCAATTTCTTTCCGCAGGGGCCTCCATAGCCCCGTTCCTCGGACCAGTGGCAAAGTCTACCCTCGTAAAACACCAGAACATAGAGGGTACCGCATACAATAGCCCCATAGCAAAAATTTTCGTACTGATCCCAAGAGCGCATCTGCTCGTCGGCACGGGCATACAGGAACAGAGTCTTAGGCAAGGTGCGCCGCCCCCGCAACAGGCGTCCACCTGCTAAGTTCTCCAGTTCCGCAAGAATCACCAGATAGCGATGGCGACGTCCCTCCGACGAATTGAAAGAAATCAGTTTCCAAAATTTCGGCAACTGTACCGCATCTGGAAAATCTCTGTGGAAAAAATCTACAAGTTCATCTTCAGTCGGGTTCTGGCCAAAGCCGGTCACCAACTCCCAGGTACAAATCCGAGCCGAAGCTCCTTGAACGCGAGCCATCAGAACTTCACCTCCGGAGTGATAAAGATGGCCAGCTCGCTTTCTTCTTCCTCTTCACTCTCGTAACTAAAAAGCCTGCCGATAAGCGGAATGCTCCCGAGGAAGGGTACGGCTGTGCGCACCTCGGTGCGGTTCTTGCGTACCAGCCCACCTAAGCAAAGGGTCTCACCGTTCTTCAACAGTACCATCGTCTTTAAGTTCCGGGTGCTGATATCCCGCGGGCCGTCACCGGAGCTGCGCCCCGCAGTCTTGATTTCGGGGGCCACATCCAGGGTGATGACACCTTCCCTTGTTACCGATGGCGTAAGTTCCAGAGAAATGCCATCATTGAAAGAGCGGTAATCTGTAATAGGGTAACCTTCGGCACTTACCTGGCTTACCAAATAGTAGACCGTATTGGTCACGTTCAGTTCCGCCTTGTTGCCGTTCAACGTAGTAAGTCTCGGGCGTGCTAAAACTTTTGCCTGGTTGTTCTCCTCCATAGAGGCAAGCTCCATCTCGAAACGGTCTGGCAATATGCCAATCTTTCCAACAGCACCCTTGCCAGAGGCGTCCTTCCCCAGAAACTCCAGAAAGCCTTTCAAGCCTAAGTCTCCTTCTTTTGTTCTCCGGCCAGAACCTCCCCGCAACCCGAGTTCAAAAGTCTTGCCCTTCCGAAACTCCACTATAACGCAAGAAAGGGTCACCTGCATTAGGGGAACGTCTATCTTTTGCAACAAGGCCGATGCGGCCTCAATCTTGTCGGCAGAACCCGAAAGCAATACTGCATTCTGCTCTTTTACTTCGGACACCGTCATCTCGCCACCACTGAACATTTTGCCCAACTGCTGCAAGGCCTTTTCACATTGGATATACTTCAGCAGATAAAGCCTAGTCTCAGAAAGCGGATTCTTTGCTCCACCCTCCGATACAAACAACGTATTCGAATCCAACTGGAATGTGTAACGGCTCCCTCGGAATAGAGAACACAAGAAATCCTGAAGGCTCACCTCTGTAAAATTCAACCGGACCTTTTCTTCTAAGTTCCCGTACAACGCCAAGTTCAATCCAGCAAGTGAGGCAAGTTCTTTCAGAGTCTCCCCTACAGAAACGCCATCGAGATGCGCCTCGTAAAGATCACCATTTTTCCAAATTTTTAGGCCAGCAGCATCGCCATGAACATTGCCTTCACCCGCCAGTACAGCAGAGCCACGAACCATCATGCATCCATTTTTCTTTTCCACTAAAAAACCATTTATTTCCATCAGGGAACGGAACGCTTGTTCCGGAGACATACTACGAATGCTCCCAGAAACATACCCTCGAACATCGGGATTCCACAAAATATTAAGCTCTGTAGCAGCGCTGAATTCCTCCAAAAATTCCAGAACATCTTTGTCTTGGACCTGTACAGAAACAAGGGAATCCCGCACCTGCATGTAACTTTCTCCCCGATGCTTGCGGGGTTGGATTACAAGCATGCTCTGTTTCTGAACAAGCTCCAATCCGTTGGATTCACACAGTGCCGTAAGCCCCTCCAATAAAGAAACACCATCTAAATGAAATGTCACACGACGTTCCACGGCGGCATCTGCCATAATCGAGACACCATACGCCAAAGACAGGGAGCGAACTACTTCTTGTATAGGGGCATCCACAAAATCTAGGGTCACACGACCCGAGGAATCAGCCTCAGCTCCAGACGCAATTCCTGGAGCCGTAAAAGCCAAAAGAAAAACAATAAGGGGAACAAGGGTACGCACCGCAAGATCTCCATGAAAGACATATCCAAAAGAGATTCCTGCGGAATCCGCCGAAGAACGCCTATGGGCATTCCAAAAGTCAAAATACAAAAAAGCGGTACAGGAAACAACCTTACCGCCAAAAGAATAATTCTTTTATATTCAGGACTAAATTACATCCAGCCGCGTTCCGACGTACCGGTAATACCGCGAACCTTCAATTCGAAGTCATCTCTATTGGTAGCTGCATTCAAGGCCACATCAAGGGTAATCTTGTCAGCGTTGTAGAGTTCCAACAGGGATTGGTCAAAGGTCTGGCTGTGGTACTGCATGTGGCCTTCGGCGATGGCCGATTCCACCATGGCAAGCTTATCTTTGTCCTTGATGTATTCCTTAATGGCCGCCGTATTCACCAGAATTTCAGCGGCAGGAACACGACCATTGCCGTCTTTGGTAGGCAACAAGCGGAGCGAGATAATGCCAGCAAGCACTTCGCCCAAAAGCAAGCGGATTTCGTCGTGCTGGTGCGGCGGGTACATAGAAAGCACACGCTGAATAGTTTCGGTAGCATTGGTGGTATGGATAGTAGCAAACACCATATGGCCCGTATCGGCAGCCGTAAGCGCAATAGCCATGGTTTCCAAGTCACGAATTTCACCCACCAGCAACACATCAGGGTCCTGACGGAGGGCTGCACGCAAAGCGTTGGCATAAGACAAGGTGTCTACACCTAATTCGCGCTGAGAAATAATGGCCTTGTTGTCGTTGTAAAGGTATTCAATAGGGTCTTCAACCGTAATGATGTTGACCGACTCATTCTGGTTGATGTAATCCAGCATAGAAGCCAAAGTCGTCGACTTACCAGAACCAGTTGTACCCGTCACCAAGATAAGTCCACGGCGTGTCAAAGCCAAATCCTTAACCACCTCGGGAAGCCCAAGTTCCTCAAACGGAGGAATTTTAGCCTTGATGTGACGAATCACCACGGCAATGGTACCACGCTGACGGAACACGTTCACACGGAAACGACCCATGTCACGGGCACCCACAGCAAAGTCACATTCTTTGTTGGTCTCGAAACGCTGTTTCTGGTCCCGGTTCATGATATCGTCCAAGAAGGAATCCATCATGGCAGGGTCAATACGAGTATCAAAAATTTTTACAAGGGATCCGTTGATGCGGAAAATAGGAGGAGTTCCCACGCGAATGTGCAAGTCAGAAGCCTTGCTCTTTACCATTTCGCGAAGAAGTTGCTCAATCCTCAAATCAGCCATCTACTAGCCTCCAAATTTTTCGTTATAAAGCGCACGGACTTGATCCAGACGTTCCTGGAGTTCCTTGTTTTCGGGATCCTTCTGAGCTAGGCACTGGTATATTTCCAAAGCCTTGTCGTAAACACCCTGTTCTAAGAAAATCTCAGCCATGGTACGAGTATTCTGACTTGCATCCATGTCTGCATTCACATTGTCCAAAGTGGCAGACGGATCCTTGATAAGCCCAGCAGACACTTCGTCATCGGAGTCACCAGACATCAAGAAATCAATACCCTTGTTGGAAGGTTTCTCCTCAGGAAGATCGTCATCGTCACTTTCAAAGAGACCCTTAAAGGCACTTGACATTTCAGATTCCAAATTGTCATAGTCAGGCTTCGGAGCGGCCGTTTCTGCAGCCGGCGCCGGAGTTTCCGCCTTCTCTTCTCCAAACAAATTATCAAAGGATTTGTCTAGGTCTTCTTCGAGAGATTCCGTCGGAACATTTTCTTCTTCGACAGCTGCACCGGTATTTTCTTCGTCACTACCAAACAGGCTATCAAAGGCTCCACCCATTTCTTTTTCAAAGTCGCTAGCCGTTTCAGAGAAAGACTCTGCACTAGCAACAGGCTCTTCAGCAGGTGTTTCGGCCACAGGAGCGTCAACCTCAGCAACAGGTTCTGCAGAGGGAGCTTCAGCCTCACCAGCAACAGTCGGGTTTTCTTGCGGCAGATCATCGTCTTCACCGAAGATCGAGCTGAAAGCATTTCCTACGCTGTTTTCAACTTCCTTAGTCTCTTCGGTCGGCATCTCGAGGTCAGCAGAAGGTTCAAAAGCAGGCTCGTCGGCAGGTTCAACAGTCTGCTCTGCAGCGGGTTCAGCGGTCGGCTCAACCGTCCACTCAGCAGCCTTCTCAGCGGCAGGCATTTCGAGATCATCTGCAAGTTCTGCAGCCGGCTCGGCAACAGACGGTTCCGCCACGTCCAGAGTTTCCTCTGCAAGGGTATTACCGGTCAAGTTCATCGAGACGTCGGCAGACTTCTGGAACAAACCAGATTCTTCTGGCAGGTCGTCTTCTGCACCAAAGATTGAATCAATGGCTCCACCAACGCTATCGGAAGATTCTTCAGCAGGTGGAGCATCGGCAGGCGCCGATTCCACTTCGGCAGATTTCTGGAACGGGGACCAATCACCCGCAAGCGTCAGTTCGTCTGCTGCAGGTTCAGCCAGTTCTTCTGTGGCAGGTTCAGTAAGTTCTTCCGAAGCAGGCTTTTCTTGTTCTGCAGACTTCTGGAAAACAGCAGGTTCTTCGGGCAGTTCGTCTTCACCAAAAATTGAACCGAAGGCATCATCTACACTCTGGGGTTTGTCCTCGGCCGTAGGTGCAGGCTCGCTTTCTGCGGACTTCTGGAATGCAGCAGGCTCTTCGGGCAGTTCGTCTTCGCCGAAAATTGAACCGAAGGCATCGTCCACACTCTGGGGCTTGTCTTCAGCTGCAGGAGCGGGTTCGCTTTCTGCAGACTTCTGGAATGCAGCAGGTTCTTCGGGCAGTTCGTCTTCGCCAAAAATTGAACCAAAGGCATCGTCCACACTCTGAGGTTTGTCTTCGGCTGCAGGAGCGGACTCACTTTCCGCCGACTTCTGGAATGCAGCAGGCTCCTCAGGCAATTCATCTTCGCCAAAGATGGCACCAAACGCGTCGTCCACACTCTGAGGTTTGTCTTCGGCGGCGGGAGCACTGAACACCTTATCCGCATTAGCTGCTGCGGCGGGCTCATCATCAATCCCAGCAGAAAGATTCAAATTAGAGAACGGCGACGCCGGAGCGGCGGGTTCTTCGGGTTCCAAGTCATCGTCCACGCCAAAGAAGTTGGACATGGCAGAATTCACATCATTACCAGATATGTCATCATCGGCAGGGAACACTTCAGGCTCAGAGGGCTCGTCGGCACCGATAGATTCCATAGCAGAATCCAAGGACGCCTGGAGGCTGTCCATAGCAGCCTCATCGCCGGCATCGGAATCCGGAATCAAGGCAGAAAGGGCAGCAAACGGGTCATCTGCCTCACTTGCCATAGCTTCAAAGTCGTTTGTTTCTGGAGCGGCGGTAGCCGTTTCAGCGCTTTCTTCGGCAGGCTGTTCATTTACATATTCAAAGCCGCTACCAAACTTGGGACCCTTTTCTTCGGGCTGGCTTGCATCTTCAGGAGACTTTTCGAAGAAGGGTGCTTCTTCGCCCATAGAGAAATCTATAGAACCGGCGTCCTGACCACCCAGTCCAGGCATGGACAAATCCGCATCGGCAAGTTCCGTTCCTGCAGCAACAGCAGCTGCAGCAACCACGGCATCGTATTCATCTTTCCAGAACTGATCCAGAGGATCCATGTCGTGGACTTTACGGTAGCACTGGTTGCGCTCGTTAATCTTTTCCACCTTGTCGTAAGCATCACCCATTCGTTTTTGGGCAGACAAGCAGAAGGGGTCCATCTTGAGAACCTTGGCGCATTCTTCAATACACGCTTCGAAATCGCCCTTCTCAAACAGAATTTTGGTACGGACAAGGTGAGCAGCCAGATCTCCTGGATACAGAGTCAAGCCACCATCAATGCGCTCCAAGGAAGTATCCAAGTCGCCAGACGCCCTTTCAAAATCGGCAAGCCAGGCAAAGGCCTGGGTATTCACCTTCTTCTTACCGATGGACTTTCTCAAAGATTCCAGCGTTACCGTCATTTTTCCTCCAATGAGAGCAAAATTGCCTCGTCGGCCAACAAGACCGGGATTCCCTCACGAATGGGATATACCCGTTTCCCGTCTAATGTGACCAAAGCTTCAGCTAAAGTTTCTGCCACCTTCTCTCCGCCAACATTCTTTACCGTACCGGCGGCAATGGCTCCATTCAGCGTCGAAAGAAAACTTTCTTCCGCCATCTTGAGTTTACCCCTAGTTTCGGGGCAACATAGAATATCTAAAAGGGACTGATCGAACATAACACCTTAAAAGTCAACAACTTACACAAGAGTAAAAATAACTCTATTTTAAGAGAAACGCAAAAAAAGGAATGCGTTTAGTGCAGATTTTTAAGGTTTATCAGGGCAAAATCGCCATTCTGAGGCGTTCCGATAAGCAAAAAGACCTTCATGCCCAGTTTTTCCAGCCACGGGAGGTCAAAATTCTCCCTAAATCCCGAAAAATTAGAGACCACCAGCAGTTCATGACAATCTGTGCGCCTGCATATGGAATCAATCTCGGAGTAGCCCCCCAGAAGGTGTTTTCTGTTTTCAGATGACACGGCACCCGGTTCTTGACTAACACAACCCAGAATTTCCATACCGGGAATGACATTGTGGCTATCGAACCAGGGCTGGAGAGAATCTTCGCTGCCACCTAAAAGAATAGAACGGTGACGTTTTTTGGCAAAAATACGGTAGAAGTAGATGGACCAGAACAAAAAGCGACGCCAGCCTAAAAAAGCAAGAGGGACTATAACAGAGGTTGCACAGACAATGCCCAGCCAAGCGGTATTGTATTGCCCCTGGTTCGTCAACATCAGATAGCCAGCACCGGCACCAACCGATACCACATTGAGGGGCAGCTGGTACCTAAGCGAGCGTTTTACCTCGAGGCTTGCACTAGCATATTCACCCCGAAGGACAAAAAACAGAAGGTTCACTGCGGCAGCAACAACAGCAACTTTCCACTCGCCAGGATTTTCAAAGTCCAAGAGTAGCAAAGCCCACAAAGCCACCACACCCAAATCCAAGAAAATCTTCCAGAACTGAGGCACCAGTCGAGAAAACACTCCTACACAGGCAGCAATGACAATTCCAATAAAAATCAGGAATCTAGGAACCAGGTAGTAAGACTTGTGCTTTTTCACGAAAATCCACATGGCATTGTAGAAATCGATATAAGACTTTATGCGACGGGTGCGGCTACTCTGGCCCCTAAAATGCAGCACATTAGTCACCGGCGTGTAATAATTCTTGAAACCAGAAGCTTTGGCTCTAAAGCACAGATCCAAATCTTCGCCGTACATAAAAAAGTCTTCATCAAAGCCGTTCAGCTGTTCGTAAAGTTCTCGACGAATACAAAAGAAAGAACCACTGATAGCGTCCACCTCTGTGATTTCGTCGGGATTAGCGTAAGTCATGTTGTACGAAGACAAGCGTTTGCTCTTAGGGAACAGACTGGTAAGCCCCAAAGTTTTAGAGATGGCAGAAAGTTCTGTCGGAAATGAGCGGCGGCAAGACCACTGCATGCTTCCGTCTTCGTTCAAGATACGGCAACCTACCGTACCGGAATCCGGATGTTCTTCCATAAAGTGAAGAACTTCACGAAAGGCGTTAGACGATACGATCGTATCGGGGTTTACAAAAAACAGATAGGGATTTTTTGCCTGCTTTTCTGCCAGGTTACAGCCCTTTCCAAAACCCAGATTCACAGGGGAATCAATCCATTCTACCTTGGGAAACGCCGCCTTAATTTCTGGCGTAATAGGCTCCCGGGAACCATTATCAACAACGATTACCTGTGTATCATCTAAACCTACAAAAGCATCTTGCACCGACTTCAGACACGCCGGCAAAAAGTCGCAAGAATTGTAGGCAACGATGATAACAGAGCAAGAAGGCATGGGCGTTAAGCAAGTCCTAGCCTAAGTTTCAGCACTAAGAAAAACGCCTCTGAAATGATACCACCGCTCATCTTAGAAGTGCCGCGGGTACGGTCCGTAAACACGATGGGAATTTCCTTAACACGGAGCCCTTTCTTCCAAATCTTGAATGTGGTTTCAATTTGAAAGCAATAACCGTCACTCTTCATCTTATCGAGGTTCAGAGCCTGCAGGGCCTCACGGCGGAAGCACTTGAAACCGCCGGTAGCATCGCTTACCGGAAGCCTTGTCACAAGGCGGGTATACACATTGGCCCCGTAGCTTAGAATCAAGCGGCGCAAATCCCAGTTCACCACGCTGATACGGCGATCCTGGTAGCGACTGCCCAAAACAAGGTCGGCATCTTCGGCAGTTTCCAAAAAGCGATTCAAATCCGTAGGAGAATGGCTAAAGTCCGCATCCATCTCGAAGACCCGTTCATAGTCACGTTCCAAGGCCCACTTGAAGCCTGTCACGTATGCAGAACCCAGGCCCATCTTGCCCTTACGGCGGATCAGGTGTACCCTCGGGTTCTTTTCCGATTCAGTCTGCACCAAGTCTCCTGTGCCATCAGGAGAACCGTCGTCCACAACCAAAATTTCAAGGCAGGGATTCTGTTCCAAGATAGCCGGCATAATGAGAAGAATATTTTCCTTCTCGTTATAAGTGGGAATGATGACCAGGCTTTTCGGATAAGACATAAAATTCCTCTACGTTCACTTACAATCTACAAAATCACTCATCGCCGAGAGTATCGGCAATGGGGAAAGTTTGCTTGCGATGGCCGTTCACCATTTCACCCAAAAGACCCAGGGAGAAAAATTGAACACTCATGACCAGGGCAAAAAGGCCTGCCAAAAGCAGGGGGCGCACGTGGAGGGCACCCGTCTGAAGCCATTCATAGCCGAAATAGCCACAAACGCCAAGGCCAAGCAGCATAAACAAGAGCCCAACCAGGCCAAAGAAATGGAGCGGCTTGGTGGAGAAGCTCCGCATAAACATGAGGGACACCAAGTCCAAGAATCCCGAAACCAGGCGGGAAATTCCGTACTTGGAAACCCCGTGAACACGGGCCCTATGGGCCACAGGCATTTCGGTAATGCGGAAACCCTGCCACTTGGCCATCACCGGAATAAAACGGTGGTAATCGCCGTATAGTTCGATATAACGAACCACGGAACGGCGGTAAGCCTTGATGCCGCAGTTGAAATCATGAAGCCTTTTACCGCAAACCATAGAAACGGTCAGGTTGAAAAGCTTGGAGGGCCAGGTCTTGTGCCAGGGGTCCAGACGGCGAATTTTCCAGCCAGAAACTAGGTCGTAACCTTCTTCCAGAATCTTTATCATCTTGGGAATTTCCAGGGGGTCGTCCTGCAAATCTCCATCTAGAGTAGCCACGTAGTTACCCTTGGCCTTAGAAAAGCCCAATGCCAAAGCATCGGCTTTACCGCAGTTGAACTGGAAACGGTACCCGCGAATAAAGGGATATTCCTTGGAGAGGTTTTCCACCACATCCCAGGTATTATCCCTACTGCCATCATCAATAATGATGACTTCGTAGCTAAAGCCCGTGGGCTCTATGGCGGCTACGATTTCCTTGAGCAGTTCCGGAAGATTCTCGCTTTCTTCCTTAACCGGGATGACCATCGATAAATCCATTTTCACCTCGAACTATTCCGCCAACGCCACTGTGGGGGTCGAATCCTGATTACCAACAGCCGTATCGTTCGCAGCGTTAGAAGAATCCGTTTCGGGCAAGGGTTCCTCTACCTTCAAAGGTTCATCCGGCATAGCCGAAATCTGCTGCAAGCTCATGGCTAGTCTTGCCTTTCCACCTTCCTCGTAGTCGGGGATCGTGGCAATGCCCTTGCTCAAAACATTCAAAGCTTCCTGTTTCATTCCGGCAGACTCGAACACGAAGGCCGCAGCCCAGTAGCAGCGCCATTCTCTGGGGAACTGACGCATACCCAGTTCCAAGTACTTGGTTGCCTGCAGGGCAAGGCTATCTACAGCAGCCTTCTTGTCGGCTGTAAAGGGACGTTGCTGACGCAGCGTAGAAATCTGGTCGCGCACGTCGAAGGAAATCTGCAAGTACAGAGAAATGTAGCTAGAAAGGAGCCTTTCTGTTTCAGAATTAATGAAGGCGGTTCCATCGCCCAGACCACGGAATTTGTACACAGAATCAATGAGAGCAGCCGTGTAAGCGGCATCAAAGGCATTGCGCTTAGGTTCCAGATCTCCCTTAACAAGGTTGTAGACCATACCCTCTTGCACCATGTACTTTTCAAGGCCCATGAAGTTGGAGGTTCCCACGGTAGTAGAAATCTCGATAGGCTTATCCATGTTCTGCAAGGCAAGATCAATGACCAGCTTGTGTTGAGTGAGCATCATGCTGCTACGAGTGCGGTTTGCCCAATCTACAAAGGCATCCCATACCTGGTAGTGTACCTTGAACTGGAAGAGCTTGGCAGAATCGGCCGGCGAAAGTTCCCGACCTTCCATCTGGTCGATACGAGACTTGAGCTGGGGCATCAGGCGGTTCGCGTTCTTAACCCAAGTAGCGACCTGGTGGTTCGGGTTAGAGGCAGAACTATTATCCAACACCATGTCGCGGTCAATAGCCGCACGGTCGTAGCTGAGCTTCAGCACAGGCTCGTTATCCAGCATCTGCTTGATATACCAGTCGGTGTTACCCAGAGAAAGATTCACCACACGCACATCCTTACGGATACCGGCGACTTCTTGTGCAAACCACAACGGGAAGGTATCGTTGTCACCGTTAGTAAAGAGGATTGCATTAGGCCTACAGCTATTCAGCAGGTTATAAGCATAATCCCAAGGAACCCACAGGCCAGAACGGTCGTGTTCCTTGTAGTTAGAAATGCAGGGCACAAGGAACGACACCAGAATAAGCACAGCGGCAACCGGGCTTGCAAAAGTAGCGTAGGCGCCCGTTGCGCAAGTCAGCACCAAAATTCCGGCACCGATACCGAGAATCAAACTCATGAAGATAAAGGCCGGCGTGTAGAAGTAGTCACGTTCGCGGACTTCCATATGAACAGCGTCCGGGAAGGGGGCTCGGCTACCCACCTGAGCAAAACCACTCTCGATTTTCTGCCAGCTCTGCCATACAGGCGTGTTCTGCAGAGACGAAAGCTTTTTCTCCAGGTCTGCAATCTTTGCGGCCGGGGCATTCTTCTGGCGAAGCACCTCGATACGAATCTTGGTACGTTCGATATCCTGACGCAAATCAATCAGATCGTTAGGATCGGGAACCATGGGGATACTAGCACCGCGGCTGTTCAAATCCTGAACATTGCGGGTCATAATGCTCACCCAGTAGTCGTGTTCCCGCTGTTCCATGCGGGTACCGTCTGCAAAGTTGATGTAGAACAAAAGTCCCAGACTGCAAAGGCCATAGAGCACCGACATGTACAGGCCCAAGTTTCTGCTGCGTTTCCAGACGAAGGCGCAAACCATCACGATAAGGCCATTCATCAGCAAGAAAATCAAGAGCTGCGGGAGTATCGCATCACCCATGAAGCTCATCTGAGTGGGGAACTTGATACCGAAACGCTCCAGAGGTTCGTTTTCGGAAGCGTCGAAGGTATAGACCCCGTTGGCGTAGTTCACACCGCCCACCTTATAGGGGGTGTACTGGGCCATCTGGTATCCGCCGTAGCTCATACTGGGGAAAGAAAGCACCTGGTGAGCCAGCTGGGAACGACGGTAGAAGGCGCGGCTCAGCATGCTTTCAGAACCGTACTGCTTACGTTCCACGAAGTTGTTGAAGGATTCCCAGTTTTCGCTCTTAAACAGGTTGCCGAGCTGCAGGTTACCCTGCTCGTCACGGATGTTGATTTCCGGATCGTTTTCGTCAATGATAGGATTCAGCTCAGAACGAATGGGAATGTAAAGGTGAGTGCTGTAACCAACAAGAGCAAAGAATGCAAAGGCAAGCGAAAGGCGAATAGCCTTATTCACGTTAGGCGCAAACGGCTTTATCGCAGAAAGAATCGCAAGCACAATTAAGCAAACCAAAGAAATTTCGATAAAGGCAGACACCATGTAAATCACAGAGCAGAGAAGCGTACCCGTAATCCAAATGGGAATGCGTTCTACAATCTTCTTGGGCTCGGCAACAAGCAAAAGGACAAACACCGCCGGCACCGTAAGCATGGTGTAGAGGTGGGCACCCACGCCAAGGAATGCAATGTAGCAGATGAAGATAAGGATTTTGTCGCTAGAAGGTTCGTTCTTCTTATTGAACCACAGAAGGCCCATGTAAGAGATGAGCATCAAAATAAGCATGGCCACGCCATAGACTTCGGCTTCCACCGCATTGAACCAGAAGGTATCGGAGAATGTCAGAAGGAAACCGGCCACCAGAGCGGCGGTAGCAAGTACCATGGTACGAACCTTGCCAGAAATCTTTTCAGCCAGGGCGTCGGTCTTGAGGACAGATGCCAAAAGTTCCCAGGCAAAGAGAGCCGTCACGTAAACCGTAGCTGCAGAACTCACCACAGAGATGTAGTTCACACGCTTCGCAATTTCTTCTACGAAGGGCAGCAGCACAATGACCGCACGGGCAAAGAACACAAAGAACGGGGTTCCAGGAGGGTGAGGAATACCCAGGGTGTTCGCACAGGCGACAAATTCACCACAGTCCCAGAAAGAGACCGTAGGAGCCATGGTCATGGCATAGACTACCAAGGCCACAAGGCAGGAGATCCCTGCAAAAATATGCTTCATCCACTTTTCTTTAATCACGACTAATTATCCTTTTTATTTTGAATTCCGGTACTGATTCCACGCTTGTTCATGAATCCAGAAAGAAGCCCGTTCACAAAAGCTCCCGAAGAATCGGTGCTGTACTTGGCTCCAATCTGCACCGCCTCGGACAGAGCCACCTTCACAGGGATATCCGGAACGAACAGAAGTTCTACCATGGCAATGCGTGCTACGATGCGATCAATCTTTGCAATACGGTCAATTTCCCAGTGAACAGAGCAAGTCTTGATGTCTTCGTCCAGTTCTTCGCGGTGAGCCTGCACCAGGTCCACCAGCTTCATTCCGTACTTTTTCTGATCGGCATCCAGGGGCTGAGATTCCAGAACGCCCGGAAGAGCCTCCCCTGCAGTGGCACCCGTAATTTCCATGGCATACAGAAGCTGCATGGCAAATACGCGAGCGGGTCTATAACTTTTATTCATAAGCAAGTCTCAAGATTCAAGTGTGGGGTGTGGAGTTATCGTTCCTACCTTATATCACTTTGTACAGGTTTGCCATTTCAACGGCGGTAGCGGCCCAGTTAGAGCCAAGGTTTCCAGCCTTGAGACCTGCGCGGTTCATAGCCTGGTCCACAGTGTCGGTGGTGAGGATTCCAAGAATCACAGGGAGCTTACCTTCGGCAGCAATGCTTGCCACTCCGCCGGTAGA
>JAEEGL013929882.1_pt1 | contig 16960 bp, 12 predicted proteins | sample 9134231 | NCBI WGS metagenome assembly JAEEGL01 (sample SAMN16246548, study PRJNA631951) | gut metagenome | biome: gut microbiome; feature: rumen; material: fiber-attached | host: Bos | place: Iran: Karaj | collected 2018-10
CTCACACCGTCCATCACCCAAGTGATGGTGTACCAGTTAAGGGTCTCGGTAAAGACCGCGGTATAGGTGGTGTCGCAGGTTACGGACGAAACATTCGGAGTCCAGCCGGCGAAAGTGTAGGTATACTGCGCGTCAGCGGGCCTTGTGGGTTCTTCTCCGTCAAAAGTGGGGATAGTACCGTAAGAAACTCTTGTCGTCGAGATAGTTTCATTATTCCAGTTCTTCCATGTTATCGTGTAGGTGTTTACCGTTGAAGAGAACTGAGCGGTATAGGTCGCATCGCCGGCGACCGCTGTTATCTCGGGACTCCAGCCGGTGAATGTATAGGTGTACTGAGCGTCGGCTTCCTTTTCGGGATCCGCATGGGTCGGGGTCGCGCCGTACTCGTAGGTCTCGGTGGTCTCAACGCCGTCGATGATCCAGGTGATGGTGTAGGTGTTGACGGTCTGAGAGAACTGAGCCGTATATGTCGCGTCGCCGGTAACAGGAGTTATCGCGGGAGTCCAGCCGGTGAAGGTGTAGGTGTACTGCGCGGTAGTCGCCTTCGTCGGAGTCGCGCCGTCATACGTCGGGGTAGCACCGTATGCGACGTTCTCATCGGTCTCAAGAACCGTACCGTCGTAGTTCTTCCATGTTACGGTATAGGTGTTCGTCGTCTGCGTGAAGGTCGCGGTGTAGACCGTATCACCGGTTATAGCGCCAACAGCAGGGTTCCAGCCCGCAAAGGTATAGGTATACTGAGCATCGGCAGGCTTAACGGGAGTCGATCCACTGTAGGAAGGCGTAGTGCCGTAAGGAACGTTTGTATCCGTCTTCAGGACGGAACCGTCGTAGTTCTTCCATGTGACGGTGTACTGGTTAACAGTTGTCGTATACGTTGCGGTATAAACAACGTCAGCAGTGACAGGGGAGAGCGCCGGAGTCCAGCCTGCGAAGGTGTAGGTATACTGGGCGTCTGCGGCGTGAACGGGAGTTGCTCCGTCGTAGGAAGGATCAGAGCCCTCGGCAACATTTTCGTCGGTCTCAAGAACCGTGCCGTTGTCATTCTTCCATGTTACAGTATAGGTGGGTGTGGCGTTCTGCTCCCACTGTGCATAAAGCGTGGTATTTGCGGAAATGGTGATATTTGCGCCGTCAGAATAAGCGGTGCCGCTGCCGTTTGCAGCGGTGTTCCAGCCGGTGAAGGTGTAGCCGCTGCGGGTGAACTGATTCTCGGCAAGAGCCGCAGCCGTGCCGGAGGACACCTTCTGAACGGGCATCTCGCCTTCGCCGCCGTTCGCTTCAAAGGTGATGGACACAGGGTTCTTAAGCCATTTTTCGCTTACGGGATCGTATTCGAACCGATCGTTTGCTGCTGCGCTGGCTGTGAGCGTGTATTCATCATCGGTGCCGGCATACTGCGCGCCGTTCTTAAGCTTGGCGGCAGTGACTGAGATTTCATCGTAGGTGATGTCGGTGCCGGACTGCGTTGCCTGATATGTTGTGCCCGATGCGGTCGGTTTGGTAGTGAACACAACTTTACCGGTACCTAGAGAAGAGTGAATATTAGCTCCTCCCAACGTGGTATAGATGGATCCGACAACTTCGACCGTGCCGTTAAGATCGATATCAACGTCGAGCATTTTATCTGTTGTAAACTTATTGGCATTTGCTCGGGTCGGAGAATAGTAGGATGTTTTAAGGTCAAGAGTAGGATAGATGTATTTCTTTCCGACCCATTCGTCGCGATCGTAAATGTAAACATTCTTACCGCTTGCGACTTTAAAAGTGCACCCTTCATCGACGACAGCCTGGAAGCCCGGTATCATACATACGCTTTGATTTGTTACAAGCGTACCGTTATCGTGCAGCCTGATAACAGTATTCTCCATTAGAGGAAGATTATAATTGGCGGTGTTTACATTGATGTAAACACTCATCGTTGTTGTGTTAATCGATGCACTTCCATAGATATCATAATACACCCTGTCTTCCACAGGATCATACTTCTTCACAAAACTCGTGCCGTTGCTGGCTTTGAACATTGCGCTGCTGCCTGAACCGACAAAGACCAGGGAAGGACTCGCTGTGGTGTTTTGTATTGTGACGGTACCCTTTGCATTCAGCGTTGCCCCATATTCGATCGTTAGCTCTGACTCGATGTTCTGAACGTAATACTGGCTGAACGGGAAAACCTTCTTGCTGTTATTGTTCATGCCGCTCGTTGCAGATCCGCCGCGAATATCGGCGATCTCAAAGGGTTCGTAAACGTTTGAACCACTGTGAGCTGTGATTTTACCTGGACCGGCAACATAACCCCAACAATAAAGGTTAGCATTGTTATTGAGAGTTATCGTGCTCCCTTCATTCATATAAAGATAGCCGTACGGACCTGAAGTGGCGCCGGTATAGGCATTATTATAGGAATTGAGCTTGCCTCCAACACTTATTGAACCGTTGACTACAAGGTTTGCACCCGAAGCAAGATTCAGCCTGCGAAAGACGGACGGTGTGGATGCAGCGGTTGACTCATAGATCTCAGGTGTGGTCGTTTCAAGAGAAAAAGCGGCGTTATATGGAACAAGCAGCGTCTTTCCGCTCGGAATAGTGTAATAACCGGACGGCAGTGTGCCGTTTGCATAGACGACTATCTTGCTCTGATTGCTGCTGTTTGCGTAGGAGACAGCTTCGTTCAGATCATAAAACAGTTTGGCGCCGACAAGGAAAGTCGGAGTATTCTTGGGAGAGAAGATCGGTTTAACCGTCTTTGCCTCGTCAAAATAGGCGTTCCATGTTGCGGCAGGTCCAAAATAGTACTCAGAATCGGTAACGTTGTACCATGCCATGAACTGATGCGTGCTGTCGGCAGTGGCAACGAGCGCGAACGGATCCGTCGAAAGCTGCGTGAACTGAGTAGAGCTTGTGATGGTATTGCCGTTGACCTTGAGCGTACCGCCTTCACCGGGCTCAAAAGTCATGGTGACGTTCTGCTTCTTAACGATTGCGATATTGTTAAGAACTACAGAAGAAGTGACGGCGCCGGGGTTACCGGACAGTATTTCAACGGTCACAGTTCCATTCGCAGCAAGTTCTTTAGTAAAAGTACCTGCAGCAGTAACGGAAGCTCCGTCGATCTTAACATGACCGCCGCTTGCGATCGAAGGTTTCGCATAATTGAACGAAAGCTGCGCGGTCGTGCCTTTGCTGTTTTTCAGCGTCAGCGTTGACGTCACGCTTGTAGCAGCATCGCAGGACGTTTTTGCAGTACCGGTAGCGGATCCGATGAAGGTTGTGCCGCTTGCGGTCCACGTGCCGTTGGTGTACGTCGCAGTAAGGCCGTTTATTTCGTGGTTTAGATCATCCGCCAGCGCAGAGAGCGGAAACAATGCCAGGGTCATTAAGACCGCAAGCATAACTGCAAGACGTTTCTTCAGAAAAGAACCAACCATTTGCTCTACCTCTCTTCGGAGAATTTTTCGTTATTATTATCAACGCCGAAAAGGCGTTGTTATCAGGTTAACCGACTATCCGGGTGGCAGTGAGCGTCATTCATTTCCGCAGGGTATCAACTACGTTAGTGCTTGCTGCGGACGTCTTTTTCTTAAGCAAGATAAGTACAACGACGCCTATGATGACCGAGAGCATCGCCCAGATATGTGATATATGGAATACCCACCATATAGCGGTGCCCTCCCGTAAGAACTCCACGATGAAGCGGAATGCGCCGTACGATATCATGAATATCGGGAAGGCGCACCCCCGTGTTTTTCCCTTGAAGACCGGAGCAATGGTCGCGGCAATAAATACGGTGTAGAATACGAGCTCGATCTCCCTTGTGGGCCAGCGCATCTCCGAGCCCGGTATCATGCAGCCGAGACAGCAGCCCTTGACGAGGCAATTGACTCTGGCACACATGAGCGTGGCTGCAAGCGGGATCGTAAAGCAGTCGAACACGTCGGACGCACTGCGCTTAAAAAGCTTTGCTCCGACGAAATAGAATATCGGCAGGAAAGCTATTGACCCAAAAAGGCTCATGTTCCCCGCTTTCTTGAGATCGAAACCCGCCTCAACGATCGCGAAAGCCTTGACGCTGGCAACGCCTATCGCAATATGCAGAACGGACAGTATCAGCACCGCGTACCACTTGGCATCGAGCCTTTTCCTCATGTGGAAAAGCCAGTCAAAGGTAAAGACGCCCGCGATAACAAGAACCACCTTCAAAGAATGCTCTATGAGAAAGTTCAGCATCTCCGTATTGCCCCGTCTTTTCTTCTTATATTGCCGCAAATACGGCTCCCGAATTTTAAACACAAACGGCGCCTCTGTTACGGCCGGCGCCGTTGTTTTCACACTTTACGCGCGGAGCGGCAGATCACTCCGTTTTGTTGGAGCCTTCCCCGGCGGGCTCCTCCTCAGGCTTTTCCTCCGCTTTGCTTTCCGCTTCGGCGATCTGTTTCTTCAAGGCTTCTATCTCGAGTTCTATCTCGGACTTCTTGGCTTCCTCCGCCCTGTCCTGGTCCTTTGCGCGTACGCTCAGGAACAGGAGCGTGAACAGCAGAACGAGCATCATTATTGTCCCGGGGACTGTCTGCAGATACCTTGCGGCGATGCCGATGAACGGTATTTTGAACAAAAACTTGCCTTTGACCTTGGAGAAGGTTATAGGCTCGTCCTCGATATTGTTCGCATCGCCCTTCGTAACGAGCACGCCGTTTTCCGCGTCGAGCTCAATAAGACGATGAATAGTCGCCGTTCCGCCCGTCTGGAAGACGATCACGTCCCCCTCTTTTAGGGCCTTGCTTTTCACGGCGACTATCATGTCGTTCACGTGGAGAGTGGGTTCCATGCTTCCGGTAAGCACGACCGCAACGCCGAACCCAAGGGGCATGGGAACCGATTCTCCCTTTATAAACTTGGCAACGAGGCTGAATATGCAGCAATACGCAATGAGCACGGCAAGGACGACCGCAACGATCTTCCCGACTTTAATGCGGGGCTTTAAGCCCTTTTTCTCCTCTGCCGCTTCACTCATCCGTCACTGTCCTCTGCGATCAAGGTATTCAGCCTTCCGCGTTCTCCTTCTTTTTTCTCTTCCTGTTGAGTATGAGCTCGACGGTGAAGAGCGCGCCGCTGATCACAACGAACACGATACCGAGCCAGAGCCAGGAGCTCGTGCCGGTATGGGGAGGCGGAACGGGAGTTTCGCCCTCGACTACGATATAGAACCCGAGGAGCACGTCGTCGGGATCCTCCCACGCGGCCTTGTTGCCGAGCGCGGTATCCCTGATATCCTGTTCGTCGCTCTCATAGAAGGTCCAGTACCAGTTGATGTCGAAATCCCTGATCTCCCTGCTGCCGACGGTACCCTTGACCGCATTGAGCACCTGAGCGTTCTCGACGCCTTCGGGAAGCTGAAACTGATCCGTCGGAGTCGAGCCCTCCGCCTCCATGCCCGCGTGGACGGGAAGCTCGTCTGAGGGCTTGATCATATAGCAGACGGCGGTGTACTCCGCAGTGATCTCGGAATCGTTCTTGAGCCTGATGGTGGTCAGCGCGTCCGTTCCGGGAGCAACTACGTTGTCCTCATTCTCGGAGTTGACGTTCTGATAGACCGTGCTGAAGAATGAGAGCTCGGCTACTCCGTTATCCTGGATGTGCGTAGCGTCGTCCCACGTGAGCTGCTCGTTCGCGAAGGTGAGGATGTGCTTCGGCGTTTCGCTCCTTCCCGCATAGGTCAGAACGACCATCAGGGGAAGGGTCAAGACCGAAAGAATGAACAGGATCAGCGTTGCGGGAAGTATCCACCCGGTGCCCTTGCTGCTCTTTTTCATGAAACTGACCCCCTTGGAATGATTCGGCTTTCGCCGCCCGCCGCAGTTCCTCCCCCCGGCGCAGGCGGGTATTGCGCCGGAAAGAACACAAGCCATTCATCAACATCTGTTTCGGCTCCTGTCAAAGGGCACAATGCATGCGCTTTGACAAGCTCCGAAGGGGTTCATCCGGCCCGCACGCCACGAGAGCGGGCCGGAATGAAATTTGCTTAGGCTTTATCTTCGGATCGTCACCCTCGGAAAAAGCCCCCTAGTCGGCTGTTAATTAGTCGATCTGGACAGCGGTAGCGGTGAGGTCGGCGGAGATGACGATGCTTACATCGGGATGATCGGCAGCATCAGAGCATACGCCGGCGACGAAGTTGCCGAGATAAGTGTCGGCCTTGTCGTAAAGCTCAACATCTTCCTGCTCGAAAGCCCATTCCCAAGAGAGCTCGAAGGTGAAGTCCATTTCCTTGTTGGGATCGAAATCGTAGGAGAGGGTGAACTCACCGTCATCAGTTACGTCAAGCTGGAAGTTCCTGCCGCCGGAAACGATGGAGCCGAGAGCAGCCTCAACGACCTGTACATAGGTTTCGTTGTCGGCGACCTTCTTGAGGATCTTGACAGCATCGAAGAAGGAGCAGCCGTTGGGGGTGAGACCGTAGTTCTCTGCCGCAGCGATGAGGTTGGCGGGAAGGTTTTCATAGAGAGCGTCGGCTAAGTTGATCTCCGCGCCCTTGCCGCTGATGACCATGTTCCACTTAACGGGGCTATAATCCTTCTCAAGCTCGAAGGTGTCGGTGTAGAGATAGGTGCCGTTGCCCTGATCTACGAGATGGGTGTAATCAACGTAGGTGCCAGCGGGGAGCACGATGTCGGTAACGGTGCCGGTGATGGAATAGCGGGCAGCTACTTCGGGGGTGCCGCCTACATGGCCAACGAGGTTGGAGCCGACAAGCTCGGAGTTGGTGCCGGGGGCAACAACCTGAGTATCAGCTACGACGGAATACTCGCCTTCGGCAGCGAGATAAGCCTCATCCTCAGCTGCATACTGAGTAGCGAAGGCGTTACCGGTGACGCTGAGCAGAACGCCCCACTTCGCAACGCGTGCGTTGTCGGTACCTTCGGCCTTAGTGATGTACTTGGCGAAGGTGCTGCCGACAAAGCAGCTGGTGATCATGGCGAGGGCGAGCATGAGGCCCGCTATCCTCAGAAACCAATTCTTTTTCATTGTGTTTTTTTCCTCCTATTAGACTTGTGTTGGGGCTTATTGCCCGTTTTTACTCGGAGCAATTTCGCTGCCCCAACGCGGTGAGGTTATTATCTTCGCGCTCCGCTGCCGTGGCGAACAGCGGAAACACGGAGCATACTCACTTCTATATCGTCGGCGTTTCATCGTGGCATTACGCGCCGATAATATACTTAATCCTTCTTCTCTCCGACCTGAGCGCGCAGGCGCTCGAGCTCGGCCATGAGAGCAGCCTTTTCATCCTCTGCGGACTTGGCCTTTGCGGCGGCCTCCTCGGCTGCCTTCTTCTCCTCCTGCTCCTTTGCGAGAGCGCGGAGCTTTTCAAGCTCTTTCTCCATCTCGTCCTGCTTCTTGTCGCCCTTCTTAGCGCTCCTCTGGCGACGGATGATGTCGAACGCTATGAACGCGACGACGGGCACGCCGATGAATATCGCCATGCCGAGGGGCTTCTGCAGGAAGAATATGAAATCTCCCAGCACGGGGATCCTGCCCTTGAATACGCCTACGACCTTGTCGGCGGGCACGGGATCGGTATCCTCCGCGTTGTTCGCGTCGCCCTTTGTGACGAAGGAGAGGCCGTTGGCGTTATTGATGCCTATGATCCTATGCGTTACGACCGAGGTTCCTTCCATGAAGGAGATTATGTCTCCGACCTTTAACGATGCGGTATCGGTCTTCTTTGCAAATATAAGGTCGCCCACCTCGATATGATCTGGAGCGGGACGCTCGACGAAAAAGTACAGATCGCCGTCGTCGGGAGTGTGTACCGACTGCACGACGTTCGTAAGCCTTAAGCTGCCCATCATGGAATCGACCTTGTCGCCGGGCTTTATGGCCTTGATCTGCTCCGCGGTCATATCGACTATCTCGGAGCTGTCGAGCCTGTGGACAACGTCGGAGGACATTGATCCGGACTTGACGATCAGGGGCGCGAAGCCGAAGACGGTCGGCGGAGTATCGGGTTTGACGAGCCCCTTGATGATGATGGTGATATTGAACACGAGCATCAGCCCGAATACGACGCATAGGGCTATGCCTATTGCGGAAAGTATCTTATTGAGGACCGTTTTGTTTTCCTTCATCAAATATCTCCTTCGCGGTGATATTGCCGGGGTGCGTTCAAAAACCCGCACAAGAGGCCTTTTGTAGTTTTATATATCGTCATAGTGACGATGATACACAGTATACTATAACACAACAGTTCTTCGATTGCAATACCCTTTTTATGCTCGTCCCAAAAATAATTATAATATTTTGTAAAAAAATTCCCTCCCAGGCGGGAGGGATGCGAAACGAACGATGATTTTTACAGACTGCAGGCGATCGCTGCGGCGAGCCTGACGTTGTTGTAGACCAGGGCGATATTGGTCTTCAGGCTCTCTCCGCCGGTCATATCCTTTATTTTGGCGAGCAGGAACGGCGTGATCTCCTTGCCCTTAACGCCGTTTGCTTCCGCCTCCGCCACCGCCGCCTCTATGACGCCGTCTATCGAGGCCTTGTCCATCGAATAGGCTTCGGGCACGGGATTTACTATAAGCGTGCCTCCGGCGATGCCGAGGCGGGCCTTTTCCCTGATCGCCGCGGCGATCTCCTCGGGGTAATCCATTCGGTAATCGACTCCGAATCCGGAGCTCCGCGTATAGAACGCGGGCATCTCGTCGGTGCGGAAGCCTATCACGGGGACTCCCCTCGTCTCAAGGTATTCGAGCGTTAGGCCTATGTCCAGGATGCTCTTTGCTCCGGCGCATACGACGGCGACCGAAGTCCTTCCGAGCTCCTCGAGATCGGCTGAGATATCCATGGTCTTCTCCGCTCCGCGGTGCACGCCGCCTATGCCGCCGGTCGCGAAAACGCGAATACCGGCGAGATCCGCCAGTATCATGGTGCCTGCGACCGTGAGCGCGCCGTCGCCCTTACGGGCGGCGATAACGCCCATGTCTCTGCGGCTTGCCTTCCTGACCTTCATGCCCTCGCTGCCGAGATATTCAAGCTGTTCGTCGGTGAGTCCGGCGCAGAGCTTGCCTCCGAGTATCGCGCAGGTCGCGGGCACGGCGCCGTTCTCCCTCGCGATGCGCTCGCAGTTTCGGGCGGTCTCCACGTTCTGGGGGTACGGCATGCCGTGAGAGATTATCGTGGATTCGAGCGCGATAACGGGCATATCGTTGAGTATGGCGTCGGCGACCTCGGGAGAATAGTTGATGTTTTTATTGAGCTTCATATCGGGACCTCAAAAAAACGGAGCCTTCTTCCGGCTCCGTTCTCCGTTTACGCGTTCTTCTGCGCGAGCCAGTCGTTGATCGTGGCAACGAGCTGATCGCAGTCGATGCCGTGAACGGCGCATGCCTGCTCGAGGTTCTCGCCGCTTGCCATGACGCAGCCGAGGCAGTGCATGCCGCTCGCCATAAGTATGTTCGCGATGCCGCGGTCGACTTCGATGATGGACTCGATGGTCATGTTCTTGTTGATCTCCATGTTTTGAATCTCCTTTTGTACTGTATTGTTTTAAACGTATTATAACTCCTCTATCTTCTCGATATGCCAGATCTGATCCGCATACTGAGCGATAGTGCGGTCCGACGAGAACTTGCCCGCCGAAACGACGTTGTTCAGACACTTCACGGCGAACGCGTCGGCGTCCTTGGTATCGTAGATGGCGCGGAGCTTCGTGTCGATGTAGCCGTGCAGGTCGTAGAGGCTGAAATAGTAGTCCGGCTTGCGCCAGTCGCCAATGAGCAGCGAGTTGTATATCTCGCGGAGGATCCTTGCGGATTCGTCGTTCCTCGCGACGGTGCCGTTTACGAGGGAATCGACCGCGCGGCGGACGACCTCGTCGGAGTTGTAGATATCCATCGGCGAATAGTTCGGACGGATCCTTTCGAGCTCGTCGACCCTCGCGCCGAAGATATAGTTGTTCTCCTCGCCGGCCTCGCGCACTATCTCGATGTTCGCACCGTCGTATGTGCCGAGAGTGACCGCGCCGTTGAGCATCAGCTTCATATTGCCCGTGCCGGAGGCCTCGGTGCCCGCGGGCGATATCTGCTCGGAAATATCCGCGGCGGGGATAATCATCTCGGCATAGGAGCAGTTATAGTTCCGGACGAACACGACGCGCATCTTTTCGTTCACTGCGGGATCGCTGTTGACGACCTGTGCGATGTCGTTGATGTACTTGATTATGTTCTTCGCCATGAGGTAGCCGGGAGCCGCCTTCGCGCCGAATATGAACGCGGTCGGGGGCATGTCGGGAAGGCTGCCCTCCTTGACGCGGTAGTAGATGTACATTATCGACAGCGCGTTCATGAGCTGGCGCTTGTACTCGTGCATTCGCTTAACCTGCACGTCGAATACGAAGCTCGGCGGGATATGCACGCCTTCGCGTTCCGCGATCTCTCTCGAGAGGCGGGTCTTCATGCGGAGCTTGACCTCGCGGAAGCGCTTGACCGTATCCTCGTCGATGTACTGCCTGAACTTCGATATCTTCGAGAGATCCTTTATGAAGCCCGGGCCGATCTTTTCGGTAATCAGCGCGGTCAGCTCGGGATTGCAGAGGCCGAGCCAGCGGCGCGGAGTGATGCCGTTCGTCATGTTGAGGAAACGCTCGGGATATACCGCATACCAGTCGGAGAGGACGCTCGTCTTCAGAAGATCGGAGTGGATCTCCGCAACGCCGTTGACGTAGGTGGAAACGTAAGCCGCGAGCCTCGCCATGTGAACGAGCCCGTCCTTGACTATCATCATGCGGTCTATGCGGTCCTCGGGCACGCCCTTCCCGCGAAGCTCCTTTATGAGATGGTCGTTTATCAGGTAGATGACCTCGAGCACGTTCGGCACGACCGCGCGTATGAGATCTACGTGCCACTTCTCCAGCGCCTCGCTCATGAGGGTGTGGTTCGTGTAGCTGAAAGTCTGCGCAGCGGTATCGAAAGCCGTATCGAAATCCATGCCTTCCTTCATGAGGAGCCTTATGAGCTCCGGTATGGAGATGGTCGGATGCGTGTCGTTGAGCTGGATGGCGCAGTGCGCGGCAAAGCCCGTGAAGTCCTTGCTGCGGATGCGCTTATAGCGGCGCACTATGTCCTGCATGGAAGCCGAAGAGAGGAAATACTGCTGCTTGAGGCGCAGCTTCTTTCCCGCCTCCGTGGAGTCGTTGGGATAGAGCACCCTGGTGATATCCTCGACCTGATTCTTTTCGCGAACGGCGAGCGCATACTCCTGCGCGTTGAAGAGGCCGAAGTCCAGCTCCTCTATGGGCTCGGACTGCCAGAGCCTCAGCGTCCCGACGTTATCCGTCTGATAACCGATTATGGGCATATCATAGGGAACTGCCATGACCTTCTGTCCCTCGAACTCGACCACGACGGACTTGTCGTCCCTGCGGCGGCTCCAGGGATCGCCCTGCTTCTGCCAGTTATCCGCAAGCTCGGCCTGGAAGCCGTTCACGAAGTCCTGCTTGAAAAGGCCGAATTTATAGCGCAGACCGTAGCCGTCGAGCGGCAGGTCGTGAGTTGCGGCGCTGTCGAGGAAGCAGGCGGCGAGACGGCCGAGACCGCCGTTGCCGAGAGCGCAGTCCTCGATATCCTCCATGACGGCGATGTCCACACCGCGAAGCTTCAAAAGCCTTTTGACCTCGTCCAGAAGACCGAGGGCGTAGAGATTGTTATAAACCATGCGCCCCGTCAGATACTCGGCGGACAGGTAGTAGGCCTTGCGCGTGGCCTCGTGAGCGCGGCGGCTCCTGCGCCAGTCGTCGCTCATAGCATACATAACGGCGTTCGAGAGCGCGCGGTGCAGCTGCGCGACCGTCGCCTCGTTGAGCTCGACGAGATACTCGCTTCGAAGCTCCTCCTCCGCTCTTCTTACAATGCCTCTTGCATCCATCAACATATTATCGATCCATCCTTTATACAAAGAGATCCCTTAAAGCGATCCTGAATTTTTCGTTTTCCTCCGGGGTCATGCGCCTCGTCCAGTTGCCGGAAGCGGTGGCGGGTGTGTTCATCCTTGCCTCCGCACCGAGGAGCAGCACGTCCCAGAACGGCACTATCGCGCAGCGGGCGTTCGACGCGAGCGCCGCGCGGACGATGCCCATGGGCATATCCTTCTTATAAGCTCCGGCATACTTTTCCGCCAGCTCGCGGGTATGTTCGTCGGCGCCCTCCCACCACTCGAGAAGCGGCGGGTTGTCGTGCGTGCCGGTGTAGGCGATCTTGTTTTTGAGACTGCGGTTGTCTCCGTCCCAGCGCCTGTTCCTGTGCGGATTCTTCGGGTCGTCGTCGAAGGCGAACTCCATCACCTGCATTCCCGCGAAGCCGGTCCTGCTGAGGAGCATCCTCACGTCCCGGGTAATAAACCCGAGGTCTTCCGCGACTATCTCCACGGGAAGTCCCGCCTCCGCGGCCTTTTCGAAAAGCCTGCGGCCCTCGGCCTTGATCCATTCGCCGTCCCTGGCGTTCGGCGCTCCGTATGGCACGGAGTAGTATGAAGCGAATCCCCTGAAATGATCTATGCGGAGCACGTCGTACAGCTCGGCGGCTCTTGACAGCCTCGCCATCCAGAAGGAGAAGCCGTCCTCCTTCATGTGCGGCCAGTCGTAGACGGGATTGCCCCAAAGCTGCCCGTCCTCGCAGAAATAGTCGGGCGGGACTCCGGCGACCTCAAGGGGCCTTCCGTCCTTGTCGAACCGGAAATTGTCCCGGTATGCCCAGCAGTCCGCCGAGTCGTAAGCGCAGTATATGGGCAGATCGCCCATTATCAGCACGGCCTTATTGAGCGCATAGTCGGCGAGCTTCGACCACTGTTCCGCGAGCTTGAACTGCAGGAACTTGTGGAAGCCTATCTCGCATCCGAGCTTCTCGGCGGCCGTCTCCATGGCTTCGGGGTCGCGGTCCCTCAGACCTTCGGGCCATTCATACCACGGTCTGCCGCCTTCGGCGTCCTTTATCGCCATGAAGCGCGCGTAATCGTCGAGCCACGGCGCGGTCTCCTCAAAAGCGGCAAACGCATCGTCATATCCGCCGCGCTCCTTCGCTCTTGCGTAAGCGGTCATAAGAAGCGGCAGACGGTTCTCGTAGAGCTTGCCGTAATCCACGTGCGCGGGATCGCCGCCGAAGTCCGCGGAAGCGCATTCCTCCCCGGTCAGGAGCCCCTCGTCCGCGAGCATATCGAGGTCGAGAAAGTAAGGGTTCAGCGCGAAGCTCGAGAAGCTCTGATAGGGCGAATCGCCGTAGCCCGTCACGCCCGTCGGGAGTATCGCCCAGACGGCCGCTCCGACTTCGGACAGGAGGTCTATGAATTCATAGGCGTCCTTGCCCAGCGTGCCTATCCCGTGAGGAGAAGGCAGTGAGAATATTGGCATGAGCACGCCCCTGCGCCGTGAATAAATGACGTTTTGTTCCTTTTTCATATGCCCGCCCCGTAAAAAATTTTTAGTATTATAGCACATCCGGAGAGACTTGACGAAATATATTTTATCTTCCGTTCACCCTGTAGATGACGACTCCTCCGTCGCGGTAGACCGCGGAGAGCTTATCGAAGTAGCTCATATCGACGGAATAATTGCTCCTTTCCCACGGGCTGACCAGAACGTAGTCGACGCCGTACTCCTTCGCATACCTTTCGAAAAACTGCGAGGGGTTCTCGTACATCTGCTTCACGCGGGCGTATCTTTCCTGGTAATTCACCCCGTGGAAGTAGAGGAAGGTCGGCGCGCCGCAGACTATGTTCCTGCCCGTGAGCATGGCGACAGCGTTGTTGTGGTTGGTCGCGGTAAGGAAGGTCGCGTCGTTCGCGGTGTTCTCCGTTATCCAGTCCGCCGCGCGGACGAGGTCGGGAGATACGGATTGATAACCGCTCTCGATATTCTGTATCCTTCCGTCCTTTATTCCGATATGATCCGCGGATACGTACTCCCTCGCGAGAGTCATGACTCCGGAGATCATCATGGAGCCTGTCAGCATCACGAAAACGGCGCCGCAGCCTATGCGTTTCATGAGCGGAGCGCGTTTCATTCCCTGCTCCGCCTCCCTCGCGGTGGGCTCGCGGAGCCTCCGCCATACGGAGACGATGAAGTCGGCGACTATGCCGCAGGTGAGCGCGAACCAGACGAACAGGAGCTTGTTGTTGTCATAGGTATTCGGCTGGAACACGACGAATTCCGAAAGCGCCCATATCAGGAAAGTGCCGCCGTAGAAGATCTTCGTCTCCTTCTTCGCGGCTATGAACGCCGGGAACATGAGCAGGAATATGAAGCCCATGTTTTTTACGTAGAACCAGAGCCACGAGTCGGACTCGTTGCACCAGTTGAAATGCCATTTGAGGAAGCCTCCGGCGGAGGACTGACGGAAGGTGAACCCGAAGAGCTGAGGCGCTGCGAGCGCCACCGCGATCAGGCCGTAGAGCAGGAAGAACAGCACCGTCTTCCGGCCCTCCTTCTTCTCATCGGCGTCCGCCTTTTTGACGAGCTGCATCACGGCGACTGACACGAGCAGCACCGTGCTCAGAAGACCGAGCGCGAAGAAGCTGTGCGTATGCACGAGAGGCATCGCGCCCGCGACTATGCCGAGAGGGATAAAGAGCCGTTTCTCCTTATCTATCGCGGCGCGGCGCAGGAGCATCAGCGCCGGGAACAGAAGCGACCAGCCGAAAAGCGTCGCCCTTTGGGGAAGGAGCATATCGGCTATAGTGTTGACCCATCTCAGACCGTTGTCGACGAAATTGGTCGGGGTCTTGTACCAGCCCTCCATGAGCATCTTTTCCATGTCCACGGGATGCACGTTCGTTACGCTCGCGCTGACGCCGAGGGTCTCCTTGAACCAGTTCGCCCACGCGTCGGGAGTCGCGAGATTCGAGAGCGTTTTGGCGTTGTCGAAGAAATACCAGAAGCCGAAGCCGCCGCATATGAAGAACAGATACGTGCCGAGCGCAGCGGCGGACTTTGATTTGAACCAGTCCTCAAAAAGGAACCACACGCCGAGCACCACGGATATGAGGGCGTACACCGAGGGGAGCGTCGCAGCGAACCTGAGATCGGCTCCGAGTGTATAGAAGGTGGAGCTCACGCTGTCGCACAGGAACGGATAGCCGAGCCTCGTGTCGGGGAGTATCGAGTACATGGGCGGGAAGGTCTTCTGTACGGATATGCTGGTTATGAAGCCGAGATGCATGCAGAGATCGCCGTACGTGCACTGCCCGACGTGCAGCGAGCCGTCCGAGGCGGGAACGATGTAATGATTGCACATGAGCGCCGTCCCGACGGCTATTATCGGAAGGCAGGCAAGGAGCACGGGAAGCTCTTCTTTGAATTTGAACCCGCCTGTTTTCGCGCCCTTTTTGTTTCCGAGAACGAGTAAAAGCACGCCGACGCCGACCGCCATCGCGAGCCCTATGAGCTGTGCGGCGATATTGAACCCCATGAGGAACGCCGGAAGAACGGGGAGCCAGAGCAGCATGACCATGCCGAAGGCGATACCCATGGCAAGCTGCTTGAGGAAGCGATCCTTCGGCAGCACGAACCTGGCGGCGCAGAACCCCGAGGCGGCATATACAAGGATATAGATCAACGACAGTACGTCCAGCATGTTTCCCCCTTATGTCATGAGAAAAGCGTTATCCGTGCGAGGGGCATTATCCTCAGCCTGAGCTTGCCGGTCACCGACGAGAACGGGACTATGTATAAGGACAGATCCTCTATCCCGTCCCTGTTGTCGGGAAGAAGCAGCACCGAGCCTTCGGGTATCTCCGCGAAAAGCCCGTCCGCGTCTCCCCAGCTTCCGCCGTATCCGCTCTCGTCCGAAAGCGCGCCGGAGATATAGGCCCTTCCGTTCCTGACCTCGTAGGTCTCTCCTCCTTCGGCAGCAAAGCGGAGCAGGCGCGTCCCCTCGTCGGTCTTCACCTCGAGGACGTCTCCGAGCTCGTATTCCCTGAGGTACTTCGATACCCTGTCTACGAGCACGAGCTCGCCCTCCCGAAGCTCCGAGACCTCGGCTTTACCGACGCCGGAGGGAACGAGCACGAATCTGAACAGCAGGAAAACGAGGATCGCCGAGACGAGCAGCACGACTACCGTGTCCGCGGCCTTCCTTAACCGTGATTCCGTCCTTGTGACGGTGCTCCTGACTGTGTATTCCGGATCCATTTCAGTGGACGAGCCTCAGCTTATCGAACGGGTATACGACTCCGCGGACGCGGCCTATCACGTCGTAAAGCGGTATTGGGCCTACGTCCCTTGCACGGGAATCATGCGAATTGGTCCTGTGATCGCCCATCACGAAAACGCAGCCCTCGGGCACGGTGAACCTTCCGAAGGACGACCCCTCGCAGGTTATCTCGATATTGGGCCTTCCTTCGTCGTAGAGCATGGTATCCGCATACAGGGATTCGTCAAGCTCCTCTCCGTCGACGATAACGTAATAGCGCTTCGTGCTTGCTCCGGTCTTCGGGTCGGATACGGTCTCCGTCCCGAGCTGTACGGTCTGGCCCTCGGTGGCGATGACCCTTTTCACGAACGCCTGCGAGCCCGCGCCGGGGAAGCGGACGATCACTATGTCGCCCGTTTTGGGCTTCGAGAACAGGAACGACACCTTTTCCACAAGGCAGCGCTCGCCGTTCTGAAGAGTGTTCATCATGGACGGGCCTTCCACCCTGACGGGCTCCACCACGAACATGCGCAGTATCAGCATCGCTATCACGAGGCCGACTAAGAAGATTATGAATTCGACGTTTGACGCCGCCTTATAGCCCGGGTCCTTTGCGTGCAGCGCCTCACAGAGTTTCTTCGTTTTCTTGCTGTTGCTCTCCATTATTATCCTCCGGGACGATCCTCTTCGCGGCCCGCATAAAATCTCCGCGGTCGAGCATGACCGTCCTTCCGCATTTTTCGCATTTGAGCTTCACGTCCGCGCCAGTCCTCACTATCGTCCAG
>JAEEGL015051331.1_pt1 | contig 16960 bp, 16 predicted proteins | sample 9134231 | NCBI WGS metagenome assembly JAEEGL01 (sample SAMN16246548, study PRJNA631951) | gut metagenome | biome: gut microbiome; feature: rumen; material: fiber-attached | host: Bos | place: Iran: Karaj | collected 2018-10
GCCTCCCAGTTGCCCTTCATCAGGTACTTGTACATGAACACGGGCTCCAGGCGGATGGGGCACACGCCCACGCACTTGCCGCAGCGGATGCACTGGGGCTCGGCCACGTACTTCTCCTCGTCGCCGGCAAAGGCCAGCATGGCGCCGGTGCCCTTGCCCACGGGGACCTCCGTGGTGAACTGGGCCAGACCCATCATCGGGCCGCCCATGATCAGCTTGTAGGTCTCCTCCTTCAGGCCGCCGCAGGCGTCGAACAGCTTGGAGATGGGGGTGCCGATGGGGCACTCGATGTTCTTGGGCTCGATGACGCCGGAGCCGGACACGGTGACGATCTTGTTCACCACGGGCATGCCGGTGTACACGGCCCGGTAGATGGCGCAGGTGGTGTTCAGGTTGAAGATGCAGCAGCCGGCGTCGGCGGGCAGCTTGCCGGAGGGAACCTGGCGGCCGGACACGGCCTGGCAGAGCTGCTTCTCAGCGCCCTGGGGGTAACGGGTGTGGAGCACCTCCACCACCACGGGGGCCTGCAGCTCGGCGATCTTGGCGTTCAGCACGTCGGCCGCGTTCTGCTTGTTGGCCTCCACGCCGATGTAGACCTTGTCCACGCCGAAGCACCTGGCCAGCAGCGCGGCGCCCTTGACCACCTGGTCGGGCCGCTCCAGCATGGTGCGGTGGTCGCCGGTGATGTAGGGCTCGCACTCGGCGGCGTTGATGATCACGTAGTCCACCTTGCCCAGCGCGGAGCTGATCTTCACGTGGGTGGGGAACGTGGCGCCGCCCTGGCCCACGATGCCGGCGTTCTTGACGATCTCCGTCAGCTGCTGGGGGGTCAGACTGTCGGGATCCTCAACGGGTTTTACTTCCTCGGAAACGGTGTTCTCAAAATCGTTGGTGATCACTACGGACATCACCGTACCGCCCATGGAGGAGGGGCGGGGCTCCACGGCCTTCACCGTGCCGGAGACAGAGGCGTGGATGGGGGCGGAAACGAAACCGCCGGGCTCGCCGATCCTCTGTCCGATCTTTACTTTGTCTCCCACGGCAACGATGGGCTTGCAAGGCGCACCGATATGCATGGACATGGGAATGACCACTTCCGCCGGCGCCGCCAGCTGCTCGATGGCCTTCTCATTGGTTGCGGCCTTCATGTCGTTGGGATGAACGCCGCCAAAGAAAGCTTGTGCCATTGTCTTCACCTCATCTAACTACTTACGAGTGGCTCCCGCGCCACTACATACTGCATTATAGTCTACAACAAATCTTTAAGGTTGTCCAGTACTTCCTTTGCTTTTTATGGGTCATTCCCACGAAACATGGCCTTTTCAGCGCAAAAAGAGACGGCTTTTCCCCTTTTTGCGGCGTTTTTCCCTCCCTTGTATTTTCTTCCGTCCCGTGGTATACTTATCTGCGCAAACAGGCAGATATACCTTTTAACATATAACTCTGCGGAAAGGATGCTTTCTCATGCCGGAACGCTCTGCGGTGAAGCGGGAGGCCCGGGAAATTCTCGGCGGCGCGGCGGTCTCCCCTTACCTCTTTACTCTCCTGCTGCTGGCCATCAGCTTTGCCATGCACCTTGTCGACGAATACATCTCCCTGCCCGTTACCATCGCCCGGCTGGAGCAGCTGGACCCCCAGCTGGCCGCGTCTTTGCCCGCCTTCCTGCGGAACGCCTCGTTCCCCCGGCTGCCGGGCATGTTCCTCCAGATCATGATCACCCTGGTGAGCATCACGCTGGGCGCCGGCGCGACCCTCTATCACCTGGGCATCCGCCGGGGAGAGGAGATGCCCTACGCCGTCCTGTTCGACGGGTTCGGCATGGCGGGCCGGGTGGTGGCCCTGGGCCTGCTGCGGGCCCTCTTCATCTATCTCTGGTCGCTGCTGTTCGTGATCCCCGGCATCATCGCCGCCTATCGCTACCGCTTCGCCCTGTACGATCTGCTGGAGAACCCGGAGCTGGGCCCTCTGGAGGCCATCCGCATGAGCCGCGCCCAGACCGCCGGCTTCAAGTGGGACCTGTTCGTGCTGGATCTGAGCTTCCTGGGCTGGGGGCTGCTGTCCCTCCTGACTATGGGGCTCCTGGGGATCTGGCTGAACCCCTATTACCGGCAGACGGACCTCGGCTATTTCCAGGCTGTCAAACGCATCACGGGCATCGGCCGGCTTCCGGAGCAGGAACGCTTCGATCCCTTCGGCGACGGCCGGGGCGACACGTTCGTCTGATCCTCCGCGTCCTCTTTCCGACGCCCGGAGCACACAGCTCCGGGCGCCGGCGTTCGTTTCGCCAATTTACCCACATATTTCGCCTTTCATTGTCTATATTGCACAGAAAGAATGTCAAAAGTTTGGCAACCTTTTTGTATGCCTTATATTGCTTTTTTTGGACTTTGTTATAAAATAAACATGTTGTTTCGCCTGTGAAAAGGGTTTGGTACGCCCGTTTCCGCCGAAATATGCTGTTTTTGAGAAAAGAATTGAGGAGAGGAGAACATTCCATGTTCAAAAAATTCACCAACGGCTGCGTTCGCGTAGTCAACCGCTGGCTGCCGGACGCCTTCCTGTTCGCGGTCATCCTGAGCATCATCGTGTACATCGCGGCGATGTTCGCCACCGGCATGGGTCCCATCAAGATCCTGGACGCCTGGGGCAACGCCAAGGGCTTCTGGAACCTGCTGGCCTTCTCCATGCAGATGGCTCTGGTGCTGGTGCTGGGCTCCGCCATGGCTTCTTCCCGTCCCTGCAAGAAGGCCCTGCGCGCCCTGGCCGGTCTGTGCCACAACAACATGCAGGCCATCGTGGTCACCACCATGGTGTCCACCGTGTGCTGCTGGCTGAACTGGGGCTTCGGTCTGATCGCCGGCGCCCTGCTGGCCAAGGAGGTCGTCAAGCGCGTTCCCACCGTTGACTATCCCCTGCTGATCGCCTCCGCCTATTCCGGCTTCGTGATCTGGCACGCCGGTCTGTCCGGCTCCATCCCCCTGGCCCTGAACGGCGGCTACACCGTCTTCGCCGGCACCGAGCTGGAGCAGACCTTCACCGCCCTGACCACCGACACCATCTTCCACCCCATGAACCTGATCATGTGCGCGGTCATCCTGCTGGTCATGCCCTTCGTCAACTACGCCATGCATCCCGAGCAGGGCAAGGCCATCACTGTGGATCCCTCCATCCTGGTGGATGAGGAGGAGAAGGTCTACGAGATCAAGACCCCCGCTGACCGTCTGGAGCACTCCAAGATCCTGTGGGTCATCCTGGTCGTCGCCGGTTTCGCTTACATCATCTACTACTTCGTCGGCGTCGTGAAGGCCGGCTCCAACGTGGCCGCCGCCCTGAATCTGAACATCGTGAACTTCATCTTCATGTTCCTGGGCATCCTGCTCCACGGCGACCTGCGCCGCTACGTGGACGCCATCGGCGAGGCCGCTGCCGGTGCCGCCGGCATCCTGCTGCAGTTCCCCTTCTACGCCGGTATCATGGGCATGATGACCGCCGTCAACGCCGACGGCGTCTCCCTGGCGGGCGTCATCTCCAACTTCTTCGTCAACATCTCCAACCACGTGACCTTCCCCATGTGGACCTTCCTGAGCGCCGGTATCGTGAACTTCTTCGTTCCCTCCGGCGGCGGCCAGTGGGCCGTCCAGGGTCCCATCGTGATGCCCGCCGCCCCCAGACTGGGCGTCGAGGCCGGCCGTGCCGCCATGGCCATCGCCTGGGGCGACCAGTGGACCAACATGATCCAGCCGTTCTGGGCTCTGCCCGCGCTGGGCGTTGCCAAGCTGTCCGCCCGGGACGTCATGGGCTACCTGGTGGTGGTCCTGCTGTTCACCGGCGTGGTGGCTATCCTGGGCTTCCTGGCCTGGGGCCTGTGGTTCTGATTTCAAACACCAAACAACAGAGAGCGGTCCGTCCGCTCTCTGTTGTTTTTTTCTCAAACACGGCGCACCCCGCCCAAACGCGGGGTGCGCCTGCCCCTCTTTTTCCGCCCCTGCCGGCGGGGTCGGCAAAATCACGCTTTACGATACCTCTCCGCTGTGATATAATTATCTATTATTAGTTAATCTGCGGCAGTATGCCCTTGGAAAGGAGGCGAAGCATCGTGAAATTTCAGAAATGGAACCTGGCCTATCCGCCGGAAGAGTCCGTCCGGCGTCTGACGGACGCCGGATACCCCTATCTGGTTTCCGCGGTGCTGGCCTCCCGGGGCATCGTCTCCGAGACGGAGGCCGCCGACTTCCTGGTCTGCGACCACTGCCTGTCCCACTCCCCCCTGCTGATGGCGGACATGGATCGGGCCGCGGAGCGGGTCAACAGGGCCCTCGCCGACGGGGAGCGGATCGCCGTGTTCGGCGACTACGACGTGGACGGCATCACCGCCACCGTGATCCTGGTGGACTACCTCCGGGGCCGGGGCGCCGACGTGATCCACTACATCCCCCGCCGCATCGAGGACGGCTACGGGCTCAGCTGCGACGCCATCGACACCCTGCGGGACCAGGGCGTCCGGCTGATGATCACCGTGGACTGCGGCATCACCGGCGTGGACGAGGTGGCCTACGCCCGCTCCTGCGGCATCGACACCGTGGTCACCGATCACCACGAGTGCAAGGAGGCCCTGCCGGACGCCGACGCCGTGGTGGATCCCCACCGGCCGGACTGCCCCTATCCCTTCAAGCATCTGGCCGGCTGCGGCGTGGCGCTGAAGCTGGTGCTGGCTCTGGCCGGGCCGGACCGGGAGGAGGCCGTCTTCTCCCGCTACTGCACCCTGGCCGCCATCGGCACCGTGGCCGACGTGATGCAGATGTCCGACGAGAACCGGATCATCGTATCCCGGGGCCTGGCCTCCATCGACCACTCCGATTTCATCGGCCTCCACGCCCTGCTGCAGGAGGCCGGCCTGGCCGGCAGGCCTATCTCCTCCGTGCAGATCGGCTTCGTGCTGGCCCCGCGGATCAACGCGGCGGGCCGCATGGGGGCCGCCAACATGGCCGCCGAGCTGCTGCTGTGCGGCGACGAGGCCAAGGCCGAGGAGCTGGCCCGGGAGCTGTGTGAGCTGAACCGGGAGCGCCAGAGCGTGGAGCAGACCATCTACTCCCAGGCGCTGGAGATGATCGATCAGCTGCCCGCCGACGAGCGCAGCGCCCTGGTGCTGGCCTCCGACACCTGGCATCAGGGGGTGGTGGGCATCGTGGCCTCCCGCCTCAGCGAAAAATACTCCTGCCCCAGCTTCATGATCCATCTCAACGGGGCCACCGGCAAGGGCTCCTGCCGCAGCTGGGGCGGCTTCAATCTCTTCGCCGCCCTGGAGGCCTGCTCCGATCTGCTGCTGGGCTTCGGCGGACACGAGCTGGCCGCCGGCTTCACCATCGAGGCCGAGAAGATCCCTGCCTTCCGCAAGCGCATCAACCAGTACGCCCGGGAGTTCCGGGGCGGGCAGGCCCCCGTGTCCAGTCTGGACGTGGACGTGGTCATCACCCAGCCGGGCCGGGTCACCCTGGAGGAGGTGGAGGCGCTGGAGCAGCTGGAGCCCTACGGCTCCGGCAACGTGCGCCCCGTGTTCTGCCTCACCGGCGCCACCCTGGAGCGGGCCCAGAACGTGGGCCAGAACCGGCACCTGAAGCTGCGGCTGAGCAAGGGCAGCGCCCAGTTCGACGGCATCTTCTTCTCCGCCACCACGGACAGCTGCGGCTGTCCCCCCGGCTGCCGGGTGGACGCCGCCTTCTACCTGCAGGTCAACGAGTTCCGGGGCGCCCGGTCCGTTCAGCTGCAGATGGTGGACATCCGGCCCTCCCTGGCCCCCAGCGGGCGGGAGGAGGAGTCCCTGGCCCTGCTGGAGCGATGCCTGAACGGAGGACCCCTCACGCCCAAGGAGGCCACACGCCTCCTGCCCGGACGGGAACAGTTCGTCCGGGGATGGCGGACCCTGCAGAAGGCCGTGCCGGAGGAGGGGCTGGACGTGGACTATCTGCCCCTGGTGCGGTCCCTGGCCGCGGCCCTGGGCGGCGCGGAGGCGTTTCTGCGCAGCGCCCTGTGCCTGGAGGTCTTTGCCGAAAGGGGGCTGCTCCGGATCGCCCGCACAGGCGACCGGGCACACCTGCAGCTGACCTGCCAGGGCAAGCGGGTCGACCTGGAACAATCCGTCTATCTGCGGCAACTGCACCGGATCCTTGAGATCCCGAGTCGGGGAGGTGAGCTCGTATGACATTGGAGGAACAGTATCAGCATCTGGAGGATACCATCCGGTCCTATAATCCAAGCGCCAATTTCCAGCAGATCCGGGCCGCCTTCGACTTTGCCCAGGCCTCGCACCAGGGTCAGCTGCGCAAGGACGGATCCCCCTTCATCACCCACCCCTTGGCCGTGGCCCAGATCCTGGCCGAGGAGCTGCATCTGGACAGCGAGTCCATCATCGCGGCTCTGCTCCACGACACCATCGAGGACACCGCCGCCACCCACGCCGACATCGCCCGGCTTTTCTCCCCCACCATCGCGAACCTGGTGGAGGGCGTCAGCAAGCTGACCCGGGTCCACTACACCTCCAAGGCCGAGGAGCAGATGGAGAACCTCCGCAAGATGCTCATGGCCATGGCCAAGGATATCCGGGTCATCCTCATCAAAATCTCCGACCGGCTCCACAATATGCGGACCATGGAGTACCAGACGCCGGAAAAGCAGAAGCAGAAGTCCTACGAGACCATGGAGATCTATGCGCCCATCGCCCACCGGCTGGGCATGCAGAAGATGAAGTGGGAGCTGGAGGACCTGAGTCTGAAGTATCTGGATCCGGTGGGATACCGGGAGATCACCCGGGCTCTGGACGAGAAGGCCGCCGAGTACGAGGGCTTTATGGCCGCCACCCAGAAGCAGATCTCCGATCGGCTGGAGCACGCCGGCATCGAGGGCGACGTCTACGGCCGGCTGAAGCACCCCTACAGCATCTACCGGAAGATGTACACCCAGAACAAGAGCATCACCGACGTGTTCGACCTGATCGCCTTCCGGGTGATCGTGGACACCGTGGCGGACTGCTACAACGTGCTGGGCATCATCCACGACCTGTACCACCCCATCCTGGGGCGGTTCAAGGACTATATCGGCACCCCGAAGCCCAATATGTACCAGAGTCTCCACACCACCGTGGTGGGGCAGAACGGCATCCCCTTCGAGGTGCAGATCCGCACCCGGGAGATGCACGAGGTGGCGGAATACGGCATCGCCGCCCATTGGAAGTACAAGCAGGGCGGTCAGGGCGCCGGCGACGAGCGGAACTACGAGTGGGTCCGCCGCCTGCTGGAGAACCAGGAGGGGGCCGACGCCGAGGACTTCATCCACTCCCTGAAGGTGGATATGTTCGCCGACGAGGTGTTCGTGTTCACCCCCATGGGCGACGTGATCAACCTGCCCGCCGGCGCCACCCCCATCGACTTCGCCTATACCATCCACTCCGCCGTGGGCAACCACATGGTGGCCGCCAAGGTCAACGGACGCATCGTCCAGTTCGACTACACTTTGCAGAACGGCGACGTGGTGGAGGTGGAGACCTCCAAGTCCGCCCATGGACCCAGCCGGGACTGGATCAAGATCGCCCAGTCCAACAACGCCCGCAGCAAGATCCGCCAGTGGTTCAAGAAGGAGCGCCGGGACGAGAACATCGTCAACGGCCGGGCCTCCTTTGAGGCGGAGATCAAGCGCTGCGGCATCAGCGTCAAGGAGTTGACCAACGAGGAGAACCTGCCCCAGATCCTGCGGAAGCTCAGCTACAACTCCCTGGACGATATGTACGCCGCCATCGGCTACGGCGGCGTCACGGCCCTGAAGCTGGTGGGCCGGCTGCGGGAGGAGATCAACCATATCCTCCAGCAGCACCAGGGCGCCTCGGCCCAGCAGGAGCAGGCCGATCAGGCCAAGCCCGCCGCACCACAGCCCCGCCGGGTACACGGCGAGCAGGGCATCATCGTGGAGGGGCTGGACAACTGCCTGGTCAAGTTCGCCAAGTGCTGCACGCCCGTGCCCGGAGACCCCATCGTGGGCTTCATCACCCGGGGCTACGGCGTGTCCGTACACAGGGCCGACTGCCCCAACGCGGCGCCGGAGCGCCGCAATCCCGAGGAGGAGGGCCGGTGGATCAAGGTCAGCTGGGCGGAGAAGACCAACCCCACCTATGACACCACCCTGGAGGTGCTGGCCAAGGACCGCCCGGAGCTGATGGTGGACATCTCCACCGTCGTCTCCGCCACCAAGACCCAGTTCCGGGGCCTCAACGCCCGACTCACCGCCGAGGGGGCCGTCCGGGTCACCATGGACGTGAGCGTGTCCGGCGCCGAGCAGCTGCAGACCGTCATCCGGCGGCTGACAGCCCTCTCCGGCGTCATGACCGTCAGCCGGCCGGCGGGATAACACTTCAAAAAAAGGAGAACTCACTATGCGAGCAGTACTGACCCGGGTGAGCCGGGCCTCCGTCAGCGTCGGCGGAGAGGTCGTCGGCCGGATCGGGAGAGGGTTCCTGATCCTGCTGGGCGTGGGCCAGAACGACACCGAGGCCCAGTGCGTCAAGCTGGCCGACAAGCTCACCGGCCTGCGGATCTTTGACGACGAGAACGACAAGATGAACCTCTCCCTCACCGACGTGGGCGGCGAGATCCTGGTGATCTCCCAGTTCACCCTGTACGGCAACTGCCGCAAGGGCCGCCGGCCCGAATATCTGGCCGCCGCCCGGCCGGAGACCGCCATCCCCCTGTATGAGAGATTCGTGGAGCTGTGCCGGGCCAAGGGCTTCCACGTGGAGACCGGCATCTTCGGCGCCGACATGCAGGTGGAGTCCGTCAACAGCGGCCCGGTGACGCTGATCGTGGACACCGATACGCTGTAAGAGGAGGACCCGCCGTGAAGATCTATACCATGCAGGTGGGGATCATCGCCACCAACTGTTACCTCCTCTGCGACGAGGAGGCCGCCGTGTGCGCCCTTATCGATCCCGGCGACGACGCCGGGCGCATCGAGGAGATGATCGCCGCCTCCGGCTGCACCCTGCAGTATATCCTGCTGACCCACGGACACTTCGACCACTGCAGCGCCGTGCGGGACGTGCTGGCTGCCCATCCGGACGTGCCGGTATACATCCACCCCAGCGACGTGGTGCCCGCCGGCGTCCGCAACGACCTGAAGTTCGCCCGGCTGGACGACAAAAACCAGCGCTTTTACCGGGAGGGGGACACCCTGACCCTAGGCGGCCTGACCATCTCCGTGCTGGAGACGCCGGGCCACTCCAGCGGCTCCGTGTGCCTGCTGGTCGGCAGCGTCCTCTTCTCCGGCGACACCCTGTTCCGGACCACCTGCGGCCGCACGGATTTTCCGGACGGCAGCTACGAGGACATCCTCCGCTCCCTGGCCCGGCTGGCCCGGCTGGAGGGCAGCTATCACGTCTGCCCCGGCCACGAGGAACAAACCGAGCTGGACTATGAGCGGCAGGTCAACCCATACATACAGCAGGGGCTGCGCCGCTTCTGATCCTCCGGGCCGATCCAGTATCGGCCCGTAACTTTACTGAACTGACGAGGATTTCCCCCTATGAAACTGATTTTTCACGGACACGACCAGCGCTACGCGGTAGAGCAGAGTCTGCTGGCCTTCTTCCCGGAGGAGAGGCCGGTGTACGATCCCGACGCCGCCGAGGACAGCTGCGCCCGGGTCCGTCTCACCGCCGGAGCGCGGTACTATACCGCCGTCACCGAGATCAGCCGGGGCGGCAAAACCGCCCGCGGGGAAGCCCGCGTGGCCGTGGGGGACGATCCCGATCCCTACGAGGCGGAGCGGCGGCGCCAGAAGGCCGTGAAGCTGAGCTTCTTCAAGGCCGCCCGGGCCATCACCGGCGTGACCCCCTCCTGGGGCGCCCTGACCGGCATCCGGCCCGGCAAGCTGGCTGAGCGGCTGCTGCTGGAGGGCAACTCCCCCCGGCAGACGGACCGGATCCTGGAAAAGACCTACTTCGTGTCCCCGGAGCGGCGGCGGCTGGCCATCGAGACGGCCCGGGCCGGCTTGCGCGCCAAGGCGGAGCTGCGCCCCGAGGACATCTCCCTCTACGTGGGCATCCCCTTCTGCCCCACCCGCTGCGCCTACTGCTCCTTCGTGTCCCAGTCGGTGGAGAAGTCCCTCCACATGATCGAGCCGTATCTGGACGTGCTGTGCAGGGAGATCACCGACGCGGCGGAGATGGTGAGGGAGACCGGGCTGCGGATCAAGTCCTTCTACATGGGCGGCGGCACCCCCACCACCCTGTCGGCCCAACAGATGGACCGGCTGCTGACCCATCTGAACCGCTCCTTCGACATGAGCGGCTGCGCGGAGTACTGCATCGAGGCCGGACGGCCCGACACCATCACCCGGGACAAGCTGCAGGTGCTGCTGGACCACGGGGCGGACCGGATCAGCGTCAACCCCCAGTCCCTGGACGACCGGGTCCTCGCCGCCATCGGCCGCCGCCACAGCGCCGGGGATATCGAGGCCGCCATGGCCCTGGCCACGGGCATGGGCTTCCCCCACGTGAACATGGATCTGATCGCCGGGCTGCCGGAGGACACCCCCGAGGGCTTCCGCCGGACCCTGGACACCTGCCTCACCTACGGGGCCGACAACATCACCGTCCACACCCTGGCCCTGAAGAAGGGCAGCCGGATCATGCTGGAGGGCTCGGCCATCCCGCCGGCGGAGGCGGTGGGCGAGATGCTGGATTACGCCAATCCCGCTCTCCGGGGCCACGGCTTCGTCCCCTACTATCTCTATCGCCAGAAATACATGTCCGGCAGCTTCGAGAACGTGGGCTGGTGCATACCGGGGGCCGAGGGCCTATATAATATCTACATCATGGAGGAGCTCCACAGCATCCTCTCCCTGGGGGCCGGCGGCTCCACCAAGATGGTGGACGTCAAGGGCAACCACATCACCCGGGTCTTCCACGCCAAGTACCCCAACGAGTACATCACCCGGCCGGAAAAACTGCGGGAAAACCTGGAAGCTTTTCGGGCGTTCCACGCCGAGCTGCTGAAATAGTCCCTTCAAGGAGGCACACATGGCCAACTCACGACGGCAGGGCTTTCTGAGCGGCGCCGTGATCCTGACGGCCACCATCGTCGTCACCAAGTTCATCGGAGCGCTGTACAAGATCCCCCTGGGGAATCTGCTGGACAGCGAGGGCATGGCCCATTTCTACGCCGCCTACAACATCTACCGGCTGCTGCTGACCCTGTCCACCGCCGGGCTGCCTCTGGCTCTGAGCCGGATGGTATCGGAGGCGGAGGCCCTGGGGCTGGAGAACCAGAAGCACCGGATCTTTCAGGTGGCGTTGGGCCTGTTTTTCGTCATGGGCCTCGTATCCAGCGCCGGCATGCTGGCCCTGTCGGCGCCGCTGAGCCGTCTGCTCCACGACACCCTGGCGCAAACGGCGGTGCAGGTGCTGGCGCCCGCCGTGTTCTTCGTGTGCGTGATGTCCGCCATCCGGGGCTACACCCAGGGCCAGGGCAACATGAAGCCCACCGCCGCCAGCGAGATCATCGAGTCCCTCAGCAAGGCCGTCATCGGCTACGGCCTGGCCTGGTGGCTGCTGCGGCAGGGTCGGCCCCGGCACATCGCCGCGGCCGGCGCCATCGGCGGCGTCACGGCGGCTACGGCGCTGGCGCTGGCCGCCATGCTGGCGTATCTGTCCGGTCGGAAGGGCCGGCGGCCCTCCGCGGACGTGCCGGAGCACCGGCGGGCCATCCTGCGCCGCCTGCTGCGCATCGGCATCCCCATCACCGCCGGCGCCTGCGGCATGAGCCTCATCACCCTGTTGGACACCTCCCTGGTGCTGGGCACCCTCCAGCGGGCCCTGGGCTTTTCCCAGACGGAGGCCGCGGTGCTCTACGGCCAGTATACCTACGGGCTCAATCTCTTCACCCTGCCGCCGGCCCTCATCGCGCCGGTGACCATCAGCCTGATCCCCGCCGTCAGCGCGGCCCGGGCCCGGCTGGACCGGGAGGGGGCGCGGCGGGTCATGGACACGGCCTTCCGCTTCACCGCCCTGCTGGCTCTGCCTCTGGGCGCGGGACTGTGCGTCATGGCCCGGCCGCTGCTGGATCTGCTGTACCCCGGCATCCCGGAAACCGCGGCCGCGGCCGCGGGGCACCTGACCGTTCTGGGCGTCGCCAGCGTCTTCGTGTGCCTGATGACCCTCTCCGGCGGCGTGCTGCAGGCCTACGGACGGGAGCGGATCCCCCTGCTGACGCTGCTGATCGGCGGGCTGGTCAAGGTCGTGTCCAACCTGCTTCTGGTGGGCAATCCCGCCGTGGGCATCCGCGGCGCGTCATACAGCACCCTGCTGTGCTATCTGCTCATCGCCGCTCTCAATCTCTTCGCCGTGGCCCGGACGGTGCCGGAGCGCCCCGCCCTCGGCCCTATCTTCGCCAAGCCCCTGCTGGCCACGGCGGTGATGGCCGCCGGCGCCCGGGCCGGCTTCGGCCTGCTGTGCCGGTGGACGTCCGTCCGCCCGGCGGCGCTGCTGGCCATCGTGTTCGCCGCCGCCGTGTACTTCGTCCTGGTGCTGGCCATGGGCGTCATCCGGCGGCAGGATCTGGCTGTTTTCCCAAAAGGCGGAAAAATCGCGGATCTGCTGCATCTGCGCTGAACTTTTCCCTGTCACGCCTGGAAAACCCCTTGAAATAGGAGGGCAAATATGATAAATTTTGTAAGGAAAAATCGGTACGACTATCAGGACGCCCTGGAGATCATCCGTCTCCTCCGGTCGGAGGACGGCTGCCCCTGGGACAAGGTGCAGACCCACAAGAGCATCCGGCGCGGGATGCTGGAGGAGGCCTATGAGGCCGCCGAGGCCATCGATCTGGACGACCCCGCGCTGATGCAGGAGGAACTGGGCGACGTGCTGATGCAGGTCCTGTTTCACGCGGATATTGAGAAGGACGCCGGGCGGTTCACCATGGACGACGTGTGCGACGGCATGGTGCGCAAGCTTCTGTTCCGCCATCCCCACGTGTTCGGCACCGCCCACGAGGACAGCCCCGAGAGCGTGCTGGTCAGCTGGGACAAGCTGAAGCGGCAGGAGAAGGGACAGGCCACCGTCACCGACACTCTCAACAGCGTGGCCAGGAGCCTGCCGGGCCTGTGGCGCGCCGAGAAGATCCAGAACAAGGCCGCCAAGGCCGGCTTCGACTGGCCGGACGCCAGCGGAGCCCTGGACAAGCTGGAAGAGGAGGTGGGCGAGTTGCGCCGGGCCGTGGAGAGCGGCCAGGGCGTGGAGGAGGAGCTGGGCGACGTGCTGTTTGCCGCCGTGAAGGCGGCCCGATTCACCGGGGTGGACCCGGAGGCGGCCATCGCCGCCACCTGTGAAAAATTCATCCGCCGCTTCCGGGCGGTGGAGGAGGGCGCGGCCCGGCAGGGGCGCAGCCTGGAGGACTTGTCCCTGGCCGAGATGACGGCCCTGTGGGACGCAGCCAAATGAGTTCTTAACGCGGATCGCCGCTTAGGATATCGCCGCAGACTTGCGGGCAAAATACGAATGATTCTTAAAATATGCAGGAGGAAACAACATGAACAAGACCGAACTGATCGCCGCTGTCGCCGATAAGACCGGCATGTCCAAGAAGGACACCGAGGCCGTTATCGCCGCCGCCGTCACCACCATTACCGCCGCCCTGGCCGACGAGGAGAAGGTCCAGCTGGTTGGCTTCGGCTCCTTTGAGGTGAAGAAGAGAGCCGCCCGTACCGGCCTGAATCCCCGCACCCTGGCTCCCGTGGAGATCGCCGCCACCAAGATCCCCGTCTTCAAGCCCGGCAAGGCTCTGAAGGACGCTGTGGCCAAGTAAGCAGACCATCGTAAGATCCGGCCGCCGGCGCGCACGCGCGCCGGCGGCTTTTTCGGAGGGACAACACCATGCGACTGGACAAATATCTGAAGGTATCCCGCCTTATCAAGCGGCGCACCGTGGCCAACGAGGCCTGCGACAACGAGCGCGTCAGCGTCAACGGACGGGTGCAGCGGGCCTCCTATGACGTGAAGCCCGGAGACCGGATCTCCATCCGCTTCGGCCAGCGGACGCTGACCGTGGAGGTGCTGAGCGTGCAGGAGAATGCCGGCAAGGCCGACGCCGCCGCCATGTACCGGGAGATCCCCGACGGGGACAGCCTGTCATAATATCGCCGCTCCTCTCATATGGTTTCTATGAAACTCACATGGGAGGAGCGGTTTTTTATGGCGTACGAGGCGGGCGGCCCCGGGCCGCTGGAGCACCGGCTGCAGCTGGAGGGCCGGGAGCGGATGACGGTGTCCGGCGTGGAGGACGTGGTCCGGTTCGACGAGGGCTGCATCGTCATGACCACCTGCGCCGGCAGCATGATCGTCACCGGCACGGACCTGCACATCGGCAAGCTGTCCCTGGACGGCGGGGAACTCCGGGTGGACGGGCGCATCGACTCCGTCACCTACGAGGACAACCGGGAGCAGCGGGGCTCCCTGCTGCAGAGGCTGTTCGGCTGAGGCCATGGAGAATCACGTGCTCCAGCAGCTGCGGCTGCTGGCCCTGTCCGCTCTGGTGGGGGCCGCCGGCGCCGCGTTCTACGACATGCTTCGCGCCGTCCGGATGACGCGGCGCCGCAGCAGGGCCCTCACCCATCTGCTGGACGGCCTGTACGCGGCCCTGGTCCTGCTGGTCATGAGCCTGTTCGCCCTGCGGCTGGGACAGGGGGAACTGCGGCTGTATATGCTGGCCGGCACGGCGCTGGGCGCCGGGCTCTTTTTTCTGCTGCCGTCCCCCCTTCTGCGCCCCGTATGGGACTTTTGGGTCGCCGCGGCGGCGGAAACGGTCCGGCTTCTGCTCCGGCCCCTCTCCCTGCTGCGATTTCCCGTAAAAAAATTATGTAAAACAGCAAAAAAAGTCTTCCATTTTTTCCGCAAATGCGCTAAAATAAAGTACTATAAGTGGGAGAATGTCACGCTGCGCAAAAAAGCCCGCAGAGAAGAAGGAGCGAAGCACCGTGAAAAAGGCAAGGAAAAACAGAAGAGGCCCTAATTTCATCACCATGCTGGTGCTGGTGGTGCTGGTGGTCGTTATGGCCATCGAGCTGGTGCAGGTCTGCGGCAAGCTCCGCTCCGCCAAACGGGAACAGGCCGAGATCGCCGCCCAGGTCCAGCAGCTCCAGCAGGAGAACGACGCCCTGGAGGCCGACCTGGCCCGCGCCGGCGACACGGAGTTCATCATGGAGCTGGCCCGGACCCAGCTGGGTCTGGCGGAGAGCGGCGAGCGCATCTTCTACGACGTCAACGATTGACCCGCGGCGGCAAAATCCAACAGGGGGATTTTCAAGGAAAGATGGAATTGGAAGTCGGGACCGTCGTCACCGGGAAGGTGACGGGCATCACCAAATTCGGCGCGTTCGTGGCCCTGCCGGGCGGAAAGACCGGCCTGGTCCACATCTCCGAGGTGGCCTCCGCCTTCGTCAGCGACGTGCATGATTTTCTGACGGAGGGGCAGGAGATCCCCGTAAAGATCCTGGCCGTGACGCCGGAGGGGCGGATCAACCTCTCCCTGAAGCAGGCCCAGGAGGCGCCGGCGAGGCAGAGCCGGCCGGCACGGCGCCCCGCGCCGGTCCAGGCGGCCCAGACGGTACAGGCGGTCCAGGCGGCGGCACCCGCAGCCGCGGCGGCGGAGCCCTCCTTCGAGGACAAGCTGAAAAAGTTCATGTCCCAGTCCGACTCCATCCAGTCGGAGTATAACCGCCACATGGCCCTCAAGCGGGGCGGCCGGCGGAAAAAATGACCCGCGCCCCGTGCCTCCGCGCACACGACAACAGGTGACCCGGCCGGGCCGGGTCACCTGTCATTTTTTTCGGAGGAATACAGCTATGGAAAAGATCGCTCTCGTCACCGGCTCGTCCCGGGGCATCGGCCGTGCCGTGGCCGGGCGCCTGGCCCGCAGCGGCTGGGCCGTTTGCATCAACTACCGGGTCCGACAGGACTGCGCGGAGAGTCTGGCCGCGGAGCTGGCCGCTGAGGGCTGCCGCTGCATGACGGTACAGGCCGACGTGTCCGACCGGGCCCAGGTGAACCACATGGTGCGCCGGGTGGAGGAGACCTTCGGCCCCGTGTCCCTGCTGGTGAACAACGCCGGCGTGGCCGGCCAGGCCCTGTTCCAGGACGTCACCGACGAGCTGTGGCACCGGTACTTCTCCGTCAACGTGGACGGCGCCTTCCACACCATCCAGGCCGTCCTGCCCCATATGCTCCGCCGGCACAGCGGCTGCATCGTCAACGTGTCCTCCATCTGGGGCCTCCGGGGCGCCAGCTGCGAGGTGACCTATTCCGCCACCAAGGCGGCGCTGATCGGTCTGACCCGGTCCCTGGCCGCGGAGCTGGCCCCCACCCACATCCGGGTCAACTGCGTGGCCCCGGGCGTCATCCGCACCGATATGCTGGACGCCCTGCCGCCGGAGGTCCTGCCCCAGCTGGCGCAGGAGACGCCCATGGGGCGCCTGGGCACCCCGGAGGACATCGCCGCCGCCGTGGCCTTCCTGGCCTCGGAGGAGGCGGACTTCATCACCGGCCAGGTCCTCACCGCGGACGGCGGGTTCATCCTGTAGGAAAACCGACAAAAGAGAGAGCCGACGGATCGTCGGCTCTCTCTTTTTCGCGCTTTTCCCTCTTCAGAGGCCCCGGGCCTTCAGGTCCCGGAAGCCCGCCCCGTGGATCAATACGATGGGGTATCTGGTTTTGCAGGTCCGGTCCATAGGCGCGGCCTCCGGATCACTCCCCGGTCTCTTCCTCCAGCTTCCTGCTGAGCTTCTCGTCCAGCCGGACGGCGCCGTACAGGTTCTTGGCGCTGCAGCCCGCCCGGCCGCCGCCGGCGCAGGCGCAGGCACAGGCGCAGGCGCAGTCGCAGGTGCAGGCGTAGGTGCAGGCGCAGGTGCTGACGCGCTTGGTAGC
>JAEEGL015714251.1_pt1 | contig 16960 bp, 13 predicted proteins | sample 9134231 | NCBI WGS metagenome assembly JAEEGL01 (sample SAMN16246548, study PRJNA631951) | gut metagenome | biome: gut microbiome; feature: rumen; material: fiber-attached | host: Bos | place: Iran: Karaj | collected 2018-10
AAAAGTACCATCCCCATGGGATATACCCACGAAAACAGTACTCGGCGTGCACCGCCAGGGTCTCGAACCCTGGACAACCTGATTAAGAGTCAGGTGCTCTACCAACTGAGCTAGCGGTGCATTCGTTATTTACTTGGCTTGCTTGGCCATGTCTTAACGACAAGTGATACTATACTACGTAAAAAACATTAATGCAAGCATTTTTTTGAAAAAAATTTAAAAAATTTTAAAAATCCAGTATTTATGCGGTTTTCACAATGTATTTTTTGTGTTAAATTATATAAGGCAGTTCTTTTTTTCTAGAATTTTTTAAAAAGAAATTGCTTTTTGGAGGAAAAATGATATTTGATACACATGCTCATTACGATGATGAGCAATTTGATACAGACAGAGAAGAGCTTATTGGTTCACTTAAGGATGCGGGAATAGGATATGTTGCCAATATTGGTGCAAGTCTTTCAAGTTCGCAGGCATCTATGGATCTTGCTCACAAATATGATTTCTTTTACGCAGTAGTAGGTGTCCATCCAAGTGAAGTTGAGGAACTGGATGAAGATAATATTAAAAAGCTCATGGAGTGGAGCAGAGATGATAAGTGTGTTGCTATAGGAGAAATAGGCCTTGATTACCACTGGCCAGATCCTCCTTGTGAACTTCAGAAAAGGTGGTTTAGAAGGCAGCTTCAGATTGCAAGAGAGGTTAAGCTTCCTGTAGTGATCCACTCAAGGGAAGCTGCTCAGGATACGCTTGATATTATGAAGGATGAACATGCAGAGGATATAGGCGGAGTAGTTCATTGTTTTTCATATTCAAAAGAAATTGCGGATATTTGTACGAAGATGGGCTTTTATATCGGGATTGGAGGTGTTTTGACCTTCAAGAATGCCAAAAAGATGGTGGAAGTTGTGGAAAACACACCTATGGATAGGATCATTCTGGAAACAGATTGTCCTTATCTGGCGCCAGAGCCCTTTAGAGGCAAAAGAAACTGTTCTTTATATCTTCCCTATGTTGTAGATAAGATGGCAGAGATAAAGAAAATCACAAGAGAAGAGGTTATCAAGATAACAGAAGATAATGCAAGGCGAATGTATGGCCTTGATAGATGAGCATAGATAGAAATTTGGAGGTAATATGGCATATCTTGGAAATAGTGCCAGGACAAAAGAAGTACTGGCTAAGTTTGGTATGAGTGCCAAGAAAAAATTTGGACAGAATTTCCTGATAGACAGTGGAGTGCTTGATGGAATAGTAAGTGCGGCTGGAGTTACGGAAAGTGACTGCGTTCTTGAAATAGGCCCTGGAATAGGAAGCCTTACTCAGTATCTTGCAGAGGCTGCGGAGAAGGTTGTGGCTGTCGAAATAGATAAGACACTGATACCTGTTTTGGCCGATACGTTGTCCGAATATGATAACGTAACAGTAATAAACGAAGATGTCCTTAAGGTGGATATAGAAGAGATAGTCAGAACCTACAATGGAGGAAGACCCATCAAGGTTGTTGCGAACCTCCCTTATTACATCACTACTCCTATCATCATGAAGCTTTTTGAGAGTGGGGCTCCTATAGAGAGCATAACAGTAATGGTTCAGAAGGAAGTTGCAGATAGGATGGTCATGGGACCGGGAAATAAGGATTACGGCTCTTTGTCGCTTGCAGTAGGGTATTATGCTAAGGCAGAGGCTATAATGGATGTTCCTCCTAGCAGTTTTATTCCGCAGCCTGGAGTTGGGTCTGCGGTTGTAAGACTGTCACGGTTTGAAGAGCCGGCAGTTAAGGTTGGTGATGAAAAATATATGTTTGAGATCATAAGGACTTCTTTTAACCAGAGAAGGAAAACCTTGTCTAATTCTCTTTCAAATAACCCAGCGCTTAAGGTCTCCAGACAGCAGGTGCAAGAAGCCCTGACTGAAATGGGTATTAATGAGATGGCCCGCGGAGAAACACTGAGTTTGGAGCAGTTTGCAAGGCTTTCAGATATTTTACAAAGGACTAGTGCTATGTTAAACTAACACTATATATAGTATTTTGGGGTACTTTGAACACCATAAGGTGAAGTATTGTTGGTACCAAAGAGGTAGAAGTTTTGGATAAAGTGGAGTATAAGATCAGAGCCGATGAGATCAAGGCTTTGATTGGGGAAGGCAGATATGCCGAAGCGGTCAGAATCGCTGATACAATAGATTGGAAACGTGTTAAGAGTGGGGCAATGCTCTGCACTATCAGTGACTTATACAAGATCAATCGAAGATACGAGGAGAGTAGAGATGTTCTTTTGATGGCTTATGACAGACATCCTACCAGTAGACCTATAGTTTATTCCCTCTGTGAGCTTGCCATTAAGATGGGCGAGTTTGTTCAGGCTGTGGAGTATTACAAGGAATTTGTAAGGATCGCACCTCGTGACACCGGTAGATATATCTTACAGTACAAGCTCTATGAGGCACAGGAAGTAAGCCTTGAAGAGCGTATTGCTGTCCTTGAAGAATTCAAAAAGCACGATTATAGAGAAAGATGGGCTTATGAACTTGCATACCTTTATCACAGAGTAGGACTTACAACTGAGTGCGTAGAGGAATGTGACGAGATGTTCCTGTGGTTTGGAGAGGGAAGATATGTTATGAAGGCCCTTGAACTCAAGGCGCTTCATGAACCTCTTTCACCAGAACAGCAAGACAGGTATAGCAGATTTAAGAACAAGGGAAACGAGGAGACACAGCAGGCTTCTCAGGTTTCTATAGAAGAAACAGAGAAAGCTCAGGAACAGCCCGAGATTGTTTATCAGGATACCAAGCAGCCCACCAAGGAAATGCCACCTGTTACTGACGAGGTAATAAGGGAATATAACATTTCAAGATCTGCGCAGCCAGGACAGGATACAGCGATTTATAATCCTCAGATAGAGCAGGAAGTTCAGCAACCATATCAGGAGCCGGTATCTGATGACACTAAGGTTTATAGAGAAGATGAGATTGTTTACCCTCATATCAATGAGATAAAAGAGCCTACTGTGGATGTAAGCCAGTATAATACCATGAATCTCCAGGAAACACTGGCAGAAGGCCTTAGAGAGATCATTGCTGCTGAGAAGGATGAAGATACAACTGACAAACAGCCATCAGGCAGCATGCAGGAAATCTTTTTTGACACGCAGACGCAGGATATTCCTTCAGTGCCTCAGATGGGTATAGACATCAAATATGGTGGAAATGGACCAATCCTTGGCGAGGCCAAGAAGTATGAGGAGCCGGAAGAGACCCAGCAGCCACAGGTTGCAGCTCCAGCCAGCCCAGTATTTGGCAGCGGCATGTATGAAGAGAAACCACTAGAGGAGGAAGTTCCAGGAGCTGTTATTCATCCAAATGCCAGCTACCAGATGCCTACTCATTTTGAGAGTATTCTTTCTCAGGAATATGATGGTCAGATCAGTATGGCCGTTCAGCCAGAACCACAGGTTGAGCAGCAGATAACAGGTCAGATCAGTATAGAAGAGTACCTTGGAAACTGGGAGAAGTTCAAACAGGATCAGAAGGAAAAGCAGCTTAAGGCTGTTAAGCGCAGAGTTGCTGACGAAACTGGAAATATGTTCGCTGACTATGATGAGCAGACCAAGGAAGGCCTTCAGGAAAAAATAGAAAAGGCAATCGATGATGCTCTCAAGAAGGAACAGTATGATAAAGCTTCAGGCAGAGGAGACTGGTCTGTAAACAGAGAAGATGTTATCAACGCAGCTGTTGATGAAGTAATAGATGAGGCAGAAGCCAAGGAAGTTCCGATTTCTGACACAGATGAACTTGATAAGATTCCGGATGAACTCCCAGAAGAGGTCGATGCAGACGAGGATACAGTCAATGAGGAACTTGCTGCCAGCAAAAAAGAGCAGGAGGTAGAAGCTGAGGCTGTTTCAGAGGACAGAGACGATAACACAGATAATTCCAATGAGGCCGAAGATACAGACAACGTAGAAAAGGCGAAGGAAGAGAAAACATCTAAAGAAAAAGAAACTGTAGAAGAAGCAAGTAAGGAAGCCCAAAAGGATTCTAAGAAGGAAACCAAGTCTGCTACAGATAGTAAGTCTGAAGGTGAAAAGAAACACCTTGGAAACAGAGAAATCGAAGAGCGCGTAAGGACAATGACTCCTGAAGAGAAAGAGCTCTTTGGACCATATATTCATCACAAGAAGTCCAGACGACAGATCATCAATGCTATAGATAACCTTAGCATGGATGCCTTTACTGGAAATGCTATTGTAACAGGAGAAGAGGGGGCAGGAACAGTTAATCTTGCCAAAGGCCTTATCAAGGCGGTTCAGGCTTCTGATTCTAACTTTAGCGGCAAGGTTGCCAAGATTACAGCCAACACTCTTAACAAAAAGAGTACCAGCAGTATTTTCGACAAGCTTGCAAACGGAGCTCTTATCATTCAAAGAGCAGCTGATCTGAATCAGGAAACAGTCAATGAACTTTTGGGAATACTTCAGGAGGAGAATAAGGGCCTTATTCTTGTTATGGAGGATACCAAGGATGATATGGACAAGTTCCTTGATAAGAATCCATCTCTTAAGCAGAGCTTTAATGTAAGAGTAGATATAGAGGCACTTGACGATGACTCGCTTGTGGCATATGCCAAGCAGTATGCTTTTGAAAAAGAATATGCAATAGATAATCTTGGAATTCTCGCTCTTCATACCAGGATTTCTGAGAGACAGACTCTTGATCATGAAGTGACTGTCGCAGAAGTTAAAGACATAGTTGATGATGCAATCTACTATGCAGAAAAGCGCTCAATAGCACATCTGGTTGATGTAATTGTCAATAAGAGATACGATGAAAACGACATGATAATCTTACGTGAAAAAGACTTTATGCACTAAGAATGAGTATTATAAAACTTGAGGGGGGCTTATGGGGCAGAAGGTTTTTATATCTGAGGACGACGAATATTTATTTGGACAGGGAACACACTACGATATATATGAGAAGCTTGGTGCACATCCTTCTGAAGAGAAGGGTAAAAAGGGGTACTATTTTGCAGTGTGGGCACCAAATGCGCAGACAGTGCATGTTGTAGGTGACTTTAATGGATGGGATGAGAATGCCCATGAGATGAAGCGCTCAAAGGGCGGAAATATATGGACACTTTTTATTCCAGGAGTAGGCATTGGTGAGCTGTACAAATTTCTGATAACAACAAATGATGGAAGAAAGCTGTATAAGGCTGATCCATATGCTAACTATGCTGAACTGCGACCAGGAAATGCCTCCAGGACAACTAGTCTGGAAGGCTTTAAATGGTCTGATTCAAAATGGTATGAAGGGCTTAAGGGGAAAGACCCTAATCGCCAGCCACTTGCGATCTATGAGTGCCAGATTGGATCATGGATGAAGCATCCTGATGGAACCGAAGATGGTTTTTACACTTACAGACAGTTTGCGGACAGGGTTGTTGAATATCTCAAGGAAATGAAATATACCCATATTGAGCTGATCGGTATAGCAGAGCATCCATTTGATGGCTCCTGGGGATATCAGGTAACAGGGTATTATGCTCCTACATCAAGATATGGTGAGCCTTCCGACTTCATGTATCTTGTAAATAAACTTCACAAGCATGGAATCGGAGTTATCCTTGACTGGGTACCGGCTCATTTTTGTCCAGATGAATTTGGTCTTGCTTGCTTTGATGGAACTTGCATATATGAAGATCCAGACCCTCGTAAGGGAGAGCACCCGGACTGGGGAACCAAGATATTTAACCTTGCCAAGCCAGAGGTTAAAAACTTCCTTATCGCCAATGCTCTATATTGGATTCGTAAATTCCACATCGATGGATTAAGAGTAGATGCAGTGGCTTCCATGCTCTATCTAGATTATGGTAAAAAAGATGGACAGTGGGTTCCAAATAAATACGGTGACAACAAGAATCTTGATGCTATAGAATTCTTTAAGCACTTTAACAGTGTTGTAAGAGGAACTTATCCAAATGTACTGACTATAGCAGAGGAGTCTACTGCTTGGCCCAAGGTTACAGCAAGGCCAGAGGATGATGGCCTCGGATTTGCATTTAAGTGGAACATGGGCTGGATGCATGATTTTTGTGAATATATGAAGCTGGATCCATATTTCAGACAGGGGGCTCATTATATGATGACCTTTGCCATGAGCTACAATGATTCAGAGAAATATATCCTGCCATTATCACACGACGAGGTTGTACACCTTAAGTGCTCGATGGTTGAAAAAATGCCAGGCTACAAGGTGGATAAATATGCCAACCTGAGAGTCGGATATACTTATATGTTTGGACATTCTGGCAAAAAGCTCTTATTCATGGGGCAGGACTTTGGACAGGAGCGTGAATGGAGTGAGAAGAGAGAGCTTGACTGGTTCCTTCTGGAAAATGACCTCAACAGAGGTATGAAGGATTACGTTGGCAAGCTTTTGGAAATATACAGGAAATATCCTGCAATGTATGAAGTAGATGATGACTGGGGCGGCTTTGAGTGGATCAACGCAGACGATAAGGAGCGCAGTATCTACAGCTTCTATAGACGAGCAATAAATGGCAAGGACAATATTCTCTTTGTCCTTAACATGACGCCAATGGAGAGAAAGGGCTTTAAGGTAGGTGTTCCATTTGAGGGAACCTACACCAAGCTCCTGGATAGTGCCAAGGAGTGCTATGGCGGCCTTGGAAGCAATGTGCCAGACAAGATAAAAGCGGAAAAAGGTCTTTGCGACTATAAGGATTACAGCATAGAATTTGATCTGCCGCCTTATGGAGCAGAAGTTTTCCTGTTCCAGAAGGGCAAGAAGAAAAATTAAAGATTTTTGACAGGCGTGCCGAAATAGATGGTGATGAAGAAAATAGTTCATCACCATCTTTTTATTTTGAGGTAGATTATGAATATTTCTTTTCAGGCACTTACTGGGCAGAAGGTTGAGGAGAGCCGTGATGAATTTTGGATGGATCCAAAAAGAGCTTTGCCTACAGACCAAAGGACCGGTAGATCAAGTGTGCAGGGCGCAGGTAATGTAAACCTACAGCTTGATTCGAGCATTTTTAGTAATGATGCCTATGCCTGTCACGCCAAAAGCTTAAGTGATATAAGCGAAATGGCAGATAACACGGATGTTTTGACACAGCATAATTATATGGCGCTTTTATCAAATACCATGTCTGAGGAAGACTTTGCTAAAGCTTCTAAGGAAGGATTTGATATTAATAATCTGGATAGCGGCCAGACTGTGACCATTCTTGATAAGATCAAGAGTGTTCTTTTGGAGTCTGGAAAAGAGATTGTTGGCTTTAATGACGATCTTAGCCTGGATAAGCTGTCAAAGCTTACAGGAAGCATCTCTTTTGCAAAAGAGCTTCAGAAAAGTTTTCATGAAAATGATATTCCCGTCACCTACGAAAACGCAAAATCTGCAGCTATTGCTTATAATCAGATATCTGACATACAGGGCCTGGAAGATGCGGCAGTAAAATATCTTGTTCATAACAACATGAAACCCAGCATGGAGAATATCTATTTTGCTGCGCATAGTACTAATGGGCAAAACCGCATGGGACGCGGGTTCTACGCTCAGGATGCAGGAGGATATTATGCACAGAAGGCTGAAACCTATGATTGGGGACAGCTTGATGGCCAAATAGATAAGATCATCGATGAGGCAGGACTTAGAAAGGAAGATAAGCAGGTAAGGGAAGAGGCAAGATGGATCATACAGCAGGGAATTCCACTTACAGCGGATACTTTAAATGGAGTACACAGGGTAAAAGAAATATCTTTTCCTGTTTCTGAGAGTAGTGCAGCCAAGGCAATTGCAGCAGCTATAGCCAACGGAAAAAAGGCAGTAGCAGCGGATCTCTCAGATGACAGAAATTACTACAGGCAAGCCGTGGATATAAAGGAAGCGACAGAAAAAATATCTGAGGATGATATTCGTACAAATATCCAGGCTGGAAAAGAGAACACATTAAGGAATCTCATAGCTGAGTCAGAGCTAAATGATAATAACTATGCCAGAGTAGCAGAATGCTCAGTAGATACACAGGACAGCAGATTTGTGCAAGCAAGGCTCCAGCTGGAAGAAGTTAGACTTCGCATGACAGTAGATGCAAATAAGCAGCTTCTGTCCAGCGGTTTTTCTATTGATACTGCCCCAATGGAGCAGCTTATCGAAAGATTAAAAAATATTTTGGGCCAGATTCCTGACGAAAGTGCCGGAGCTGCTCTTGATGAAATTGCTGAGGTAACACCTGCTAATCAGACATATATCATCCGAGCAACGCTTAGCAAAGTGGCAATCATACAGTCAGGGCCAATAGAGATAAGCGGAGCAAAGCTGGGTGAAATCGAGACTGCATCACTTGCCAAGATAAGTGACGTCTCCATGCAGCTCAAGATGCGCTACAAGAAAGCGGGAGAGAGCTATGAGCCAATGATGACCGCTCCAAGAGCTGACCTTGGAGATAATATCAAAAAAGCTTTCAGGAATGTAGATGACATATTAAAAGATATGGGCCAGGAAATTAATGACAGCAATAGGCGCGCTATCAGAATTCTGAGCTACAACAGCATGGAGCTTTCAATAGATAATTTTGAAAAAGTCAGAGCATTTGACCAGTCGCTAAAGACAACTCTGGATAGACTTAAGCCAGGAGTGGTGCTTGATATAGTAAGAGAAGGCAAGAATCCTCTAGGGATGACCGTTGGTGAGCTAGCTGAAGCTTTGGATCAAAATTTAATGGGAAATGATGAGCCTGGCAATGGCGGAAGCAGGTCAGATGAGAAATATGCGAAGTTTCTTTATAAGCTGGAGCATAAAAAAGAGATTACGGCCCAGGAGAGAAGTGCATTTATTGGTATATACAGACTATTCCATACTATTAAAAAGAATGATTACCAGGCAATTGGTGCAGTTCTAAAGACAGGTATGGAGATGACACTTGGTAATCTTCTTGCTGCAACCAGAATCCAGTCCGCATATAAGCGGGGAATAGAGTATACAGTAGATGACGACTTTGGTGGAGTTGAGCTAAAGAACACGTCAGGATTAAAAATTGATGAACAAATAAATTTGGCCTTTAAGTATTATAGTGCACAGGCCGATATAGTATATGAGAATCTTGAGCCCGAAAAACTCATGCAGGCGGCTCCTTCAGAGGATACTCTTTTACCAAAATTTGCAGAAGACTTGCAAAATGCTGGGGTAGAGGAGAGCCTTGAGAGGCAGTATGCTTCGCAGGTTATAAGGCAGATAAGAGAGACGGCCCAGACAAGAGATTCAGACAACGCTCTTGAAGAACTAAAAGGTCTTCATATGGAGGTTAACTTTGGAAATCTTGAGGCAATGATCTCTAATAGAAGGGAACGTAAGAATGGGAACATCTGGCAGAAGGCAGAAGATCTGGCTGGCGAGAGGGCTTTGCGAGAGACAGGCAGGCTGGTGGATGCTCTCGGAGAGCCGGATTATGTGGAGACTTATAAAAACAGTCTCAGTAACATCTCGGATAGTCTAGAGCAGCTTCTTATGAGTGATGATGACTCTTATATTGATGTTAAGGCCATCAACCTCATGCAGAGAAGGATGACTGTTATGAGTCAGAGCTCCGATCAAGGAACCTTCGATGTGCCTGTAACTATCGATGGGCAAAAGATTTCCATGCATATCACGCTTAAGAGTGATAACAGCATGGACTCAAGGATGGAGGCAAGTGTTCAGACATACGAATACGGTCTAATCACAGCTAGTCTTTATGTAAAAGACAATATGGTGGCCGGTATGCTCACAACGACATATAACCAGAGCAGTGAAGAATCTGAATACTTGGAAAGCGTTAGATCTAAAATGTGCGTCAAATTGGCTGAGAAACTAAAGGATATTGGCGTGGGCCAGGAACAAATAGCAATCCTTTACCATGCGCAGACACAGCCTATCTCAGTAGGAACAGCTAATGCAAATGCCACGGATGGCAATCAAAAGAATAAAGCAGATACTACGGTACTTCTGTTTATGGCGAAAGCATTTATAGAGTCCCTTTAGGAGGTAGAAATGAAAGTAAATTATAACGTGTCCGCGATGATCGCTAATAACGCGCTTCAGAGAAATGATAATCTCTTATCTGAATCACTGGAGAGATTATCCAGCGGCCTTAAGATTGCAAATGCCAAGGATAACCCTTCAGGTCTTGCAATGTCAAGAAGAATGAATTCCCAGATTGAAGGTCTTGGCGTAGCTGGAGATAGCTCAAATGATGCAATCTCTATTGTTCAGGTTGCAGATGGATCTTTGTCAGAAATCCATGAAATCTTGCAGAGAATGAACCAGCTTGCTGTTCAGGCAAGTAATGGAACCCTCACAGATTCTGACAGGCAGACAATCCAGGAGGAGGTAAGTCTTTTAAAACAGGAAATAGAGCGAATGGCTCAGACAACGCAGTTTAATGGACAGTGTATACTTGATGGAACCTTTGATCTAAAAGGATATACTACTGTAGGGGATAGTCTTGATGGCGCTGTTACAGACGCTTCTGTTAAACTTAGCAGCTACTCAGATGTTGTGGAAGCTGGACAATATAAGATCACAGGAATAGATGTTTCATACATAAACCTGACAGGAACTACAGGAGTAGATAAAAAAGGTATTTTCTTTGAAAACGGAAGTGACAAAGAAATAAAGATCTACAAGGTAAACAATGGCGTTGAGACTGAGTACATGACAAATGGAATGTCAGCAACCATCAATGAAGATGTGCTTACACTCAAAGACAGTACTGGAAAAAGAATAGATATTCAGATAGACAGACCCTTTGATGATACTGTATTTCTTGATCTTACGGCTTCCGGAGCAATGACTATGCAGGTAGGAGCTAATGAGGGCCAGACACTTGATATCAGGATTCCTAAGGTTTCCCTTACTACGCTTGGAATCTACAACCTTGATATGGCTAATACAGTCGGCGCAAGAGAAGCAATCGAAGACATAAAGGGAGCTCTTTCAACAATAAGTTCAATCCGTGCAAGGCTTGGATCCTATCAGAACAGACTTGAGCATACATCAAACAGTCTGGATATTACTGTTGAGAATATGACTGCCGCTTATTCAAGAATCATGGATGTAGATATGGCGGAAGAGATGACTGTTTATTCTACTCAGCAGGTGCTTTCCCAGGCCGGAACCTCTATGATGGCTCAGGCAAATGAAAGACCATCACAGGTATTACAGCTTCTTCAGTGACCTATTTAAGATAGCAGAGAGGATATGTCTATGACACAGGAAAAAAAGCAGGAGTATACCCTCAAGATAACACAGGCAAATAAGACACAGATGATCACAATACTGTACGAAATGGTGCTTGAATATATAGCAGATGCGAAGGCTGCCATAAGCACAGGCAACAGGACTCTTTCAGACAGAAATATAGGATATGCTCAAAACTGCATTGATGAACTTATTCGCTCTGTAAATTTGCAGACAGAGCTTGGAAAAATGCTTCATAAGCTCTATATCTTTTCCAAAAAAGAGCTGATGCTTACAGGGGTTAACATGAGTCTGAACAGATTGCATAGAGTAGAGCGGAATTTTAAGGCACTCCATGCAGCATATAAAGAGATAGAGAGCATTGATAAAAGCGAACCGACCATGGGAAATACGCAGAGTGTGTATGCTGGACTTACTTATGGCAGGTATAGTTTAAATGAAAGTGTAAAAGATTCATCTATGAACCGTGGATTTATGGCTTAACCATGCCTGTTTCCGAATTTCTTAAGAAAGATTAATAATTTTAGGTATTTACAAACCGCTTTTATGATGATAAATTCTTTAATCGCGAGCTCGAAAAAATCTTTGAAAGGAGTGGATCATAATAAGAGCGGTTTTACTCTTGTTTTTAGGCGGAGCAGTTTTTACCGATCTGTATAAAGACAAGATCTATAATGTTTGGGTAATTCCAGGTCTATTAACTGGACTTATCTTAGCCCTGAGCCAGGGACCAGACAGGTTTCTAAATGCGCTTACGGGTGTCGGAGCCACCTTCTTGGTGCTCATGCCGGTCTATCTCGTTAAAGGGATTGCGGCAGGAGATGTTAAACTGTTATTGTCTACAGCATCTTTTTTATCATTTCAGGAATTATATTCCTGTATCTTATTTTCTTTCCTGATTGCAGGAGCCATTTCACTGGTAATTATTATTTTTAAGAGAGAAAAGAAAACACTACATTTTGCAGTACCTGTCCTTTTGAGTGCAGTACTTGTTTTGGGAGGATTGGTATGAAAAAGCTAAAACTAGTTATTTGCGATAGCGATGAGCTTTATTGCAGAAGACTTGATGAGTACTTAAGGAGCCATTTACATCTTGGCTTTGAAATTTTCTCTTTTACTGATTTTAAGATCATGGAGGAATTTGCAAGAAAGAACACAGTTGAACTTCTGATGATAGCGGAAAGCATGCTTGAAGAGCTAGGTGAATGCAAACTTTTCTCAAGCCTCAGAAATATACTAATCCTTGATGAAGGCCTTGGCGGAAGCAGCGTGGTTAGAGATGGAGATGAGCTGACAACTAAATATGTGGATAAGTACCAGTCAGCGTCCAGTATTGTGGATAACATTATTGGTTTTTGCATGGAAGATTCAAGCAGTTTGCATGGCCTTAGCTTGCAGACAGCCTCAGGAAAAGGGAGAGTTATCAGCCTGTATTCACCACTTTCTAAGTGTGGACAGACAACTCTTGCAGTCAACATTGCAGAACTTTTAGCCAAAGAGTCAAAGACCATTTTTCTTAGTTTTGAAAGCTTTTCAACTCTGCCTGATCATCTTGGTATTGAATACGAAGAGGATATATCAGACCTGGTCTATTATGCAGATTGTGAAAGAGATAAATTCGTACTTTATCTGGAGAAGATAAAAAGAAGTAAGAACAACGTGGACTACATAATGCCAGCCAAGACTGCAATGCAGATTAAAGAAATAGGGTTTGAAAAGGTTATGGATCTGTACAGGCTACTGACTGATGAATGTGGATATGACAACATTGTTGTAGATCTTACAGAGCTTCCAGGTGGTTTTTTTGATATTGCATCTTCAAGTGAAAAGATATTCACAATAACAAGGGATAACTTGCGGGATAACAGAGTTGTGCAGATGTACGATGAAGTCCTTAGGAAAAGCGAACTTGAGGATATAATTGAAAAGACCATAAAATGCCAGCTTCCGGATATTAGGGACAAGCAGGAATACGATGGGTATGTTTATGATCTACTTGCCCGGGAGGGACTTTTGAATGGAAGAAAGATTTGATGGGATAAAAAGATCTGTCAGACAAAAGGTCATGGGCTGCATAGACTACTCCAAGGATATCTCTGACGAAGAAATGTACGTACTTGTGGATAAAGAACTATCTGAAAGGCTAAGGCATGTCGCTATATCCGTGGAGGATAGAAAAAGGCTCAGAATGCAGATTTTTCATTCTATAAGAAAACTAGATATCCTTCAGCAACTGGTAGATGACCCTACAGTCACGGAAATCATGGTAAATGGTACTGAAAATATCTTCATCGAGAAAAATGGAAGTCTGTTTAAGTTTGATGGAAGATTTGAATCAAGTGACAAACTTGAGGATGTTGTTCAGCAGATAGTTGCATCCTGCAATAGAGTCGTCAATCAGTCGCAGCCAATAGTGGATGCAAGACTTGAAAATGGTAGCCGAGTGAATATCGTGCTAGGCCCTGTCGCACTTAATGGTCCGATCATCACTATTCGAAGATTTCCAGATAAACCTATAGACATGGCAAGGCTCATAGAGCTTGGTTCTTTAACTCCTTTTCTTAGAGATTATCTAAAGATCTTAATAAGGGCAGGCTATAACGTCTTTATTTCCGGTGGCACAGGTTCTGGTAAGACCACATTTCTCAATGCATTATCAGATTTTATTCCAAAGGATCTAAGAGTTCTTACGATAGAAGATTCTGCAGAACTTCAGATTACCGGAGTACCCAACCTTGTCCGGTTGGAATCCAGAAACGCCAATGTAGAAGGATGTAAACCCATTACCATTAGAGATCTTATTAAGTCATCTCTGCGAATGCGACCAGACTGGATCATCGTTGGTGAGGTTAGAGGAGGAGAATGTGTTGACATGCTGCAGGCTATGAATACCGGTCATATGGCTATGTCAACAGGTCATTCCAACAGTGCTTCAGACATGCTGTACAGACTGGAGACCATGAGTCTTATGGGAATGGGGGAACTACCACTGTCTGCGGTAAGAGGCCAGATTTCAGCAGGAATAGACATTATAGTACATCTTGGAAGACTGAGGGACAGATCAAGAAAAGTGCTGGAAATAAGTGAAGTGGAAAAAGAACTTGATGATAATGGCAGAATTGCACTTAACCCACTTTTTAGATTCTGCGAAGGCGCTGAGTCTACAGACTTAAAGATAAAGGGAGAATGGAGGAAAATTGGTGAACTTAAGAATACTGAAAAGCTTGAGGCAGCAGGTCTTAGGCTATCATCCTAAGAAGAGTGATGCCATTTTCTGGATTCAGGGAGCTTTGATCGCACTAATGTTTGGGAGATTATTTTTCGACTCGTATCTTGCGGTGGCTATATTATCGCCGATAGCAATCCCTTGGGTTATCATCCAAAAGAAAAATAAAAGAGAGCAAAGATGCAGGCAGATTGGAATTCAGTTTAAGGATGCTATCTTTTCTGTTTTAACGAGTCTGAAGGCAGGCTTCTCTATAGAGAATGCATTTATGGAAGCAAGAAGAGACATGGAACTTCTGTATGGTAAAAACAGCGATATTTCTTTTTATCTTGCAAGGATCAGTAAGGGACTAAAAAACAGTGTTCCTCTTGAAAAGCTTATCTATGGCATGGGAAAAGAAACAGGAAATACAGACATCCAGGACTTTGCAATGGTCTTTTCTGTAGCGAAAAGAAGTGGCGGAAACATGACAGACATTATCCAGCGGACTATAGATGTTATCTCAAGGAAGATGAATGTTGAAAAAGAGATAGATGTTCTTGTCAGCGCTAAAAGGCTTGAAGCCAGGATAATGAACTGTGTTCCGTTTTTTATCATCTTCTATATAAGTCTGACAAGCCCAGGTTTTTTTGATGCTTTATATCACAATTTTTTTGGAATAATCTTAATGACTGTTTGTATGGTCATCTATTGCATTTCGTACGTTCTGTCTGAGCGCATAGTAAATATCTCTGTTTAAAGAAGGAAATTTAAAGAATGATTTTGATTTATTTTATTATTCCAGTGCTTGTTTTTTCTATCTGGATAATAGCAAGAAATATGGAACTTGATGAAGATATAAACGAAGAGGGTATATCAAAAGAATTATTTAAGGTATCTCTTTTCATATATCAAAAGGTACGTGGCAAGAGGCATATTTCCTGGGATCAGAAGGTTCGAGGATACCTGACAACACTTGGTGGAAGCAAGGATTTGGATAAGGCAACCAGTTATTACTATGCCCAAAAGATCAGTATAGTTCTGCTACTTGCATTTTGCGGTAGCATACTTTCTCTTGTGCTATACCTTTCAGGAAACTTTGATGGAGCACTAAAGGAAAGTGGGCAGGTGGAGAGATATCTTCCAGGAGAGGGGCAGCGAGATGTTGAGCTAGTAGCCAAAACTGAAGATGGAACGAAGCTTGGAAAATTTCATGTAGAAGTAGGGGAGAGGAAGTACACCAAAAAAGAAGCAGATGCCTTATTTGAAGAAGCAAGTTCAAAACTAGAAAAAGAAATTCTGGGAAAGAACGAGAGCTTAGAAAAAGTAAATGACAATCTAAGGCTGATAAAGCAAATTGATGGGTACCCCTTCGAGATAACCTGGAATGTAGATGATCATGATATTTGCAAATATGACGGAGAGATAGACTGTTCAAATGTCTCTGCGGAGGGCACTGTTATTACACTGATCGCCACTTATACTTACGATGATCACAAGTGGGAGCAGGTAATATATGCGAAAGTAATACCCAAAAAACTTTCGCCGGCCCAGGTCATTCAAAACGACATTGAAGAGCTTTTAAATACTAGCAATGAGGTAAGCAGGTATGAAGGAAGCATGGAACTACCGGAGAAGTACAAAGAAGAAAAATTAAGCTGGAGTGAAATAAAAGAAGACAATAGTCTTTTGCTACTTCTTCTAATGCTAGTAGGTGGTGCAGCAACTTTTGTAATGAAGGATAAAGAATTAAAGCAAAAGATTGATGATAGAAATGCAAAGCTCATAAGAGAATATCCGGGAATTGTTTCGCAGATAGTCTTATATCTAGGGGCTGGAATGACCATGAGAAATATCTTTTCTAAACTGTCAGAGAATTATGCCAGTAAAAGAAAAAAAGGTGCTCCCATGAGTTATGCATATGAGGAACTTACAAAAAGCACTAGAGAAATGAAAATGGGAAAATCCGAGACTGCGGTGTATGAGGATTTTGGGAGAAGATGTGGTGGGCAGCAGTATACGAGACTTAGTACGTTGCTGTCCCAGAATTTGAGAAAGGGAAATAGTGAGCTTTTAAAGCTACTTTCAGAGGAGTCAGAAAAAGCATTTGATGACAGACTTGATCTGGCAAGAAAAGCAGGAGAAGAGGCTGGAACAAGACTCCTATTACCTATGATACTAATGCTGCTTATTGTGATGATAATTATCATGATTCCAGCGTATATGACATTTTAAATTATGAAAAAGAAAGAGGAAATAATAATGAAAGAATTACAGATTAAGGCAAAGAATTTAGGAACAAAAATTTCAAATGGAGTAAAGGCGTTCTGGAATGATGAATCCGGAATGGGAACAGTAGAAGTCATTCTGATTATCGTTGTACTAATTGGACTTGTTATTGTGTTCAAGAAGCAGATTTCAGGAATCGTTGAAGACATATTTAAGACAATAAGGGCAGAAACTCGTGAAATCACAAACTAAAGG
>JAEEGL011101974.1_pt1 | contig 16959 bp, 15 predicted proteins | sample 9134231 | NCBI WGS metagenome assembly JAEEGL01 (sample SAMN16246548, study PRJNA631951) | gut metagenome | biome: gut microbiome; feature: rumen; material: fiber-attached | host: Bos | place: Iran: Karaj | collected 2018-10
CCGCATTACTGCGAAGAGTACGACTATGAAGTCGGTACCCGTTTCGGAAAATGGTGGGCCCAGCTGGGTTACGGTTGGTTCAACGATGTTGTTCGCGACATCAACGCCAAGGCAGCCAAAGCCTCCACGGTTCGTACCAGCCTACAGCCATAATAGCACCTTCAGAAAGACCCGCCCTGGCGGGCCTTTTTCATTGTCTATTTTTAACCATGTGCGTTATAATATACTCAATGGAAAACCGCATTAAAGCTCACGAGAAGTACATGAAATATGCTACCGCTAAAAAGCTTAGTTATTCCGAGCGTGCCGAGCTCGCTACTTATCACAACGAAATGCTTGCAAATTTCCAACATGAACGATTAATTCATCTCATTATTATGCTTTTCTTTGTTGCGGTTTCACTAGCTCTCATTTGTGTTCTTACTCTTAGCATTGTCGAATTCGGTTTCGCTATAGAGCTATCCGCCTTTTATGCACTTGTCCTTATTGTCATTGTGCTCACCATTGCCTACATTAGGCATTATTATTTTCTTGAGAACCACATTCAAGCGCTTTATAAATACACTAAGTTTCTGATGCGCCCAAGACTTGAGTTTTGATTTACCCGAACCGCCCACTGTGTTATAATCAAACTAAACATTAACTCAAACGGAAAAATATGGACAACAAAGAAGTTTACAAAAAGACTCTGACTTTCTCCATTAGACGCCTGCTATGGAACACGGGTTCATTCATTGTTATTATCTTGCTAATGGCTGCTGGCGCAATTATTGGTGATAAAATATCGCACGAATACTACGGCGGGGCTATTATTGGGTTTACTATTGGCATGGTGATCGGAACACTTACTGTTGGGATTATTTCTCACTTTATTTCCTATGTTTATAAAGCTGGCCAAATCGCTATGATGACCGTCGCTATTTCGGAAGGTAAACTGCCAGAGAACGTTTATGACGAAGGTAAGAAGCTTGTTAAAGAGCGCTTTGCGACAGTTGGTGTCTATTATCTAATAACCAATGCGATTAAAGGCATCTTTGCTGAAATCGGCCATGCCATTACTACCGTTGGTCGTATAATTGGCGGAAAAAACGGCGGCACAATAGGTGGTGCTATCTCCGCTACTATTTCAATTATTATCTCTTACCTCTGTGATTGTTGTTTGGGCTGGGTTTTCTATCATAAAGATAAAAATGCGACTAAAGCCACCCTTGAAGGCGCCGTCATCTTCTTTAAACACGGCAAAACTTTTGCTAAGAATATGGGTAGAGTATTCGGCATGGGCGCTTTGTCATTCTTGGTTATTGGAGGAACACTCTTCGGGCTATTCTATCTTATCGCCTCATTTTTTCCAGACGTATTCAATAAGATAGCTAGCGATGCCGCTATGGGGAGAACTAGTAACGAAGAAGGCGCTGCTCTTCAGGCTTTTTTCTCCAACGCGCATAATGTGATGATAGCTGCCTCGGCCGCCGTCAGTATTCCTTTATGGGCGATTTTTCATCTTACCCTCATTCACCCATTCATTCTAGTTGGCGTCCTACGTAATTACATAGAATCTGGCAAGAACGATACCGTCTCCGAAGAAGATTTGAACGAGCTCGACAGCAAGTCTGGAAAATTCAAGAAGTTCCACGCCAAAGCCAACGCATCCTAAAATAGTCTAGTCCATAGTTAAGAACACCGCTTCTTGAGCGGTGTTTTTTAAAAATCTTCAGGTATATACTCGATATCTTCCCAGATATCTCGCAGTGCTTCTCGTTCTGCCTCGCTAATTTTTGTATGGTAATCATTGAGAGATTTAAACGGTGCAAATTGTCCAGCTCTATCTCGCCCCGACATATATGGCCGTCCCGGCTCATGATAATGAGGTAAATTTATGATGTCATCATATTTGTTCATGCCTTATGTCCTCCAATCTGCCCGTGTCGCTTAATCGCGGTAGCTTCTTTTTCAAAATTCACGCCTTTGAGTATTGCGTTCTTGCCATACTTGGCTTTAATTTCCAAAATTGCTTTCGTGCGTCGTTCATCGCGTTCGTTGTCGTTCGATAGTTTTTTGTAATCTGTAAAGAAATTTAATTGCTCCAAAGGTTGCGACTCGGTCACTGGTCTAACATGATTCGCAACTATATAAACTCTTCTTACAACCAAATTCGAATCAGCGATTCGTTCGAACAACTCAAGTGATTTTTTAATGATAGGCTTACCAGCTGTCGTCGGAATCTCTAAATTAATTGAACCATGTGCATGCGTAGGTATTTTCCTCCCATAGTAATCTGTCGACACTTTTCCTTTATAGGTTTGCATATTTGAGACATCGTATCCGACCGTAATAACAATTTGGTCTGTATTTAGTCTTTTCCACGTCAAATCTAGCGCCAATTCATCCGCCATCTCCGTAATGATTGTTTTCGTCTCCTCGAAAGTATAAGGGCGTGACAATACTTGCCCGACAGACAAACTATGATTGTCCGTCTTGTAAGCTTTTACGTCTCGCATTGTTGCTGACTCGAATCCCCATGCATGATCAATCAGCAGCTCTGCATTTATTCCAAATACCTTGTATAGTTTATCTGATCCAGATAGGGAATAACGTGCCAATTCACCCATCGTATGAATTCCCAGTTCTTTCAATCTACGTTGGTATCCAGGACCGACTCGCCAAAAATCCGTAATCGGAGTATGCCCCCACAATTTCTTGCGGTACGACATCTCGTCTAGCTCTGCAATTCTCACGCCGTCTTTATCTGGCTCCATATGTTTCGCTTCTATATCCATTGCGATTTTCGCAAGATACATATTTGTTCCGACTCCCGCCGTTGCTGTTATGCCAGTTTCTTTAAGTACTTCGCGAATCATTTTTAGCGCCAATCCGTGTCCGTTCGTCTCGTAAATCTTAAGATATGATGTCGCATCAATGAATACCTCGTCGATAGAATAAATATGAATATCCAGCGGAGAAACAAACGAAGTATATATTTCAAAAACCCGTCGGCTCACATCGATATATTTTTTCATTCTCGGCGGCGCAATTATAAAATCCTTTGTTTGTGCTAGTACTTCATAAAGTCGCGCTCGCCCAGGAATCCCAAGCGCTTTAAGTGCTGGCGATACCGCGAGGCAAATAGTCTTTTCTGTTCGTGTTGAATCCGCTACTACTAGCCTTGCTTTAAGCGGGTCCAGACCACGCTCAACACATTCGACCGATGCATAAAAAGATTTAAGGTCTATTGCAATATAGCATCGTTTATTAGTCATATCTGTATTATATTACGAAACTCTAAAATCCCCCGTTTATGTCGACCGTCCGGACAAGTCCAGAAGTATAGTATAATGTTTAAAAGAGGATAACTATGGCTGATAAAGATAACGAAACTAACAAAGCTAAAAAAGAGAGCAGAGAAAAACGCTCTTCAGAGTCAACCAGTGCGAAAAAGAAACGAGCGATTTTAATCTCGTCAGTTATAGGTATAGTTTTAGTCATAATTGCAGTTATATATATAGTCGTTAAGAAAACACCTTACGTTATTCTTAAAGGAATAGAGATTCTATCAGCAAAAGACATTTATAGTAACCCCGTCTATATCTACACTACTAACACAGACGGCGAAATAATCGACATTGGTTTGGACTTTGAAGACAGTTCAGCAACTTTCAAATTTTATGATTACGACGTTTCTGAGCCTGACGAAGATGGCAATGAGATGATTACCTTTAAGTACGATACAGTGGTGCCAATTAAATTCAGTAGAAAAGATTACTCCTATAAAGATAAATACTTTTATACCTATTATATCTCTCGGCCAATATTCTTTGATCGCTACACGGGCAAGGAATATCATAAATACACTTCACGTAGCGATTCTGACGAGGAAACTCAGCTAAGAACTAATGGAATCTCATGGAATGGCAAGACTTATGAAATTAAAATCCGCACAGAAACGTCATCTAAGTGGGACGGCAAGGAGAAAGAGTCAAATAATATTTACACTGACACAAATAGAGTAACTACGACAGTATATATCTCCGCACCCAAAGGATACGATGGATTAATGGCTGCCATTTTTAAACAAGGCTTTAATCAAGAATACTTCAAGAAAACTCAAGACAACAGCAAGAAGCTCGATGAACTAAAAAAACAAGCAGAAGAGACTGGAGAAAAAAGCAAAGAACTAGTTCGAATGGAAGAAAGACAGAATAAAACTAGTCTACTATTACAATCAACTATCTACGAAAATAAGACTTACGCTGCAAACGATTTTTATGTTTTTTGGATTAACGATATAGAGCCAGCAAATAAATAGCGTTTTATTCTATCCAGTAACCGCATCGCCAGTTTGACGATAGCACAAACATTTTGTATGCTATATGTAGCATGAGCATTTTTAGAAAACAACCTTTTCTTTCCGGAGACACGCTTGTTGAGGTTATGTTTGCCGTAGGTATTTTTGGTATTGTTGCAATCAGTGCAATTTCTGCTATGAACCGTGGTCTCCAAAACGCTCAAGGCAACTTAGAAATCACCATGGCTCGTCAAGAAATTGATGCTCAGTCTGAGTCGATTCGTTTTATTCATGACGCTTATATTACAGAAAAATCTATAGAAAGTGATAAATATACCAAGCTCTGGGAAGAAATCCTTAAGAGGGTTTACACATATGATGAGCTAGTCAACGAAGTACCGAATTTCTATACCGGCTACGGCGATAACGATTATTCGTGCTTTGATTTTTACGACAATCTTCCCGATAAAGCCTTCGTTATTAATCCTCGCGCTCTAGGTGCTGATGATGTAAAAAATATAGTCGAGCACATAGGAGGCGCGAGTTTTTCTGATGTCATTGTTACTAGAGATTCGTTCGCTACTGCCGCTATAAAACTGCGCGAAAGTGCCACCCATCCTCGCTTGATATTTGCAAATGATGAGTCGGAAGCTAATGACCTCAAATTGTCCTACGTTACTTCAAACAGAACCAACTACAATAAGAACCTTTACTCGGCCGAAGGTATTTGGGTGACAGTAGTTCGCTCAGAAAAGGGAGTTGGCTGTGGCAGCGACAACAGTAGCGACACTTGCGTCCCAGATTATTACGATTTTTATATCCGAACGTGCTGGAATAGCCCAGACGGTAACAGAGTTACGACCATTAATTCTACCATTCGACTTTATAACCCAGACTAGCCATGTTGACGATAGAACGTTGCTAAAAGAAATAATTATTAAAACACAGGAGGTTTAATAAATGGAAAATAGAATCTGTCAAAGTTGTGGCATGCCACTTACTTCAGATGATTTACTCGCCACCGAGAAGGACGGCAGTGTCAATTCAGACTATTGCAAATGGTGCTACAAGGACGGCGAGTTTATCGATAAATGTACCATGGAAGAGTATATCGAGAAATGCTCTCAATTTGGTGAGCAAGCAGGCATGACTAACGAACAAATGAAAGAATACTGCACTAAGCTCTTCCCAACACTAAAACGCTGGAAAAAAGATTAATTACATCTAAAAGCAAATAAAAATCATACTCAAGTAAGAGTATGATTTTTTTGCAATTTTTTTGGCCCCTCGAAATCTAACAAGGCTTGACTAACCTACTAAAATAAGATAACATAAGAAATATATAGAAAGGTCATTCAAAAAAAGCAAAACTATGAAAATTGGGACACATAGCTTTCATAAGCAAAGGAATTTTTTCTTGATACCAACTATGGTATCAGCCCTATTATTAGCTATAGGCGGGGTTATAAGCCTTACTAGTAAAATCTGGGCGGACGAACAGGACATGACAGTCATTCAGTTCGAATCTTCGAGCTTTTGCACCGCAGTATCCGAGGCGATAAAAGCAAGCTTGGGGGATGGGACAGCAGATGGTGGGTGGTGTAGCTATGGCAAGTTATCCATTACCACTTCTGCTATCAACAACATAGAAACACTGAACATTTTACCACCAGACGAGCCCTTTTTTAGCATATCAGGAACCTGGCCAAGCGCATTCTACAATCTATCTTCATTAACAATTACCAAAGCTGGCGTAGAAGACATTTCTACATTGAGAAATTTGAGAGGAAGACTGACCTATCTAGATCTCTCCGACAACAACATCTATGATATATCGCCATTATATAATTTAAAAGATTCACTAACTTCTCTCAACCTCTCAGGCAACACATCAATTAGCGACGGCATGAGGGAATTGAGTGAGTTTACAGAACTTACGACACTAAACTTATCAAATACGAGTATAGTCGAATATAGCAGCCTATTTGCGCCTGCTGACGACATAGAATATGACGAAATTACTGGCGAGCCACTAACAACGAGTTCTAATTTAGCAAAGGTATTACAGGTCTTTGATATAAGCAATAATAGTAACATGTCCATCGAGAAAGAAGAGAACAGTAACATATGTGAAGGGAGCCTATATTCATTCGAACAGTACGCTTCGGACTTAGCTATAAAAGAATTATATGCATACAGAAACAATCTGAACTCAGATGACTTATTCTGCATATCAGCACTTAATCACTTGGAAGTGCTAGATATAAGCGAGAATCACATAGACGACTTCGACTCAATCAAAACCAAGGCATTCTCGTCTCTCAAAGTTGATTCGCAATTATTCACGCGATCGGTAGAGAGTCTGGATTATAGCCCATTACCAAAAATCTTTACGCAGGTACAAGAGCAGAATTACTTCGAGGGGACAGCAAGCGCGACGAACAACGCCGTGCCATTAAGCGGTTTAACTCTAATCAACGCACAATTCAATGGTGACAAAGTTAGATTTATAAATGCAGCGATTGCTTCATTGTACGATCCGAACCCGCAACCAGCGACAGTAATGGTACCAACCGGAACAGGAGTATTTGAAAATTCCAAATTAGAAGTTTACTTTGCCGGACAAGTCGTTACATTTAATGACACAAATCTATGCAACAAGATTTATAATCAAGGCGCGTCAGGGGCCGCATTTGTAGACGTAAATGATAACAGCTACTGGTCGCCAGATAGTGGTCCGGTAGTGTTAACGAATGCCTGTAACGCGACTAAACAAATAGCGATGATAAATGGCGGTTCATATCAGTTTCTAAGATTATCCTTAAATAAAGTGAACAACGGAGAAGAAGTTGATTTAACCGGACTTGAAGATTTTCCCAGTTTGCAGGTGCTGGATTTAAGTGGAAATAGTTTGACGGATATTAGCAAGTTATCAAATGCATCCTCGCTATTAAAACTCTATTTAAACGATAATAATCTAGGGAGTGACAACTGGTCCACGATAACGAATTATCTTACTGGCTTAGGGTTTTTAAATTTAAACAATAACCAGATGAGTGAAATTCCTACGTCAGTAGGTAATTTAGGAAACATGCAATATCTATATTTAAAGAATAACGGAATCAGTGATGTGAGCTCGTTAGCATATATAGCGTCTGGACGTCCTGGATTAGATGCGCTAGACTTAAGTAACAATAATTTTACCGATTTTTCAGGACTAGCATTTCAAGACGAATATGGTAATCTTTATTCTTGCAATCCGGCAGCTCTAATGATAGAAAATTCAGGAATAACCAGTATTCCGAGTGCTGCCCTTATGGAAACAGGCTTCTCGAGATTAAATAATTTGAATTTAAAAAATAACAAGATTACTAGCGATACAATTTCCAACTTAGCCGCAGCGCCAAAGCTACTCGAGTTACACTTGGATGGGAACTTAATTGACAATACATCTGGATTTAGCAACATGACAAAGTTATCAAAATTGTTTCTCGACAATAATCAGGTCACAGACATAAGCGGTCTAGTATCATTAGCTAGATTGGCCGAGCTACACCTCAAAAACAATCAAATCGGTGATATTGCAGGGCTAAACACGATGCCAGCATTAGCGACACTAGATTTGATGAACCAAACATTAACCGGATCAATAGCGGCGGCAGGTGAAGCATATGAGCTACCAGCAGTATTTTCACAGGCGACAACCATGACTTTTTCTAATATAAACGGATTCCAGTCAGCAGGAAATTACACCGTAGTAAATGGAACGATCAATTATGATTCGATGACGGCAACAATGTCGGATGTGTCAGAGCCAATGACTATAAACATACCAGACGGTGGTTTGTCAGGTACAAATATTACAGTAACATATGGCTCTGGCGTAGAGCTGAATCGAATAATAACGAATCTTACTAATAACAGGGCTGAAGTTGAAATAGTCTCCAACAACAGCTTCATGGTGATAAGCGAGAAGGCCTGTATGGTACTTTGGACACAGGATAATGGCGCCACATGGACTCGTTTAGTAAGCTCCAGCACTCCTGAGGGGTTTAACAACGCGCGTATGTTTAATATAAACCCCGTTGAAGGAATGCAAATAGTGGTAGCCTACGCTGGCGATGTTAATTCCGACGCAAACGTTAATGTAAGAGATGCAAGAAAAATTGTGAATTCAATTATAGGGGGAGGTACTTTATCCAGCATGGAAGAAAAACTTGCTGATGTTGACGGCAGGAATAGTGTCAATATTAGAGACGCAAGAGCAATTATTAATAATATCATCATGGGAACTGAAATCAATTGGTAAAAGAAAGGTCAAAAATGCAAATACAAACTCATAAATATCAAAAAATATTGAAGGCGATACCAGTCAATGCGTGCCTAGTCGCATCGAGCACGCTATGCTTGGCGGGAAGTATATGGACAACATGCCAGCTAGTACAGGCCAGCTCGTCAGAATACAGCATGACAGTTGGCAGTGTTATGCTAGACGGGGTAAATGACGGTTCTGTAACTGTTGCACTAAAAACTTCAGTAGCTAGGTCTTACGTCGCGATTCAGGGTACCTGGTCGACTGGGGAAGTAGCCCAGACATCGTACTTTAGCTTGTCCGACACCCATCGTGGCGGGTCTACGACAATAGCTCACGGGCCCACCGGCGTTGTTGCGTGGACTCCCGAAGACGGAGTTGGAATGCCTATAGCCGCTGGTGGTGAAGTCTTGTCGGCGGCCTACATAGTTGACAAGGATACGCCGGCTGGAACATATACCATTTCTTTCTCTGAAGGAGTCTTTTCTTATGATATCGAAGGCTCAGACGAAGACGAAGAAGAAGAAGATATAACATTAACTACCACTGTTACGGTAACGAGAAACAATCCAACGGATCCAACTGACCCGACGGATCCAACTGATCCAACTGATCCAACTGATCCGACCGACCCAGAAGATCCAACTGATCCAACTGATCCGACCGACCCAACCGACCCAGACGATCCAACCGATCCTGATGATCCAACTGATCCAACGGATCCAACTGACCCCGATGACCCGACGGATCCAACTGACCCGACGGATCCAACTGATCCAACTGATCCAACTGACCCAGAAGATCCAACTGATCCGACCGACCCAACCGACCCAGACGATCCAACCGATCCTGATGATCCAACTGATCCGACGGATCCAACTGACCCCGATGACCCGACGGATCCAACTGATCCAACTAATCCAACTAATCCAACTGGCCCAACCGACCCAACCGACCCAACTGACCCCGATGACGCCCTTACACCAGATGTACCCCATACTTCTGTGCCGATAAACCCGGGTGCACCAAATACAGGTCTATTTACAAACTCTGACGGCAGTGTTAATGCTGGCAACATGGCAATCCTCGTCATAACTATTTTTAGCGCCGTGGTAGCTCTCTTTGCTCTTTATTGCAAGTGGTCCTTAAGAAAGTCTCATGTTAAAGGCGAGATAATCTTATCTTAAATGATGCAGCTTTAGAGCATTCAAATTCTTATTCATTTATGTTACCATAAGGCTTAAATGCAGACGCAATCCCACACGATAAAGAAAAGATTAAAGAAAATGCCGATCAAAATATGTTTAATAACGGTCGGCACTTTCTGCATAATAGGAAATACTTGGGCGGCATCTCGTCGCGTGTTAGCTAGTTCATCGGAATATAGCTTAACAGCAAATAATATTACGCTGGACGGAACGAATAATGACTCTGTTACCGTAACATTGAGAACTTCAGTGGCTAGATCCTATGTAGTTGTTCAAGGAACTTGGTCAACCAAGGAGACTGCTCAAACATCATATTTTGCACTATCAAGCATGAAACGTGGCGGGACCACAGCTATAGATTACGGCTCTAATGGTATCTGCGCCTGGACGCCCTTAGATGGCAATGGAATGGCGGTAGCGGCTGACGGAGAAGTTTTGTCGGCTACATATACAGTAGATAAGGACACGCCAGCAGGGACTTACGATATCACATTTTCTAATGGTTTATTCACATATGATGTTAACGGCTCTGATGTGGATGAAAATGACAACATAGCATCAACTGTCACAATCACAGTGACGAGGAATAGCCCAGTCGACTTCAACACCACAACGGATTATACCAATACTGAGACTGGTGGCCAAACCAACAACGACATTCATGCCAATTCTGACACATCAACGAATCATGACACGCTATCGGATGACGATTCGGCTAATCGTGATACCACAACTGATTCAAACATTCAAACCAAACATGGCGGTTCGGCTGTACACAATGAAAAAGTCGATTCTGTTAAAGTAGCAAACTCGGATATTCAAGACGAAATTGATCCCAATTCGTCAGAAAAGTCAGATAAAATCAACGTCGTCCTTCTCGCAACGTTAATTACACTCTTTATCGGCATAGCATTAACCATACTTTTTATCTATCTCAAAAAATCCAAAAAACTGCACAAAACAAAATAACACCATAAAGGCGTATTCGTTAAATAGTGAAGGTCGATCTGACATATTTAGTTGACTGGTATCTGGAGCGCCCTGAATACACTACAAAGATCAAGGTTATACCTAAGAAAAACTACCATGTACTGATGCTGTACGAGTTCTGAGGTGCACATATACAAGCAAAGAAATTCGAACTATTAAGGATTTGTGGTTTTATTGAAGCTGCAGTAATTTAGAACAATGATAGTGAAGAAAATAAAAGAATAACAATCTAAGAGCAAAAGACGTGGTATAATATCTTTAAGTACGTATCAATATCATATCCTTAGCGCGATACGGAAATTAGTCTTTATTCTCTAAATCTTGATAACCCATTAATACTCCAAGGATTTTTATGAGTAAATCTTTTCATGATTCGGAGCATACGCATCATTCGTATCATCACGCATATAAAACCGAAAAAAATATATTAATAGCATTTCTTTTAAATGCAGGCTTTTCAACATTTGAATTCATAGGCGGCATTATTACCGGAAGTATCGCCATTACCTCTGACGCCGTCCATGACCTTGGGGATGCTTTAAGCATCGGAATTGCGTATGCTCTGGAACGAAAAAGTAAGAAAGGGCCAGACGCGAAGCATACTTACGGCTACGCACGATATTCATTAGTTGGTAGTATTATCACAACTATAATCCTGCTCGTCGGCTCTTCATTCGTGATTTATGAAGCGATTAAACGCATCATAGATCCAGCCGAGGTAAATTATGACAGCATGATTATCTTTGCAATTTTTGGTCTAACCGTGAATAGTATTGCAAGCTATGTCACACGCGATGGTGGCTCATTAAACCAGAAATCAGTAAATCTCCATATGCTGGAAGATGTACTAGGCTGGACGGTGGTGCTAATCGGCTCTATTGTGATGAAATTCACCGGAATCAAAGTTATAGATCCAATTCTCTCACTAGGTGTCGCAATTTTTATCCTGATCGAAGCAGCTAAAAATCTATGCGAAATTGTAAAGATCTTTTTAGAGATTACGCCAAAAGACATAGATTTGAATAAGATCAAGATAGATATTAAGCGAATTAAAGGCGTTGTAGATATTCATCATATTCATGTTAGGAGTATAGATGGTAAAGAAAACCATGCCTCGCTTCATGTTGTAGCTAAAAAATATGACAAGAAAATCAAGGATGCTGTAAAGGAAGTTTTAAAGAATCACAATATTTCGCATTCCGTGATAGAAGTTGAGCAGGCGGACGAGAAATGCGAAGAAAAAACCTGTAAATAATGTATATAATTGGAGCAGATATGGCAATATCGCAATCGCATTTAATCAAAAGTATTGCCAAAATAGTAACATCAATAACAAAAGTATTCAGACAATGAAATGACCCCGCTCTTGCGGGGTCGGTTGTTGGAGAACGTGTCACTTTTTGTGACAGTCGCGAATATCAAACGAACCGTCTTCGTACAGTTTCAGGTGGAAATGGTAATGACCCTTGCGGTCGCTTTTATCGGTGCCATAGAGATCGACGTCGGCAGTGCCATCAGAATTAATTTTAAAGAAAGTGTTATAATAAGCGTAATGGGCGATAGATACAACAAATACTTCATGAAACTCGCAGCAAATGAGGCGAGAGAGGGGATAAAAAATGGTGACGGCGGACCTTTTGGGGCAGTAGTTGTAAAAAACGGTGAGGTTATTGCGACTGGACATAACCATGTACTTTCAAACAACGATTCGACTTGTCACGGTGAGATTGATGCTATTCGCAAAGCAGAACAGAAGCTTGGGACTTATAATCTTTCCGGATGCGAGATTTATACGACTGGCGAACCATGCCCGATGTGTCTGGCGGCAGTTCTTTGGGCAAACATTTCACGGATTTACTATGGCTGTCGAGCGGAAGACGAGGCTCGAATAGGATTTAGAGATTTGAAATTTTCAGAAATACTTGGAAGCGATTTTGGCTCTGGCCTTCCTGAAGGCTTTCTCGAAGAGCGAAACCGAGAAATGTGCCTCGAAGTGTTTAATGAATATGAAAAAATGGGAGCGGAAAGATACTAGACACTAAACTTATTTAGCGGTGCGTTTTTTTCTTAACAAAGCAACGACCAACAAGGATTATAAGCGTTGCGAAAATGACTGTAACATCTATTCTAGCGCTTGTCGCAACACTTTGCTTTGCTATAGCCGCGGAACCAGAATTTGGAGCTTTTATGCCTTCTTTAATCTCCTCATCTGGTCTCGGAATGAGACTTTTAAGTATCGGCATAATGCTCTCAGGTATGTGACCAATGACGAGATTTTCAGCATTGTTTACGAGAGTGTAAGTATAATATAAAGAATATTTTTCGCCAAATGTATTTTGAGTATAAATAGCGTCAGCAATCAAAAGGGGAGAGAGGGCCTTGATTAATTTTGGTAGGTTTGCTTTAAGAACTTCAAACTCTGCCTCATCAATACTTGGGGCTTGACCAAGTTTAGCCTCGTAATCATCATATTGCCCCATATATCCGGTAAGGATTCCAATTAGCTCATCAATATCGTCGTCAGTCGCAGCACCATTTAGAACTTTAATTAAATCGAGATAAGCCGGAAAGCTAGCTAAATCGCCGGCGTAATTTACCAACAAATCATAAAAAGCATTACCAGCTACCATACCGGCAAGACCGTTGCTAGTATCGCTAATAAACCCCGTAAAATCACTTTGCTTGTCTAGTTTTCTCGTTTGATACAACTTCATTATAGCCGATAGAGGTTCTTTGACCTTAGTATCGAAATATTCGCGAGTCAGCCCGTTTTTAGTCACAAATTGTATCCAAGCATCCATAAAATCACGACCATTCATGCTGTCTACTTGCTCCACGAGGCCTTCGTTGTTCGATAGGATATTAAAGGCGGTAGTAGGGTCGACAAGATCGTCAATATTGACAACAGAAGCTGGAATCACTAGATCGGCAGTATGTATTTCTTCGTAAGTACCGGTGTTATGGAAGCCCCATAATTCTGGGAAGACATAGCCGAGAAGCAAATCATTACCGTCCTTGACATCATGAATATTAGTGTAACCTGGTTCGGTAAGGCTAGCACGAGGTGCGCCAAAAGTGTAGACATAAAAATCATCCGCTTCCATATCATAACCTGAGAGATTTTCGTTAACCATTTTAGCAGCGAGATCAACTACCGCACCGCCACGAGAATAACCGACCATCCAAATTTTATAATCCGAAAGATGATTGGTATAAATATATTCATCGAGCCTATCTTTAATATATCTAGCCGATTCGCTAAAACCAACATGATCGCCACTGGTCCCAACATTAAAATTCGAAAGCCATTCAGTCATATAATTATAATTTCTAGGTGCAACAACAATTAAATCTCGTCCGTTTGGTAGAGTTTTTCGCGCAATGGTTGTGCCGATGGAATGCCCATCCTCGTCAGACGATGTATCCCATTTTTGATAATTGCTGAAACCAAGTTGGTCTAGAAAAAGGTGAAGCTTTGGATTTGGTATAGAACTATCAGACGAATAACCATCAGCCTCATTCTCGAAACCAGCAAGAGCCAATGCGTACGAAACAGCGCGAAGCTCTGGGTGGTCACCAGGAGAAGGCACATCAAAATAGCTGTCGCTATATTCTATAGTGTCCGTTGAATCTAGGGCATCCCAAACCGTTTCCCATGGATTATCTGGGTCCTCTACGAAAGCATAATATGGGTAGGTGGCCGTAATAGATTGCTCACCAATTGCAAAAGAAACCGCCGGGGCAAAACAGGAGAAAAGAAAGCTAGCAACCAGAATTATCGTTACGAAACATTGTAGCCTCTCAGACTTTTTTCTTTTTGTTCTTGAGCTTTTCATAATAGTATGCGTCTAATCCTTTCTTTTCGCCTTGTTTTCATAGTCAAAACCCCCGCTATCGCGACAGCGCCAATTATTACGGCAATGACTACAAAATCATCTACTATTTCTGCTCTGCTACTTTCACTTGTAAACGTACCAGTATCAGGAACAGATGGGGATTCTTCTTTTTCTTCTTTTCCTTCTTCGCCTTCTATAATTCTAAAACTTGCTCTAGCAAAACCCGACTCTGGCTCTGTAAAATATACTTCAAAAGAATGCTCGCCAAGACTTAGCGTATTTAAAAAGTCTGCCGAAAGAATGATGGTCTGGTTTTCTGTATCTACTGTGCATTGATATTCCATATCTAGATTTTCACCATCAATCGTAAGCAAACCCTGGCCACAAAACTCTGTCACGTCATTATCGACTTTGAATGATAGCGTTTCATCGCTCCCGATGACATGCTCGCTACCATCGCCTTCCAACACATGATAAATTCGCTGAAAAGTTGCATAGAAAGTTAGAGACTCTGTACCGGCTGTCAGCCTATAGATATTGTCTTCTATTTGGTCGGTTATCTCTTGATCGTTTAGCTCTAAATGTGTCAACTCATAGCCGGATTCTGGAACAATCCCCACTTCTATGTCTGTGCCACCAATCACAATATTTGGCACATCGAGATCACCATTGCCCATGATGTATTTATATACGGAAAGGTTGTGCCCAGCCCTCACGTAGGCGTCCAAGGTTAGATTCCCGATGCGTTTGCCGGTTTCGGTGTCATCATCGATGACCGCACCGAGGTTTACTGGCATGTTTCGTTTCATGACTTCAACACCGTCTTTTACTTCGAAGATAACGTAGATGAGGGAATCACCAGCTTGGACATGGATGCCTTCGTCGCCAACAACTTCATCCTCGCAATCTGGGGTGTTCCAATCAAATTCACCATCCGCCGTAGAGTAACAGAGTTGAGTGATACCGGATGAATAATCCATCCAACTGCCATAGATTCTTAGCTCTTCATCTTCGTCATCAACAGGCGTAAAATACCCATGCAAAGAATGGACGGTCATCTCGCGTGCTGCTTTTAATGACACCGAGACTAAACGCTGATCTGGCTCGGTTGGGTCTATTTCGTCAAGCTCAAGTGTGCTGCCTTCCGCGGTGAAATAGTTTTCAACCGCAAAAGCCTTAGGAATGTATATATTAGATAATGCCAGAACTGCAATCATGCAAAACACCATTATTTTTAAACTTATATTTTCGTGTTTATTTTGGTGCATGAACAATCCTCGTTTTATGACCTATGCTTCTTTAATTATAACACAAAACATAAGCATCTTGCAACAAAAAAACGTCACCTAACGTCGGATTCAATAATCTATTCATTTGATGGGGCGAATGGTATAATGGAAGTAAAGTGGAGCTCCTTTAGAGCTGGCACTTCCTAAAAGAAGTTCGAGTCCTAAATGAACAAAAAACTAACTATCTCCATCCCAATCCTGATTGTAGTAATCATCTCCATTGTCGTTATGACGATTATGATGAATAATAAGGAGCCAGACAAAGACCCAAATCTCTCACCCGAAACAAATCAATCGATAGATAATGAAGAGACAGCTATGAGTAAAATACATATCAGTATAGACAACAAGAAGCTTGAAATAGATCTAGAGGATAATTCTACAGTTACCGCCCTAGTGAAGATGCTGCCATTAGAGCTTTCGATGAGCGACTTAAACAGTAATGAGAAATATACATATCTAGACGAATCGCTGCCAACAAATACTTATAGTCCGAAGCACGTAGAAGCCGGCGACGTAATGTTGTTTGGCGACAACTGTCTCGTAGTTTTCTATGAATCATTCGATACAAGTTTTAATTACTCGAAGATTGGACATATTAGCAATCTGCCGGCATTAGGCGATGGGGATGTCCACGTCAATCTAGACACGAATTAAAAAAACACCGCCTCGCAGCGGGTTCAATAAATTCTTCATGTGGTGAGGGGCGACCAGACATTGTTGCTCGGCTTTGCATGGTTGTGGACTGGTGTATTGACCACCCCGAATACACGGCTAAGATCAAGGTTATACCTAAGAAAGACTACCCGATACTGATGCCTTGCGAGTTCTGAGGTGTACATATACAGGCAAAGAGATTCGAACTTTTAAGGATTTCTAGCTTAGCTGGAGCCGGAGAGGCTTAAAACAATGACAATGGAGAAAATAAAAGAAATACAATGTCAATGTGATTATGATTGTAAAAAATACAACATGGTGAGATAATACTAACACTTGAAAAAATAGTAAACATATGCACTATATTATGCTTATGTTATAATAG